>ENA-ORSK01001276-ORSK01001276.1-human-gut-metagenome-genome-assembly--contig:-NODE-1276-length-20895-cov-2.719818_pt1 | contig 20895 bp, 19 predicted proteins | sample MGYA00242192_ERZ509159 | MGnify/ENA primary metagenome ERZ509159 (study PRJEB26280, sample SAMEA2338663) | human gut metagenome | biome: human gut; feature: human-associated habitat; material: faeces...
AAAATAACCGCTTTAAAGTTGCTTCCTTCTAATTCGTATTTCAATAATTCCTTCCATAAATATAATTTATGTTTCACTATCTATCACCAATCTTTCTTTATCTCTGTAAAATATCCACGTAATCAATATAGCTCCTATAATGGCAATAAAGTAATATAAAATCATAACAATAGAATCTTCTACATTAGAACTTTGGATACTAACTAATACGTCAAATGAATAATGAAAGTCGGGTATAGAAAATAAAGTAACTATCATCGTTTCGCAAAAGTTATAAATATATACGACGATATAGGAAAGTGCTAACGACACAAAATAATTTTTAGAAAAACGAATACACATAAACCCGATTAAAATCCAAAAAGAGCTACATAAAATTGGTATAAAAAATACTAAAAACATAAAGACAAATAAATTTTCTGTATACATCACTGCTTCAAATGTAGGATCAATCAATGCAGTTGAAGCTACATCAAAATTGAATTGAAATGCAAAAGAACAAAACAAAAATAAAAGTAAATAACTCATTGAAATCATCAAAGTATATGGTAACATTGCAACTATCTTCGTTTTAAAGAAATCAAAATAACTCTGCCTTGTCAAATAAGCCCGTAACATCCCTCCAGACATATCACCATAAAGTCGATATAATGTTGGCGTAATCACGATGAGAGGTCCAAACAACACCATCATAGATAAATTAGAATTCATATAAATATATTGAAATGCTGAAAAGACATCAACATTCTGATATACCGGCGACATTTGTTTCAATTTATTAACTTCTATCCAACACAAAATGCACCATATCATAAAATACCCTATTACTATTTTGTTTCTCTTTAACCACACTTTCATACTATTTCTCCTAAAAGTTTGACACAATTCATGATTACGCCAAATATACATTTTCTCGTTCGAAACACAAACAACCAGCATAACGCATCATTTAGCATGTTGTAATTTCATTATACCAGAAATAATATATAATCGCCATCCATTAGGAGTTGAACAAAAAAAGCAACGTAACCATTGCTTATAATATCATCTTCTTAATATGATCGATTCCACTTTTTTCTAAGCGAGAAATCTGTGCTTGACTAATTCCGATCTCACTTGCAAGTTCCATTTGTGTCTTTCCAACTAAATAACGTTGTTCTAAAACATACTTTTCTTTTCCTTTCAACCTATCTAAAGCATCTGTTAATGCGATTCTCGTCTCGATCGGATATCGCTCTAATTTTTTATCTTCCAATTGATCCTCTAAATAGATCGTATCTCCTCCATCATTATAAATGGGTTCAAACATACTTACTGTTTCTTTTAAAGCATCCAAGGCATGACTTACTTCGTATTCTGTCAACCCCATCGCCTTGCTAATCTCTAATACAGTAGGCTCTTTCCCATTTTGGTTCGTCATTTCCTCTTTGATTTTCAATGCTTTATATGCGGTATCTTTAATACTCCGTGCGATTCTAACACTATTGTTATCACGTAAATAACGTTTGATTTCTCCTAAAATCATCGGGACACTATAAGTTGAAAATTTCACTTCAAAAGAAAGATCAAAGTGATCGATCGCTTTAATCAGTCCAATACATCCTACCTGGAATAAATCGTCCATATTATCGACGCGATTGTTAAACTTACGTAAAACGGATAATACGAGTTTTAAATTTCCCTTGATCAATTCATCTTTTGCAAATGGATCCCCTGCTTGCATCTTACGAAACAATTCTATTTGTTCTTCACTACTTAATACTTTAATATTCGCAGTATTCACGCCACATATTTCTACTTTGTGACGTGCCATGTCATCCTCCTTCTTATACATAATGAGAAAAAAAAGAATTTTTATTCAGCCAAAAGAAAAAAACAACTTACGTTGTTATGATTCTTGCATCAATTCCATGTAATGCGTATAAATTTCCTTTAGTTCTTCTTGCTCTGCACTAGAAAGATTTACTTTAGGATCTGTTTGTGATTCTATAGTGCCAATATGGCTTCCTAAAATAAGTCCATCACTAACAAATACGACAGTTGGATAATAAAGTCTCTTGATTGTATCGTTGTTTAAACCTTCATATGGTCCTAGTTCGGAATATAAAATTGTCACAAGTTCTTGATACTCTTCTGAACCTTCTTTATCGATGACGACATTTCCACTACTATCTAAATGTTTTTCATCGCGATCCTCATAATGATCGTAATAATAAATCGTATCAACTCCACTTTCCTTTGCTGCTTCAATCAAAATAGGAACGACATTTCTCGTCCAAGCAGACTTAGCATTTCCGAAAAATACAACCCCTGTCCCGTCTTTTAAAATCTCTTTTACTTCTTTAAAAGAGCTATATTTCATCTTGTTATCTTCCGTAATCGTCACTTGTGGATATTCTTTTGTTCCATCGTCAGCTACGTATTTATTATATTGTTCATACTCTTTTTTAAATTTTTCTCCATCTGTAAGTTCCTGTTTCTCTTCTGTTTGAACTTTTTTATCTCCACATCCAACAAAGAGAAATAAACTAAAGCAGACTAATACAATTATTCCAAATTTTCTCATTTTAAGCTTCTTTTAATTCCTTTCTTATACACTTCTACACCTGGCTGATTAAATGGATCTACTCCGAGTAAATACGCCCCAATCGCAGCACTCATCATAAAGAAATAACACAAACTTCCAAGATTTTTTTCGTTTAACTTATCCATGATAATCATACTACTTGGTGTATTTCCTTTTTTGTGTGCGGAAGCAACTGCTTTTGCTGCAATCAAATTGATTTCGTCTAATGTTTTTTCATATTGAGGAACTGTTACTTTCGTCGTTTTTTCAATTGCGATCACAGTTTCGAATAGATTGTCTGTTCCCTCCTGATAGTATTGTCCTAAAGAGTGTAAATCTCTCGTGTTGATCGCGCTAGTTGTAAGTAGTCCCTTCTTGTTCTTTCCTTGTGTTTCCATCATCAACTGTTTTAACCATTCAGTAAAATATGCAAGTTTTGGTTCGTAGACAGTAAACGATTCTACCTGTCTTCCTTCTTTTCTCAAAATATCTCTTACCATCGCATACATATACGCTTCATTTAAATAGTTTTTACCTTGCTTTGCTCCTTTTAACAATGAATCAATTTGTATTCCTGCAACCGCCATAGGAAATAGGCCAGCTGCCGTAAATATAGAAAATCTTCCTCCAATATTCTTAGGAATCGAAAGTGTATTTAAATGATGTTTCTTAGCAAATTCTAATAGAGAACCAGAGGTCTCATCTGTCGTAATAATCAGTCTATGTTCTAATTCCTCTTTTCCATAGCGACGACGCAAATACTTTTGGAAAAGTGTAAATGCGATATTAGGCTCTAGGGTGTTTCCCGATTTCGATATCACATTGACGATGACATCTTTATCTCCAATCCATCCAATCAAATCTTTGATATAAGAAGATGATAAAGACGTTCCAAGATAAATCACTTCTGGATGAAGTCCATCGCTTCCAAAATAAGGATGAATCGCATCGATCACAGCCTTACTTCCCAAATAAGACCCACCAATTCCAATCACGATGAAAAGATCGCAATGCGACTTCGTATATTGCGCTAAAGACTTTAATCTTTCTAGTTCTTCTTTCGTAATCGACGTAGAAACATCTAACCAATCTAACATTTCTAATTTTCGATTCATATGATTTGTAATCTTTTGTAATCTCGGTAAATACTTTTTAAATTGTTCTTTGGTAATTACTGAACCCATATAAGTTTTAAAATCAAATGTTAACATAAAACCACCTGTCTATCTTATAAAATTATTCTAGCACACAAATAAAGTCTCTTCAAGAGCACAATAAAAAAAGAGATAACTCTCTTTATGACTTCACTAAATTCTTTAGCTTCCGAATGACTTTTTTTTCGATTCTAGAAATATAGGATTGGCTAATATTTAAAACACGTGCAACGTCTTTTTGCGTCATGTCTTTATGTCCAAACAAGCCATAACGTAATACCATGATCTGCTTGTCACGACCATTCAATTTTTCGATTTCACGATACAATAATTCTTTTTCCGTCGCCTCTTCGATTCCCTTTGTCACAATATCTGGTTCCGTACCTAAAATATCCTCTAAATGTAGTTCATTTCCTTCGGAATCAAAAGATAAATTATCTTCGAAGCTGATTTCTCCTCGTCTTTTTTTATTCTTTCTTAAAAACATGAGAATTTCATTATCGATACATCTGGAAGCATAGGTTGCTAGTTTAATATTTTTATCAAGTCGATAAGTATTCACTCCTTTAATCAAACCAATCGTTCCAATACTGACGAGATCCTCTAAATCAATTCCTGTATTCTCATACTTTTTTGCTAAAAATACGACCAACCTTAGATTGTGTTCAATGAGTTTACCTCGTGCGACAATATCTCCATCTTGTGCTTTTAAAACGCATTCTGTTTCTACCTCTTTTGATAATGGTTCTGGTAGTTTATCACTACTTCCAATAAAAAACAAACTTGTACCATCACTCCATAATCGATGTAAAAACTGTATTATTTTTCTTAACATTTTATCCCTCCCATATACTTGTTTGTAAAATACAATCTACTCCATCTAGATGAATCTTATCTGCTAGAAGCCCCACCAATATCTTTCTTTTTTTGAGAATTCCATCCACTGTAACAGAAGTAATAGGAATACATTCTAACATCGCATGATGATTTGCCGTATCATAAGGAATGTAGATTTTCTTTCCCTCCGTATCCTCGATCTTATCTTTTTCTACCAATATGACAGGGCGATGAAAGTATGGATCTTTCAAATGATTTCCCGTATCGACAAAGCCATTCCAAGCATATGTCTTCCCACGATAGTGAAACTGAACTAGATGAATTTGATCGTATAACTCTTCTCTCTTTTTACCTTGTTTTACATAAGTATATAAAATAATAGGCGAAAATATGAATAAAAAGATCACGTTGATGGAAAGGCCACGATGATAAAAAACAAGACCTTCTTGTTGATAAGAAAATTGAACATTTAAAAAGTATAAAAAGCCACCCATCACAATACTAACCATGTAAAGATATGCGAACTCTCTTACAAACTGTTTCAAATTATGATACCCAAACGTCGCAAGCAACATTCCGATACTAATGATTACTTTTAGTAAAAATAATGTGAATGAAGATAACGTTAAAAAGAGAAAGAAGATACTAACGGCGCCAACCATCGAGCCTAAAAAAAGTCTCTTATAAGACGCTCCTCGATGAAGAATCGTAGATGTCGTAAGCAAGATTAAAAAATCAAAGATTACGTTTAGCAAGAACACTAGATCGACGTATACTTTCATGTTTTCACCTCATTTTAAGTATAAAAAAAGAACACAGTGATTTGTGTCGCTTTTTTTGAAATTATTTTAATTGTTCCAATTTCTTTTGAAAACTTTGAAATAATTCTATCTTGTCTTCCTTATAAACAATAGTCTCTCCATGTTTTTTTATCATGTCGATTACGTCGTTGATAGAACACCATTTTACTTGAGAGAGCTCCTCTTTCTGAAGTATAAACTCCGCTTCATTTTTATTGCATCGAACATAAAAATAATACGTTGCATGTGTTTCTGAATTCTCGATTGTCGTAAAAGGATGAAGTTCACTCATCTCTACTTCGATTCCAAGTTCTTCCTTACATTCTCTTACTGCCGCAACCTCCACTGTTTCTCCTTCTTCTACATGACCATGAAGTAACGCCCATCGATTAGGATAACTTCTTTTGTTCGCACTTCTTTTTTGTATTAGTATGTCATGTTGATCATTGTATATCAATACACCAATTTCTTTTTTCATATAATCCCCCTATAATTTGATTTGGTACAATCTTTCTCCATTTTTTAAAACTTCCATGAATGTTGCTCCAAATTTTTCATAATAGTTTTCTAAATCACTCTTCAAATAAACACTATGATATCCTCTTCTTTTTGTTTCTTCCAGAATTGCTCGATGGAGTTTTTTAGAATACCCACATCCTCTATATTCTTCCTTAACATACATTGTTGCATACCACGGGCTTAGATCTCTTCTCTCATCGCCATCGTAATAAAATAGAGAGATGAAACCGATCAATGTATGATCTTCGATATATCCCAAAGCGACGATCAATTGGTCGTTCTCGTTCGTTTGAATACGTTTTACTTTGTTTTGAATCTTTTGTTCTAATTTCAAAGGATCTTTTTCCGTACTCCATTCTTTCGCACATAATGTGCAGTATTCTTCTATCCAAGCTGGATATTCTTTCAAATCGACAATCATAAATTCCTCCTAAAAAAAGATAGCACTTGCTATCTTAGAATCCTCTTTTTCTTAAGAAAGATGGAATATCGATTTCACTTCCTGCTGGTTCTTCATCTGATGTATCTGTTTCTACCGTATTATCTCTATTTCCATAAGAGTGGTATAAAGGTTCTTTTTCTTCTTCGAATCCTGTTGCGATAACAGTTACAATAATTTCATCATTCAAGTTTTCATTGATGACAGCACCAAAGATCGTATTGATGTCCGTATTTGCACTCGTACGGATCACATCAGCTGCCTCTTCTACTTCAAATAATGTCAAGTTAGAACCACCTGTAACATTGATAATTGCATCTGTAGCTCCACTGATACTCGTCTCTAATAATGGGCTAGATACCGCTTGACGTGCTGCCTCTGCAGCTCTGTCTTCTCCAACACCCATACCAATTCCGATAAGAGCGTTTCCACGATTCTCCATAACGGCTTTAACATCGGCAAAGTCGAGGTTGATAAGTCCTGCAACTGCGATCAAATCTGAAATAGATTGTACTCCTCGTCTTAACACGTTATCTACTTCTCTAAATGAATCTACAAGTGGTGTAGACTTGTCGATAATCTCTCTCAAACGGTCATTTGGAATAACGATTAAAGTATCTACGTGTTTCTTTAATTCATCCAATCCTGAAAGCGCTTGATCCATACGTTTTTTTCCTTCGAATGAGAATGGTTTCGTTACGATTCCAACTGTAAGCGCTCCCATTTCTTGTGAAATTTCAGCGATGACTGGTGCAGCTCCTGTTCCAGTTCCACCACCCATACCACAAGTGATAAATACCATATCAGCACCTTCTAATGCCGCTTCAATCTCTTGTTTCGTCTCGAGTGCAGCTTCTTTTCCAATTTGAGGATTTGCTCCTGCTCCTAGTCCATTGGTAAGTTCCGCACCAATTTGAATTTTCACCTCAGCTTTTGAGTTGTTTAAAACTTGTAAGTCTGTATTGGCAACAATGAAGTCAACCCCTTTTACTCCTGATTCAATCATTCTGTTAACGGCGTTATTTCCTCCACCACCAACACCAATGACTTTAATTTTTGCTAATTGATCCATTTCTAAGTCAAACATTTTCTTCCTCCTTATTCGCTGAAAAAGTACCCAAATACTTTACCTAACATTGATTCGTTTGATACATTAATTAAATTTCTCGATATTGTTGATAATTCCTCTTGGTCCTCTCTACTTACCATTGTATAACTTTGACCCTTTAATTTCAACTTATTTACGAAATAAACTATATTTCCTACTGCAGAAGCATAGCGATTATTTCGAATTCCTACCAATTTTACATTTCCAACAGTCGTTCCTCTACCAAATACATCGTCGGCAATATATCCAAAATTCGTCATATTACTTACACCACCCGTAATGATCGTATAATCTAAATGACGATTCGTAAGAGATTGAATTTCTTTTTTTGCAAGTGATAAAATTTCTTCCAAACGTGACATAACAACCTCAGATAGTTCGTATTGATTGATCTTGATTGTCTCACCATACGTGTTTGTCACTTCGTAAATCTCACTCGTATTTGCATGTAACTTGTGAGCGAGCGCACATTTTTCTTTTAAATGTACCGCCGTACTATGATCTAATCTGTACATATAAGAGATATCGTTGTCGATATTTCTTCCTCCTAAGCCAATTAAGTGATTTTTTACGATAATCCCTTTATTATATAAAGATACCGATGTCACTTCGCTTCCAATATTGATGATCGCTCCAACTGACTCATCCATCTTTTTATCTTTGAATGCAAAACTATCTCCAATTGGATTGATCGATACATCGACAACTTCGATTCCAATACGATCTAAAAGCCCTACGACAGAATACATATTCTTCTTTGGCGTCGTTACCAAGATACCACGTGCAGATAATGTTTTTGCAGTAAGTCCTTTCGGATCTTTTACAACTTTTTTATCATCCACTTTAAAATCGATCGGAAGAATCGTTACGATCTCTTGGTTTGTCTTTTCCTTCGATTCCATCGCTACCTGAAGCACTCTCGTGATATCTTCTCCAGTAATCGTACCATCCACTGGATCTGCATCCATGACATCCTCGTCGATATACTGTTCGATATTAACCTCTCCTGTTACCATCGTAAACTCTACTTGATAACTCGGTATAGAAGCGATCACTTTTTTAATTTGAATTCCAAGCATTTCTTCGATTTCGACAAATGCTTGTTTAATAGAACGCTCTGCCTGTTCAAAATCAGTGATTAATCCCTTTTTAATTCCCTTTGATTTTACGGAAGATGCTGCTAGTAAGTTTAACTTATTCTTGTATAATTCGCATACGACAACTTTAATGGTATCTGACCCAATATCGATGCTAGAATAAATGCGCTTCATATCACCATCTCCTACAATCTAACACATATTATACTATATTTTTTATGAAATGTAAAAGAAAAAAGTTCATTTCGAACTAATTTTCAAGGATTCTAAAGTATTCACCAGAATCTAGATATAAGATTCCTTTTTTGTTTTGGAATGTCTTCATGATATCTAGATAGCTATTGATCTTTTGAAACTGATTCAAAGATAGATACACATAGTTACCATCTGTCATCGATAGTAAAAATCTGCTCTGGTCCACTTCATTTGGATTATATTCAATTTCAGAAATACGGCTCAAAATCTCCGTATCGAGCTCCGCTAGTTTCTTCTGTAGCTTTTTATATAATTTATCCGGCGTATAATTGATCAACGTCGGAACGACATAGTTTCCATCGGTCGTCTGCCCGTCTAATAAAATTACTTTGTTTTTGTTGATGTCGTAGAATAGAGGTCTATTTTCCTCGACGGTAATCGTTACAGAGAATAGTCCGTTTTTCTTAACATCCGCGCTTTTAATCATAATATCGTCTTCCAATCGACTTTCGATAAAAAAGGAAAGTTCTTCAACCGTCGATGGATAATCTTGTAACTGTGCACGTTCTATAACTTGTTGATCCGTTAAGACATGGTTATTTTTTACATAGATATTACGGATCGATAAATCGAGTGTATGATACAAAATAAAGCCGATACCAAGAAGGATCAAAATTGCGAGTGTTATACGACCATAGCGAATCTTGACGTGTTTTTTCTGACGTTTATTTTTCTTCGTCTGTTTTTTAGAAGTTTTCGAAGAAACATTCTTTTTCTCTTTTTTCTTCGCCATACCGATCCTCCTTATTCTTTCTCATTATATCATATTTGTTTCAAAAAGAAAGAGAGAAAAGAAGATATCATAAAAAAAACAAGAATTAATCTACAAATTCTTGTTCGCATTTTAACTTGACTTTTTTCTTCTTCCAAACAGTGTCTTGCACGGTTAAAATCAATTTTCGAATATCGTTTGCATTCGCATGATCGACATTGATAATGAAATTGGCATGTTTCCGGCTTACTTCTGCTCCACCAATTCTCATACCTTTCAAACCGCAGTCTTCGATCAATTTTCCTGCTGCGATTCCTTCCGGATTTCGAAATACACTTCCTGCCGAAGGGTATTCGAGTGGTTGCGTCATCAAACGTCTCTTTTTTCTATCTTCCATGACACTGCGAATTGCAGCTTCCGTTCCTTTTGTTAAAATCAACGTTGCCTCTAAACAAATATATCCTGGATGCGTCTGTAAAAAAGAAGTACGATAGTGAAACTCTAACTCACGATTGTACATCGTCTTCACTGTTAGTTCAGGTGTCAACACTTTGATTTCACTTACGATATATCCCATATCACTTTTGTATGCACCCGCATTCATATAGATAGCTCCACCGATCGTTCCAGGAATTCCTGCTGCAAACTCTAGCCCAGTTAATCCTAACTTCGCAACTTTGATCGCAAGTTTCATAAGAGGATACCCAGCCCCAACCACAACTTTTGTTCCGTAAAACTCACACGTATGAAGCGCATCTAACTTAATCAAAACACCACGATATCCATCGTCTGAAAAAAGTAAGTTAGATCCATACCCTACTACCTTATGTTTGATGTTTTTTTCCTTTAGATACGACATTAAATTTTTCAGTTGTTCTATTGATTCTGGAAACACGATATAATCGGCAATTCCTCCAGCACGATAAGTCGTATATTGTTTTAAACTACAATTTTCTAGTACTTTCCCACAATTGATTTTTTCAAGTTCTGTCTTCATCTTTCTCACCTATTAACTCTCTGATGCATCTATAAATTCTCTCGGCACTATCTGGTACCTGTAACTTGCGCAAGTTTTGTTTCATCTCGACACGAACGCTAGCTTTCATCAGGTTATCTACTTTTTCTACCAACGCTTCTTTCGTGAAATCTTTTTCTTCCAAAATATCTGCTGCATGTGACTCTACTAAATCCATTGCATTTTTATATTGATGGTTGTTTGGTACATAAGGACTTGGTATCAAAATAGAAGGTACTTCAAGTGCGATAATTTCGCTTAAAGTAGAAGCTCCAGCACGAGAGATCATGACATCTGTCTTTTTCATAACACGAGGCATTCCTTCTACGTATGGAACCACTTTGACATTTTCTGGAAATTCCTTTTTAGAAACTTCCTCATAACTTTCCTTTCCTGTCACAAATAGCAATTGGTAATCCTTATGAGCAAAAAGAGAAAAACTTTCCATCATCATCTCGTTTACCTTAGAAGATCCCAAAGATCCCATAACGATCAAAACAAGTTTCTTATGTTCGCTTAACCCTAGATCGACCTTTGCAATCGCAGGTTGCTTCAAAGCATCTTCACTACAAGGATTTCCAGTATAGACTGTCTTTTCTTTTGGAAAGTAATCTATGCTGGATGGAAAAGACACCCCAATTTTATCAACAAACTTCATCAAATATTGATTAGAAGCGCCTGGAACACTATTCTGCTCGTGAATAAACGTCGGAATATGATATTTCTTCGCTGCCTTTAGCACAGGAGCCGTTACATATCCTCCAACTCCTATTACGACATCCGGACGAAATTCTCTTACAATCTTCTTACACTTTTGGTAACTTTTTAGCATACAGTAAACCGTCTTAACGTTCTTATATTTTCTTTCGATACACTCCATATATTTCGATTGTTTCAAAGGGAATTCCACGTTTTGGAACGATATCCTTCTCCATTCGATTATGCGTTCCTATATATAGAAATTCACTATCTGGTTCTTTTTCTTTGATTTTATTAATAATGGCAAGAGCCGGATAGATGTGTCCTCCCGTTCCGCCAGCACTGATGATCACTCTCATTTATAATCACATCCTATTACCATTATATCATAGCATTTGTCGTTTATGAACAGTTTATTAAAAAAGCGAATTACTTCGCTTTTAATGAATAGTATACTTGTCCTGGTACTAACTCCGTTCCACGAAGCATTGCAAGATCGGAAACTGTCACAAATTCAAATCCTTGACTACGTGCATAATCGATAAACTCTAACGCTGCATCGACACTCGTCTGGTAGATATCGTGCATCAAAACGATATCTCCGTCCTTTATAGTCTCCTTCATACGAGCGAGAATCGCATCTTTATTTTTTAATTTCCAGTCCAATGTATCTACGTTCCATAAAATAATTGGCATTCCCGCAGCCTTCGTTCGGTCATCGTAACTTCCATATGGTGGTCTTAGTAATCCTACCGATCCACCCGTTACACTACCAATGATCTGATTCGTCGCAGTGATCTCGAATTGAACACCTTCTAAAGATAATTTTCTCAAATTTTGATGATCGTACGTATGGCTTCCAACCTCATGCCCTTCGTGAATCGCACGTGCGACAAGTTCTGGAAAACGTTCTGCTCTCGTACCCAATTGAAAGAAAGTCACTCTAGCATTTCTCGCCTTTAATCCATCTAACAATGCCGTCGTCGTCTTACCACCAGGACCGTCATCAAACGTTAAGGCAACTAATTTCTTTCCTTCTACATTTGGAAGTCCCCTTTTCGTATATTCTAATTCCTCTTTCGTCGGTTGATCTTCTTTTCGGACTTGCTTTGTTTGAATATAAGGCCACATTTTTGCATAAGACAATGTAATTTGAATTGGCGTTTCGATTTCTTTCGAAAATTCCTTCCCAAAGAAAAATATAACCCCATTTTCATGAAAGACGAAATGTACATCATCAAGATCCATTTTCTCTAACTTTTGACTGACCTTTTCTTGATCGATCAATATTTGCTGACGAAACAATTCCGGTAACAACATTGATTTTATCGCATGTTTCATTTCTCCAAAAGACTTTTGATCTGTCTTGAGAAAATCAGAATATTTTAATAAAGTTCCTTCGTTATCATCATAGTATAAAGTTGCGACCTTACCTTGCGATAAGAAGACAATCGTTTTGAAATCTCGATAAGTATATGTTCTATGCGTAATTTCTAAATGATGTTTTTCTTTTTTATCCTGATCGATCGTATCTAAGAACTGATTCGTCTCCATCTGAACATATCGTTTAATCTCTCTATCTACATCATAATGATGACTGACTGGATACGAAAGATGCATATCATATCGTTTTGTATCTTTTACAATCGTTACCAAATCTTCTGTTTTATATTCTGTCTTCGGGAACATTCTATAACAAATGAGAAATAACAGTCCCACTAAGAGAATCGAAAGTAAAATTCCAAAGCGTTTCATAAAAGATTTTCGAAACACGAGACGTTTTTCTAACTTCATAATATCACCAGCTGTATTATACCACACTTCAAGATAAAATTCATAAAAGAAAGGGCATCGTAAAGGTGCCGCTTTCTCACTTAAATATTTTCGTCTCGAATTGCGTCTAAAATATTTTCCTTTCTAATTTTTTTAGATGCATAGAACATCGATAATAATACGATTAGGAAAACACCAATTGCTGCATAAATCATCGCTTTCCATGGAATCATCATTCCTCCAAGATTTACAATACTCATAATTTGTGTATGGAATAAGTAGACGATTCCCAAAGAAGCTATATACCCATAACATAGTGATTTCAATCCAAAGAACAAGCTTTCAAAACATAGAATACGATTGAATCCACTTGGTGTAAGTCCCATGCTTCGTAGCATTGCAAACTCTTTTCTTCGCAACATAATATTTGTATTAATCGTATTAAATACACTCGTAACACCGATCAATGTTACTAACCCGATAAATCCATAAAGTAAGATTTTCAAAACGAGAATCATATTTCTCTGCATCTTCATATCTTCTGCAATGTTATGATAAGAGAAGAATTCAAATTTAGTGCCTTCCTCCTCTTTTTGAAATTTCTTATCGAGTTTTTGATAAGTAGGAGCCTTCAATGAGACCTCATAAGACGATGACATAACATTATTTGTATCCTCATTAGATAAATGGCTTACGATATCATCGTACATCTCAGGAGAGACAATGACAAGTGGTGAGGACATCGTTCCATCTTCAGGAACACCAAACGGTACTTCATCCGCATAATATAAATCTTCAAGAACATAGGCATCTTTCTCATAGTTTGCACTCGGATCTTCCATATCATATGTTTCATCGACTGCAACATATTTCCATAGAGAAAGACTCGTTACTTCTTTTTTGTTATAAATTGGTCCATGATATGTCTTACGATTTAAGTCTTCATCATAGTAAATTCGATTTGTAACATCTACCAATATCGGTCGATCGGAAGTAAGTCCTAATGATTTCTTATATTCTTCGTATGCGCTTTTCTCAAGTCCATACACACGAACCATTCCAATATCCGAATCATCCATATTTAAGTTATCTTTAAAAATGCGATACAATTCTGGATCATAGTCCTCTTTCTGCATTGGCTCTGCTTCGAAATAATAATTTCGGAAATAACTTACTTTCTCTACTTCCTCTTCATTTTCTAAAGAATGAATATAATCTTCTATCTTCTCTGACTGTTGATCTGATATATATAGTGTAATATCATAATTTCGATCGTTCAAATAAGATGTACTTCCTTCGATTCCATAATCTAATAATGCTGAGAAAGAAATAAATAATACAATACTAATAAATAAAGATACAATCGTAATACGATATTTCTTCTTACTTCGTTTCATGTTCTTTAATGCAATCTCACCTTCGATACCGAATATCTTACGAATCCACTTTGGTGTCTTGACCTTCCGCCCACTGATTTTGATATCATCATTTTGACGAATCGCTTCAATCGGTGTTACCTTCGCAGCTTTGCGAGCAGGAAGGTAAGCAGAAAGCAAGATGACAACGATCATAAATCCGATCGGTATTAATACGAGTGGTAAATACGTCGACAACTCGAGTGGTACCGAAAACGCACTAGGCAATAGCGCATTGATAATTTCAATGACACACCAAATGCCGATATATCCGCCCAATACTCCCAGTGGAATCCCAATCAATCCGATAAAGAATGCTTCGAAAAAGACTGTATGACGAATTTGTTTCTTCGTTGCTCCAATACTAGCAAACAACCCAAATTGTTTTTTTCGTTCCATCACGGAAATTGCAAAAGAGTTATATATTACGATGATACAAGCAATTGATATCAAAGCAAGGATCATCAAGATCAATCCATACATTCCTTCCATGACATTTCCGTATTGTGACTGTCCATACATGCTGAGTAAATATTCGTTGTAAGAGACTTCTTCGAAATAGTGAAAATTCCCTTCTGTTTTTTCTTTGAAACCAAGATTTAAAGCGATATCCCTCGTCTTTTCGTAAACATCATCCACTGAATAATACGTAATGATTGCATTTAACGGTTGTCCTGAATCTTCATCAACCTTCGTATAAACGTAGTATCCGCCACCGGATCTCGATTCAGACTTTAGTGAATCTACGATACCAACGATCGTATAAGTTCTCTCTAATTGGGGCTCGAATGTTTCTTTTTCTGAATACGGCACGTTATCGCTAATCGTCTCCCCTTCAATCTTACGATCACCTATATGCATTGTAATTTGATCACCAATATGATAATCTTCTAATCCATCTTCCCCAACTGTCAAAACGATTTCATTAGTGGTTGATGGAAGCCTACCTTCTTTTACTCTCAGTTCTTTCAAATAGCGGTCAGACAAACCATTCACGTAAAAATATGGTCGGTACTCTTCTTTCGGATTCTCCATTTTACTAAAACCGATCGCTTGGCGCATCAAAACTGTTTCAATTTTTCCGTTCTTTTCCAATTGCTCTCGTTGATCCAATGCGACATTACTAATCACTACATGATGTGAACCACCCGACTCGATTGCCGTTTGGATGGAATTTTCACGAACAGTCGAGAATAACAACCCAATTCCAACCATCAATGCCGCCGATAGTATGACACCGATGATCGTTACCGTCGTTCTTTTGCGGTTCATCTTTAAGTGTTTGATCGTTAATTTATTTAAGACGTTCATGCACGAACCTTCTCATCGTTTACAATCTTACCATCATCGATTGTAATAATACGATCCGCACGGAGCGCTAAATTATGATCGTGTGTAATCATAATGATCGTCTGGTGATATTTTTTATTCGATAACTTTAATAGTTCGATAATTTCTTTTCCAGCTTTACTATCTAGATTCCCCGTCGGTTCATCCGCAAGTAACAAAGTTGGACGGTTCATTAAAGCGCGACCAATCGATACTCTCTGTTGTTGCCCTCCAGATAATTCATTCGGTAAATGATTGACGCGATCTTTTAGATTCAACGTTTCAATCAATTCGTTTAAATACGTTTGATCTACCTTTTTACGGTCCAATAAAATTGGAAGCGTCATATTTTCTTCTACATTCAAAACTGGTATCAAATTATAGAATTGATAAATTAGTCCAACTTGTCTTCTTCTGAAAATTGCGAGTGCATTCTCATTTAATCTATATACATCTTCTCCATCGACGTACACTTTTCCACTCGTAGGACGATCGACACCTCCTAAAATATGAAGGAGTGTACTTTTCCCACTACCACTCGCACCTACGATCGCAACAAATTCTCCTTTATTTACGGAAAAAGAAACATGATCAAGCGCACGTACTAACGTCTCTCCTTTTCCATAGTTTTTACATAAATCTTCTACTCTCAATATTTCCATATTCATTTTCCTTTCTAACAAAATCTCAGTTTACAAAAGATCCGTTCAAGCAAAGATAAAAACCTAATACTACTAAAATTAAACCTACTACGATAAGGAGCGCAATATTCGCGTACTCTAATCGTTCTTTTTTTCGCATACGATTCACCTCATTACCATCATACTGTAATGATATGACTTTAGAGTGACTTCTTCGATTACAATTTTGTCACTTTTCTATCACCCTCATTATACTATAAAAAAGAAAACAATCGTCTGTTTTCTTCCCTTTATTTATAAAATCTCAAGCGAAACGTCGTTCCTTTTAAAACTTCGCTTTCTACTAAAATTTCACCATTCATCGACTTTACGATCTTCTCTGCAAGATGAAGACCGATTCCAACGCTATCGCTTTTACTCGTCTTCGCCTTATAAAACCGTTCGAACAGATGCGGAAGATCTTCCTTATCGATTCCACAACCATTATCAGCAATTGAAATCTCTTTGTAAATCGGATTGTCACTCGCACTGATCGTAATCGTTCCTTCCTCATCCGTATGTTCATGTGCATTTTTCAAAATATTCACTAGAGCTTCTGTCAGCCATGCTTCATCTCCAATGATAGATAAATTTTTCTTGATATTGACAACTAATTTCTGATTCTTTAATTCAATTGGAATGCGTAGTGGATCGATCGCTTTTGTCACGAGTTTTTTCACATTGATACGATCATGTTTCATTTGCACCATACCACTTTCCATCCGAGACAATTTTAAAAGAGACGATACGAGCCACTCGATTCGCTCTAATTGTTTTCTATTTTTGTTTAAAAATTCCTGTCTTGTATCAGCATCCATATCAGAATCAGAAAGTAAATCATTCATCACATACATGCTCGTAAGTGGTGTTTTGATCTGATGAGATATATCGGATAACGTTTCTTCTAGCGCTAATTTATCCTTCATCGCACCATCTGACTTTTCTTTCAAGAGGATTGTCATCTTATATATCTCATTTTTCAAATGGCTCATTTCGCCTTCTTCATAATCGCGGATATCCAAACTATAATCGCCATTTAAAATCCGATTCATATACCGATTCAACTCTTTTACTTTTTTATGCTCTCTTACAACATAAAAGAAGAAAACCAAGGCGACGATTCCAAATGAAATTAACACCATCCATATCGCATCCGTTTCCATCTTCTCTTCTAGCGCACGTAAATCGTGGATACGATAATAAGCTTCCGTATCTCCTAACCCGTATTTTTCTAATATTTCCATGCCAACTTCCGTGTTATTTTCATCACTTAAAATCGATTCTATAATATCTTCTTCTAACTCAGGATGACGAGAGATGATCGATCCTGTAAGTTCTGCATTTTGTTCGATCAATTCCTGTTCGTACATATGGTAGTGCTGTCTCGTCCATAAAAGCATGATACAAGTCGTCAAAAAGACAAGCGTTATAAAGATGATCATCAATCGGTGTAAATACTTACTTTCTAACATACGTCACCCACTTTATATCCAACTCCTCGTACCGTCAATATAATTTTAGGATGCATCGGATCATCTTCGATCTTTTCCCTAATTCTCTTAATATAAACAGTTAATGTATTATCATTGACATACGCTTCGTTGACATCCCAAATATCAGCCAAAATTTTCTCGCGCGTAAATACTGTATTCGGGTTTAGAGCAAGAATCAATAGAATTTTATATTCTAACGCTGTCAACATGACATCGACTCCGTTTTTTAACACCTTTGCCTGTTCCAAATCGATGACAAGAGCGCGGATTTGAATCACATTGCTGTTTTGCTTTCCCTTCGTCCGGCGCAACACTGCCTTCATACGAGAGATCAGTTCACGCGCCTTAAATGGTTTTGTAATATAATCATCCGCTCCCATATCGAGTCCCATGACGATCGATACTTCAAGATCGTTAGCTGTCAAAAAGATCACAGGAATATCGTGTTTTTCCTTGATCGTGCGAAACAGATCAAATCCATTCCCATCTGGTAAATTTAAGTCTAATAAAATCAAATCGATCTCTGGGTCGTCTTCAACTGTTCTGATTGCTTCTTTCACTGTACTATTTTCGAGAACTTGATAAGACTCTTGTTCTAGATAATACCGTAATCCTAAACGAATGCTCTCATCATCTTCGACGAGTAATATCTTGGTCATATTACCACCTCATAGCCTATATTATACTATAATTTCTCGATTTTGAAATGACGATTTCGTCACAAAAAAATTCTAGAAAATCTAGAATTTTGATTCTGTTCCACCTAGTAAAGACCAAAGATCTTCTTCCGATAACTTAGTAAGCATCGTATCTGCTGTCTCTGAACCCTGATCGATCAAACGAGCACTCAATTCACTTTTACGTCTCTGAAGTTCGACGATTCTCTCTTCGATCGTACCTTTAGTAATCAATTTAATCACTTCTACGACATTCTTCTGTCCAATACGATGAGATCGATCGGTCGCTTGATTTTCAACTTGTGGATTCCACCAAGGATCTAAGTGGATTACGACATCCGCACTCGTTAAATTCAGTCCCGTTCCCCCTGCTTTTAATGAGATCAAAAATACAGTCTCATCATTCTTTTGGAAATTTTCTACTAACCGCATACGTTCCTTGCTTTTGGTTTGCCCATCCAAGTAAGCGTGGGAAATTCCCTTTTCTTCTAGTTTTGGAATCAATAACTTTAATGCGGAAGGAAACTGAGAAAACAGTAAAATCTTGTGTCCATTTTCTTTGATCTGACTCACAAGATCGATCACTGTCTCCATCTTACTACCGATGCAACCACCTTCAAATAACAACCTTGGATCGATACAGATCTGTCGTAGTTTCATCAAAAGAGACAGTATGAGAAATTGATTTTTTTGAAATCCTGAATCGGCAACTGCTTCCTCGATTTTGAGTTTTGTCTCCTCTAACGTTTGAACGTAGAGTGCTTTTTGTTCATCGCTTAATTCTACGTAAACATTATTTTCTATCTTCGCAGGTAGATCTTTCAAGACATCACATTTTCTTCTCCGCAAGATAAATGGAGAAATCAAAGAACGCAATTCATCTAATGCTTCCGCACTCTCTTCTAAATTCTTAATTTGATATCGCTCTTTAAAGCTTGGTAGATCTCCTAAAAATCCCGGCATAAGATAATCGAATATACTCCAAAGTTCCAAAACAGAATTTTCAATCGGAGTTCCTGTCAAAGCAAATTTAGTGTTTGCTACAACTTGTTTTACCGCCATCGTCGTTTCAGACCCGACATTCTTAATACTCTGTGCTTCATCAATCAAACAAGTATCAAAACAAATATCTCTATAAAAATCGATATCGTTGCGTAACGTTCCATACGACGTAATTACCACTTGGCAATCTTCTAAATGTTCCAATTTCTTTTGACGTTTCTCTTTGGTTTCATGAATCACTTCATAATGTATATGAGGCGCGAATTTCTCCCATTCGTTTTGCCAGTTATATACAAGAGAAGTCGGTACGACAATTAAAAACTTTCTCTTAGGATCTTCCTTTAATCGATGTTTAATATATACGATCGTCTGTAACGATTTTCCAAGTCCCATCTCGTCTGCTAAAATACCACCAAACCCGAGATGGGCAATCATGAGCATCCATTTCACACCCGTCATTTGATAATCGCGCAAAATAGACTCTTCTTTCGTAAACTTAACTTTTTGATCCTTATAAGTTTTAAATTCCTCCATATATTTTTCGACTGAGTCATCTAAAGAAAGTGTTCCTAATTGGTGTCTCCCCATCTCTAATAATCGAACACATTCATAGATCGGCAAATTCCCTTTTGGATCGTAATTAGAAAATCCGAGAGACTGATAGACTTGATCAAATTCTTCCAACGCCTCTTGCTCTAGATCGAGGTAATCCCCCGATTTCAATTGCACGTACTTTTTCTTCTTAGCAAGCGCCTCTAACACATTTGAAAAATCTTCTTGTTCTACCCCTTCTAATTGAAATTCATAATTTAAAATACGATCCTGCCCAATTCGAAAACTACTTTCTACTTTCGTCTTTCGATTTACTTTCATCTTCTTGAGCGATGATTCGATCATCGTATCATATTGTTCACTAATGACATACATACCTCGTTCGATAAAATATATCACAGCTTCTTCGTCTTTTAAAACAAATTCATCTTTCACACGGCGGAATCCATAGTGAACGAGAAGTGATTCGATCTCTTCTACCATACGATGAGAATATACGTAATATCGATTCTCATCCTTCTTATAAATATCAAATTCTTCCTCATGATCCTTGAGATGTATATGTGCTACAATCTCTTTTTTTCTTTTTTCGAAATACAATCTAGGTACCCATTTCCCTATTTGGAATCGATCCTGGAGTGAGGGCGCGATCTTCATATGTTCATCAAACTTCAATACTTTTGGAAGTACGTGATCGACAAACGAAGGAAGATCCTGCTCTGTCAACAAGACTGTCTTCTTATGATTTCTCACGAGCAACCTAAGTAGTTTTC
>ENA-ORSK01001281-ORSK01001281.1-human-gut-metagenome-genome-assembly--contig:-NODE-1281-length-20842-cov-3.467263_pt1 | contig 20842 bp, 12 predicted proteins | sample MGYA00242192_ERZ509159 | MGnify/ENA primary metagenome ERZ509159 (study PRJEB26280, sample SAMEA2338663) | human gut metagenome | biome: human gut; feature: human-associated habitat; material: faeces...
TATTGCAAAGTTGTGAAAGAAAAAGAATATAGCTCGTTTCTAAATCGTTAGCAGTCACATTCTTTAAAATACTCAACTCGCTGATATTCAATAAATAAAAGAATTTACTGTGACTCCTTGTGTGGAAAGTCACTCGCTTGTTAATGCCACATAATGTTGCAATGTCCTTTAGGTTCTCGTTCACATCTGTACTGTCCTGAATAGGCATAACAATATCACTGTTCGGGTCGCTGTACTTATCCAACAAGAGCTTTGCCATAGGAAGGAGAGGTATGCGTGAGAGTACACCTGTCTTTATGCGTTTCTTCTTTATCCAGATACGCCCCTCATCATCTGTCTCAAAATGCTCCTTACGCAATGTCTTGATGTCGATATAGGCAAGACCAGTAAAACAGCCGAAAAGGAAAGCGTCTCGTGTACGCTCAAAACGCTTGATAGGAGTAGTAAAATTGATAATCTTACGCAACTCCACATCGTCAAGATAGTCTATATCTACATGCTCACGCTCCACCTTATATATATTAAGTGGATTGAACTGGATATATCCATTTGCCACGGCTATGTTCATCAACTGCTTCAAGAACTTCAGATGTTTTGAACATGAATTTTGGCAGTTGTTCTTCTCTGTAAGTAGATAGGTATGAAAGCCCTGTATAAAGCCCAACTTTACCTCGTGCAAGTAAATATCCTCACGATGATACTTGGCCCCCATAAACTCCTTGATATAACGACCTGTAAGTTCATTGGCTTCGTAGGTGTCCTGGGAGATTTTCTTACCGACAAGTAGTTTGCGCATCGCTTGAAAATCTTTGAACACATCCAACAATGTCTTTTGGTTTATGGCATCCACATGGTCGTTTACTGCTTCTTTCAGTAGGTTGGCAGTAATCATAAAACCTTTCTCCATCAACTCAATCTCCTTTTGAAAGATTTTGTTGCGGAGCTGATACAGATACTCGTTTAGCTGTTTAGCCTCTTCACTTCTGCCACGAACCAACTGCTTTTCATCGTCCCAGTCAGATACTTTAATCTTTTTGCCTGTGTAATAAGATACACGCACGGCATTAACGCTGATGTAAGCTACGATAGGGGATAACCCATTTTTGTCTTTTCTGGTTTTCTTTACCATGAAATAGACCGATGTACAATGCTTTTCCATTGCTTCTTAAACAAGTTTTTGAAGACTTATCTACTTAATATACAATGGTTTATCCCATGTTGTGATGCCACTTTTTACAGACACCAAAAAGTGGCATCAGTATGTACCACGGAAAAGCGATAAAAGAGGTGTTTTAGTGCTTTTATATAACCTGTTAAAGACTCTTTTTTTCGAGGTCTATTTGCCATAAATTCAAGCTCGAACCTATTTGAAAATGCCAATATTCAACTGGTATACAGACACAAAAAATCCTCCATAATCACTACAAGGACTATGGAGGATAATTCTATATAAATATCTGACAGTCAAATAATTACTTCTTGTTGAGAGCGAGATCGAGGGCGACGGCGATAGCCACCGTAGCACCTACCATCGGGTTGTTGCCCATACCCAGGAAGCCCATCATCTCGACGTGAGCAGGCACTGAAGAAGAACCTGCAAACTGAGCATCGGAGTGCATACGGCCCATGGTGTCGGTCATACCGTAGGAAGCAGGACCTGCAGCCATGTTGTCCGGGTGGAGCGTGCGGCCCGTACCGCCACCAGAAGCCACTGAGAAGTAGGGCTTACCAGCGAGGGTGCGCTCCTTCTTGTACGTACCAGCTACCGGGTGCTGGAAGCGGGTCGGGTTGGTGGAGTTGCCAGTGATAGACACATCGACATCCTCGCTCCAGTTGATAGCCACACCCTCGCGTACGTCGTTAGCACCGTAGCAGTTGACCTTGGCACGAGGACCATCGGAGTAAGCCGTGCGATCCACGACTTTCAGCTCGCCCGTGTAGTAGTCGAACTCCGTCTTCACATAGGTGAAGCCGTTGATGCGGCTGATGATCATGGCAGCGTCCTTGCCCAGACCGTTGAGGATAACGCGGAGCGGATTCTTGCGCACCTTGTTGGCCATCTCGGCAATCTTGATGGCACCCTCGGCAGCAGCAAACGACTCGTGACCAGCCAAGAAGGCGAAGCACTTCGTCTCCTCGCGGAGCAGACGGGCAGCCAAGTTGCCGTGACCCAGACCCACCTTGCGGTCGTCGGCCACAGAACCAGGGATGCAGAATGCCTGCAGACCCACACCGATAGCCTCTGCGCAGTCGGCAGCAGTCTTGCATCCACGCTTGATGGCAATAGCAGCACCGCAGACATAGGCCCACTTGGCGTTCTCGAAGCAGATACGCTGCGTCTCCTCACACATCAGATAAGGATCAACACCTGCCTCGTCGCAGATCTGATTAGCCTCCTCTACGCTCTTGATGCCCTCGGCGTTGAGTGCTGCAAGAACCTGCGCCTCTCGACGCTCCTGACTTTCGTAACTTACCTTTCTAATCATAATTATGTTTCTCCTTATTATTCTTTACGTGGATCAATCGCTTTAACAACACCCTGCTCGGCAGTGGTACGACCGTAGCTGCCCGTGAACTTCTTCACAGCCTCGTTGGCGTCCATACCGTTCTTGATGGCCTCCATCATCTTGCCGAGGTGAACATACTCGTAGCCGCAGACCTGATTGTCCTTGTCGAGGAACTGGCGTGTGATGTAGCCCTCGGTCAGCTCCAAGTAGCGCGTACCCTTAGCCACCGTGCCATAGAGTGTACCCGTCTGTGAACGGAGACCCTTACCCAGGTCCTCAAGACCGGCGCCGATGGTCAGACCGCCCTCAGAGAAAGCGCTCTGCGTGCGTCCATAGACAATCTGGAGGAAGAGCTCGCGCATAGCCGTGTTGATGGCGTCGCAGACGAGGTCGGTGTTCAGCGCCTCCAGGAGGGTCTTGCCCACCAGGATCTCAGAGGCCATGGCGGCGGAGTGGGTCATGCCGGAGCAGCCCAGGGTCTCCACCAGGGCCTCCTGGATGATGCCGTCCTTCACGTTGAGAGACAGCTTGCAGGCTCCCTGCTGGGGAGCGCACCATCCCACACCGTGGGTGTAACCCGAAATATCAGCAATCTCCTTGGCATAAACCCACTTTCCCTCCTCAGGAATGGGAGCAGGTCCATGGTTGGGGCCTTTGGCCACAACGCACATGTTCTTTACTTCCGATGAATAAATCATAATAGAATTATTAATGTTTTGTATTGATAATATTTATACCGTCCACTTATCAAAAGACAGGCTGTTATCTTGTTGATGTTACCCTGTGAAAGGACCAACGCAACGCCGTGTCCATATTCGCGTACAAAGGTATAAAAAATAATTGATTCCTATACTCAATAATGGGGATTTTATTTCCCCAAGGGCTCTTTTTTGACTAAAAAATGCTAACTTTGTACACAGGTTGCGCCACTCTTGCCCGATGTGGCGAAATCAGAACACTTACACAGCGAAGGCCAGGCAGCTTCATCCGCCCCAAGGCCCCACTTCATAAGACGATACAAAATGAAAAATCATATTGGCAGGACGCTGCTGGTCCTCATACTATTTATCCATTCGCTTACGTCGCTGGCCTCCAGCCAAAGTAAGTACACACCCCTCATTCGCCAAGTGAGAGGATGGCCGTCGGAAAAAATTCTCTCCAAGGGCGACCAGTTCTTGCAAAACAAGAAGGAGGACAAAGCCTTGGTGATGTACATGCTCGTCTGCTCCCGTACCAACGACCGCATGACCGACGAGGAACTGACCGACTGTTCGCTCGCCAACCTCAAGGTGGGCGACATCTTTTACGCCCGCGGCAACTATATTAACGCCCTGGAAAACTACCAAGAGGGTCTGAAACTCAGCGAGACTTCTGCCTCCAAGACCCACTTGCCTTTGATCTACAAGAACATCGGTAACGTCTATTGTATGTTCAAGGACTATGGCAAAGGCTTCGATTATTACAAGAAAGCCTATCAGATCCGTCCGAAGAACGACAACGAACTCACGTTCAGGATCCTGACCAACCTCTTTGGCGTATGCATCAACCGCAAAGACCTCGAAGGCGCAAAGAAATACCGCCAGCTCTTGTTTGCCACCCCTCGCCCCAACCTTCCCATCGACCAGTTCTTTCTCTCGTTCTCCACCGCCTTGATGGCCTCACAAGAGGCACGCTACGCCGAGTCTAACAAGATTCTGGTCAACCTCGCCGATTTCTGCACCCGAAACAAACTGCCCCCTACCTATATCTGCTCAGCCTACGCCGAACTCTACTCCAACTACCAAAACTTAGGCGACATAGATCAGGCCAAGCACTATATCAGCCTCTGCATCGATCATGCGGAGCGAGAGAAGATGCTCCACTACATCCCCGAGACCCTGCGCGACATGGCCCAGATACAGCGCAAGACGGGCAATGCCACGCTCGCTCAGCAGTATGAGAGGCAATACCTCAGTCTCATGGACTCCATCTACAACTCACAGCGGTTCAACGTCGTGAAGAACCAGCAGTTCATGTACGAAGTCGATAAGACCGACAAGGAGATCACGCGCCTCCACCAAGAGGAGGAGATACACCGCCAAAACGCCCGCCTCTACCAGTTGCTCTTCCTCGTGAGCATCCTCGCCATAGTCCTTGTCTCCATGCTCCTCTTCTATGTGGTGCGCCAAAAACGTGATTTGGAGGCCAGCTACCGCAAACTCTACGACATCAACCGCAGTCACGTGGAGACGGGAGAGAAGAAAGCCCCACGCGCCACCAACCTTCTCAAGGAAGACCAAAAACAGCTGCTGCTCGACGGCATACGGAGAGTGATGGAGGAGACCGACGAATACTGCCAGCCAGAGTTCACCGTCGCTACCCTCGCCAAACTCATCGACTCCAACGAGCGCTACGTCTCCATGGTCGTCAACGACCACTTCGGCAAGTCGTTCACCGAGGTGCTCAACGACTACCGTATCAAGAAGGCCTGCGAGCGTCTGACAACCAATAATGCAAAGTATGCGCAGCTCACCATTGCCGCCATCGGACAGAGCGTCGGCTACAAATCGCAGACCACTTTCGTCAAGCAGTTTCGCAAGTGTACGGGCCTCACCCCCTCCGTCTATCAGAAGTTTGTCGCCGAGGACTGACGCAACAAAGAAACGGGAGCATAACTTTCTCCCGCTTCTTCGTTTTAGTCACCTAAATCTACCATTTTTGCCGATTCCATCGAAAAATCGGTTTATTTTGTACAAAAACCTGATCTTTTTTACGCTTTAAAATCGTGTCATTTTAGGTCGTTCCTCTCCATTTTCGTGAAAGTGGAGAAGGGCGATTTGCGCCCTATTGGCCTATTGCTTACTTTTGCAGCGTCAATTCATCAACCAATACATCGCCTGCCGGTGGGATTCATTTAGCATGCAAGTAGTTCCACTGGTGGGTTTTTAAAAAAACTTATGCAAAACAAAAACCCATTCATGGGCATTGGAGTAGTAGCATCGGTATTATTGCTGCCGCTCAACGCCAAAGCCCAGAAAACTCCATCAGGGCTTAAAGATAGTAATCCTCCTACCGAACTCCGGGTCTCTAAGAAGATGACGCCCGCGGAGCGCCAGGCAAAGATGAACGAACACATCGCCAAGCACCCGTTATTGCACAAGAGACTCGTGCCTCAGATGGCGAAGAGAGACAGCCTCGTGCGTCTCAACCGCAACATCGAGGCTGGCATCAAGACAAAGCAGACTCCCCAAGTTCCTATATTAAGAGCCAAAGGCGCAAAGCCCATGACTTTTTGGGGGAATGTGCTCTATGATGCCACTTGGGGTGCCGAGACTCCCGAGTATGGTATATACACTTTCGGCACCGAAGCTCCCATCTCCGTCAAGAAGCAGTTCCAGGATGAATTCTTCCGTGCCACGGGTGCGGGCGCATGGATTGAGGACAACCTCTACTTCGTCATGTACAAAAACTTCTGGGGCACCGATATGATCTACTTCTACCATTATGATACCAACACCTGGGAGAAGAAGGTCGAAAAACGAATCGAGGACTACTCCCTCATCGCTTGTGAGACAGCCGTCGCTGCCGACGGCACGGTCTATGGCTGCTTCCTCGATGGCAATGGTTCGAACAACGAGTTGGGTATAGCCGACTAGGAGAACATCACCCGCTCCACCATTGGCCGCCTGCGCCATAGCTATGTAGCCATGGGTATTACCAGCGACAACATTCTCTATGGTATTGCCGAGGACGGCAACCTCTATAAGATCGACACCTCCACCGCCGAAGAAATTCTGGTAGGCCCCACGGGCAAACAACTGAAGAAGGCTGATGACAGTTTCTACTACCAAAGTGGTGAGATCGACCAGACTACCAACACGTTCTATTGGGATTGCGTGGATAGCAATCAGAAATCCACTCTCTACACAGTCGATCTCGCAACAGGTCAGCTGACGGAGATCGGCGACTTTGCCAACAACAATATCATATCCCTTCTTACTATTCCCAAGGCAAAAGCTGCCGACGGCGCACCTGCCGCCATCGACCAAATGCATTTCGACTTTGTGGACGGATCGCTTTCGGGCCACATCCAGTTTACCGCACCCAGCAAGAACTTCGCTGGTGGCAACCTGACCGACTCCAAACTTACCTACACCATTCTCAACGACAAGGAAGAGATAGCCAAGGGCGGGACCAAACCGGGTGCTGCTGTCTCCCAACCTGTCACGCTCAACAAGGGCTACAACACCATCACCATCATTGTCAGCAACGGCGAAGGCCCCAGTCCTAAGTTTGCAAGCCGCTACTATGCTGGCTTCGACACCCCGAAACCCGTCGTCAACGCCCACACCTCGGTAGATACCAATACGGGCAAGGCTACCGTCACATGGGAAGCTCCTGCAGGCGGCCAGAACGAGGGCTACGTCGGTGAACTCACCTACAACATCAAGCGCTACCCTGAGGGCAAGGTCATCAAGACCGGCCATGTGGGCACTATGTTTGAGGATACACTCCCCGAGGGTGAGACTGCCGTCTATGGCTACGGTATCACGCCAAACAACCACGGCACGATGGGTGAGGAAATGGTCAGCAACTACGTTTCCTACGGCGCTCCTATCACACCGCCCTTCGCCAATGGTTTTGAGTCGGAAGCCGATTTGGCCTACTTCAAAGTGATCGACGCCGACAATGACGGTATCACTTGGGGCATAGAGGAACCTGGAATGTTCAACGACAATGACGGCTACGCCAGAATACTGCGCGGAGAGGAGAAACATTCCTTCGACGACTGGTTAGTCTCTCCAGCCCTCCACGTCAAAGCCAACCATAAGTATAAGATTTCCTTCCGTCTTTCAGGAAGATATAAGTACTATGAGGAGCAATTTGAGGTGAAGTATGGCACTGCACCTACCCCAGAGGCAATGACCAAGACCCTGATGCCCCAAACCATGATCAAGCGTTCCGACTTCGAGGCCGTCACCCTCACTTTGGACGCCGACAAGGACGAGACCATCTATCTCGGCTTCCATGCCCTTTCCGTGAAACCCGAGGCTATGGGTGTCAAGATTGACGATGTTGTAATGACTGCAGGAGTAGATTTCTTCGCTCCCGACCAGGTGACAGGTCTTGAAGCCGAGGCCGACCCACAGGGCGCACTCTCCACCCAAATCACGTTCACCGCTCCTACGAAGCGTCTCAACGGCGAAACCTTAGACAAAATCACGGGCTTCCAGCTCCGCCGCACGGGCCAGGTGGTTGCCGAGATTCCTGCTGCTGCTCCGGGCAGCAAGGTGACCTTCACAGACAACACCGCCGTCAATGGCATCAATGTCTATAGTGTGGCTGCTGTCAACGACAAGGGCGCCAGTTTCTATTGTACCCCCGTCGCCATCTATGTGGGAGAGGACGCTCCCGTCGCTCCCGTCAAAAAGAACACGGAAACCCGAGACAACTCCATCCGCTTCAATTGGGAAGCACCCGCAAGAGGTCGCTTGGGTGGCTATCTCAACCCCGAGAAGATCACTTACACCCTCGCCGAGTCGGATGGAGCCGACTTCAAGCCCACTTACACCCCAGTCGGCGAGACCACAGGCAAGACCTTCTTTGACTACGCCGTCAATCCCAACGACGGAGCAGAGCAAACCGTCAAGACACTCTTTGTCAAAGCAAAGAATGCGTATGGCGAAAGTTCCTACGTCCCATTGCCTTCTTACATCCCTTACGAGATTCCGTTCTTTGCCAGCGTGAAGAACTATAAGTTTTATGGCATCTTGTGGTCCTCCTGGGGCACCGGCAAGTCCGACTTCGAGCTCTCTACCAATTCTGTCGATAACGACGGCGGTAGCTTCTACATCGTGTCAAAAAACAAGGAGGACATCGCCTACCTCGGCTCGGGCAAGATCCGTTTGGGTGGCGTTGATGCTCCCAAACTGATGTTCCATCACAAGGCCGCCGAGGGCAGCAACGCCAAGATCACCGTCGAGGTGGAGACTCCCGACGGCGTGAGCCATGTGGCTGGCGTGATCGACTATGCCAACCTCGAGGCAGACCAATGGCACGCCTCTGGCATCGATCTCAGCCCGTGGGCCAATGAGCCCTTCATCACCTTCGACTTCGCCGTCCAGGCCGAAGCCTACAAGGACCTCTACATCGATCGCCTCTTCATCCGCGACACGCAGACCGACGACCTCAATGCTGAGATCGAGGCTCCCGAGACAGTGCTCAAGGGTGGCAAGGCCAAGGTGAGCGTACGCGTGAACAACTTTGGCGAGAACGCTGGCAATAACTACAAGGTGAAACTCTATGCCAACGATGAGCTCGTCGAGACCAAGAAGATGTCCGAGACGCTGGGTGCCTACGACTTCACCGACGTGGTCTTCGATTTCCAGAGCAATAAACTCGACCAAAACGAGGCTGTGGAACTGAAGGCCGAGGTGGAATACGCCTACGACCTCAATGAGGACGACAATGTCGTCTCCACCAACGTCAAGTACCTCACGAGCGAGAAACCGAAGCCCGAGAGCGCCGAGGCCGTCCTCACCGAGGAGGGCGTGAGCCTCACATGGACGCCTGTCAGCACGGACACCGAGACCAAGACTGAGAGCTTCGAGAACGCTACGCCATGGAGTCAGGACAACTTTGGCGACTTCACCTCTGAGGCTGTCAATGCCGGCACGACGGGTGGCGTCTTCGAGAAGTATAAGTTCCCGAACCAGGGTTCCAACTACGGCTTCATGCTCTTCGACCCAGCCAACGGCTGGCTCACGGAGAAACAACTCGAGCAGGTGCCCGACTTCAAGGCCCACAACGGCGACAAGTACCTGGCCGCTCTCTACCGTGTGAACGGGGAAGGCTATGACGTATCGCAGAACAACTGGCTCTACAGCCCCGCACTCTCCGGCGACGAGCAGGAAATCACGTTCTGGGTGAAGAACTACAATGATGGTCAAACCATTCATGAGGAGAACTTCAGTGTGCTTTACTCCACCACCGACAACAAGCGCGAGTCGTTCATCAAGTTGGGCGAGACCTATAGCATCACCAGTGGCGCATGGGAGCAGATCAAGGTTGAGTTGCCAGCAGGCACCAAGTATTTTGCCATCAATCACAACACGCCGACGTGGAACAACCCGTTCTTCTTCATGATTGACGACATCACCTACAGCTGTGGCGCAGGCGAGGTGAAGGGCTACAATATCTATCGCGATGGCCAGTTGATCGGCAACGTTGAGGCCAACGTGCGCAGCTTCATCGACAAGCAGATCCTGCAGGATGCCGACAAGCACCTCTACGGTGTGACCGCCGTCTATGCCGCTGAGGAATCGGAGGCCACCCTTACCCATACAGTGACCGGTATCAACGGCCTCACACTCGGCGGATCTGCCTTTGATGTCTATTCTCCTGACGGCATCCGCGTGGCCAAGGGCGTGAAAAACCTCAAGTCGCTGAAGAAGGGTGTCTATATCGTCAACGGCCAAAAGGTCGTCGTGAAGTAAGACTCAAGTTTTCTATCATTCATTTCATCACGAGAGGGGTCCTGCGAACTGCTGCCCAGCAAGCGACAGACGTTTGCAGGACCCCACCTCAAAACTTAAAGAAAAATCGATTATGCGCAACAAGAGAACTCTTTGGACTTGTTCGCTCCTGTGCCTGGCCTCGATTCTGCCAAGCACGATCCTCGCCAAACCCCGCAGTCAGCAGCAGAAGATGCAAGCTGCCGCCACCGCCCTGGAGAAAGGCGCCCTCCCGGGCAAAATAAAAGCCCCAGGCGCACCCATGAAGCAACTCGTGGCCAACGAGGAGTACACCATCTACGGCTACGACCATGGCGGATTTGCCGTGATCGCCAACGACGATCTGCTGCCCGCCGTACTCGGCTATTCCGACACCTGCTACGACGAGAAGACGCAGAACGAGAATTTCCGCTGGTGGCTTACCGCCATCAGTGAGGTCGCCCAGGCCAAGGTGAAGGCAGGCAAGGCCGCCACCCGCGTGGTCCGCCCCAGCGCTGCCAACTTCCCCGATGCCGTGCCCATGCTGCTCACCACCAAGTGGGGACAGGAAGCGCCGTTCAACAATCTCTGCCCCATTGCCACCAACGGCACGGGCCGATGTCTCACGGGTTGTGCAGCCACCTCCACCGCCCAGGTGCTCTACCATCACAAGGGCCCCAAGCATGGCATGGGTAGCAACACCATCTACTACCCCTACGGGATGACCTCGGGTGTAGCCATCAGCGTAGATTTTGAAAAGAGTATCTATGATTGGAGCAACATGATCGACGTTTACGACGCAGGCTACACTCCCGAGGAGGGCGATGCCGTGGCCATGCTGATGAGAGACCTCGGTGTGGCTGCCGACATGGATTACGGTTCTACGGCCCAGGGAGGAAGTGGTGCGCTCCACGAGAACCTCGCCCGCGGTCTCCAGCGCTACTACGGCCTGACCGACGTGCAGTACCTGGAGCGCGAGGACTACACCACGCAGGGCTGGATGAACATTATCTACGAGCAACTGAGCAAAGACCAGCCCATCGTCTATGGCGGCTTCACCCGTCAGCGCGAAGGCCACTCCTTCGTCATCGATGGCTACGACGCCGAGGGGCTCGTCCACGTCAACTGGGGATGGTGTGGCGACCAAGACGGCTACTACGAGATAGCTATCCTCGACCCGGTGGGCTATAAGTTCTCCGAGATGCAGGAGGCCGTCATCAATATCACACCCGAGCCCGCCATTAGCCGCGTCTCCGGCGAGGTGAAAGTCTCCACTCCGGGCCAGCTCCGATCCTTGGTCAGCGAGGAGTCATTCTTCAGCTACGACACGCTACGAGTACAGGGCTGTATCAATGCCACCGACCTCCGCACACTCCGCGAGATGGCGGGCATTGACGAAAATGGCAACCGCACCCACGGACAGATGCGTATGCTCGACCTGAGCGACGCCCAGATTGTGGCCGGCGACGACTACTATCTCATCGACAAGGGACAGAAGCTCACCATCACTCAGGACAATACCCTGCCCGACAAGCTGTTCTACGGTTGCTCCATGGAGGAGATCCACTTCCCCGCCACGGGCATCCGCCACTTCGGCAAGGGCGTCTGGGCCTATTGCAACAAGCTTTCCACTGTCCACCTCACCCCTACCGCCGATGCCGACTTCACTGTCGAGGGCAGCATGGTCTATGACAAGGACAAGACCACACTTTTGGCCGTTATCCCGCTGACGCGCGAAGACCTCCAGGTCTCCGACGGCGTGACCACCATCGCCGACTACGCCTTTGCTGGCTGCAGCATGGTGCGCAAGATCGCCCTCGGCCACGATGTGAAGCAGATCGGCAAGGAAGCCTTCGGCTATTGCTGGTCGATGGAGGAGCTCAAGGTGCGACCCAAGGAGATTCCGCAGTTGGGCATGGATGTCTTCGCTGGCGCCAACACCGAGACCTGTCGCCTCGCCGTGCGAGCAGGCAGCAAGACGCGCTACAGCTCGCTGGCACAGTGGAAGGACTTCTCCAGCATCGTGGAGTTTGGCACTACCGTCAAAGCCCGCAACCTTTCCCGCCTCTATGGTGAGGAGAATCCCGAGTTGACCTTCACCATCAACGGCACGAAGGTGGATGGTACACCTCAGCTGACCTGCGAGGCCGACCACACCTCCGGCGTGGGCCGCTACAAGATCAAGATCAGCCGCGGCACCATCACCGACGAGGACACGGAGTTTGAGGATGGCTACCTCATCATCAAGCCTGCTCCCCTGGAAGGTCATCGCCGAGGACGCCACGCGCTGTGAGGGTGAGGCCAACCCCGTCTTTACCATCCGCTACGAGGGTTTCAGAAACGACGACAACGAGAGCGCGATCAGCGAAAAGCCGCAGGCCACCTGCTCTGCCGACCTCTCCTCACCCGAGGGTGTCTATGAGATCGTGGTGGAAGGTGGCGACGCCGACAACTACGAGTTCTCCTACACCAACGGAAAACTGACCATCACGCCCTCCACGGCCATCGAGTCCGTCTCTGCCGAGACCCTCTTCGGCGGCAAGGCCTTCGATATTTTCTCCCTCACAGGACAACAGGTGCGCAAGAACGCCCATACCCTCAAGGGACTTCCCGCCGGCATCTATGTCGTCGGTGGCAAGAAGGTCGTGGTGAGATAAGATCACCAATGGCTTAGACCCGTTTGAGCTTCACACCAAGACTTCCACATCCAAGATCCGCCAGTCGGTTTCCCATCGAGGAGGTCCACTGGCGGACCTTCATTTTCCATTGAGCAGCATACTCCACCCTTCATCTTGCCCTCACCCTTAGGAACGTACCATCCTTTCTTCGACAGCAAGTCAGCTCCAGGTAGAAACAGCGGCTTCTATCTTGGGCATCCTTCCTCCACGCTTCCACCAAATATCGTCCTCGCTTCTTCCTCCCTTCCTCCAAGGATCGGTTACATATCGTTTCCGTATAGTTTCCGTATTGTTTCCGCTTCTGGAAGCGAGAACGATAGGAGAACGATAGGAGGATGATACGGGATTGATACGGGATTGATACGGGATCGATACGAGACCGATACGAGACCGATACGAGACCGACATTATCCGACCGTCAGTTGGGGAGGTTGATAAAAAGTTTAAGTTTTTCATCGACAATTACCCGAATTATATTTTACATTTTAACATTTTACTCCGCTCCGCTTCTCATCCAAAGATGACTGAGACCTCAATAGTCATGGCGAAGCTACTATACAAAGATAACCTTCCGCTCAGCCGAAACCAAGTCGATTAGCATGAATTAACGGACTATTAACTAATTCTCCGTATCCATTTAACAAAGTCAGTAGCAGTACCAAAAGCCCTTATCACTACACTTCCCCATACTCTTACCGGTATTTTAACCCCATTCAAGTCGCTACTACCCACTGCAGTTTGCAGCCATAATCCGTAATTTCGGATGATTTACAACGGTAAATATACACAACAAACAAGGCTGACCTCCCATTACGAGTTTCATGATGATTTCGAGACTTTCAAGAAAGGCATATATAAGGTAAAGGACTACTAGTTTGCATTTCTTTCCGATTTCTCTGTCCCTTACGACAACAATGCGAGCGAGAGAGGCATTCGAAAAATAAAGGTCAAGCAAAAAGTAAGCGGTTGCTTCAGAACAGATGATGGAGCAAACATCTTTGCAAAGATTCATTCCATAGCCGAAACTGCCAAGAAAAACGGAATTTCAAAATTCGAAGCCATACTTGCCATTATGTAATGGCAAGCAAAGCCTCGTACCCTAAAATCACTTTTTAGAGGGGTACTGGGTAGTTACGAATTCACGCAGTGATGTTAAAATACCTAAATTTAGGGATTGTGCATTCTTTGGAAAAGAGATAACTTTGCACCCAAAAAAGACAACCTTATGAAATTCGATTTTATAAATTATAAAAAAAGAAGAACAGACTGTGTTCTTTTACTAATCTTTCTTTATTCCTTGTTCAGTCTATCTGCTATGGCTCAACGGGTTTTGTCTGGGAGTATCAGAAGCATTCAGGATAAATCTCCCTTAATAGGTGTAACTATACAAATAGAGCATACTTCAATCGGGACAACTACAGATGAACAGGGAAATTATGTATTAAAGAATATTCCTATAGGTAAGTCAACTATAGTATTTTCGTGCGTTGGTTTGAAAAGAACAACCAAGACTGTATTCTTTTCAGAATCAGAAAACAAAACTTTAGATGTCCTTATGGAAGATGCAAATATGCAACTGGACGGTGTGGAGGTTGTAGGCATCGGCGAAAGGTATGAGATACGAGAAGTTAAGCAACAGGGTGTTCCTGTTACGGTAATAGATGGCAAAACGTTGGCAGGGCGGGGTACCTCTATAAGTGAGGTGCTCAACCATCAAACTGGCGTAAAACTCAGACAAACCGGCGGAGTTGGAAGTCAGACTAAAATAAATGTTCGCGGCTTGGAAGGCAATAGAGTTCATATATATATGGATGGTTATCCATTAAATACACCAGATGGAAACTTTTCCATAAATGATATTCCACTTCAGTTCATAGACCGCATAGAAATATACAAAGGTATTGTCCCACCGGAGTTTGGGGGAGATGGATTGGGAAGTGCTGTCAATGTAGTGACAATTGATACCGATAAAAATTTTTACGATTTGGCATATAAAATGCAAAGTTACGGAACGCATGAGGGCAGTGCGACTGTTCGCCATTTTTTCAATAAAATAAACACGGCCATGACTCTATATGCAGGAGGAACTTTAGCGGCAAATGATTATACCATAGAATCACCCTATGTAGAAGGATTAAAAATAAAACGAGACCATGATCATTTGAAAATGATAGACTACGCTGTAAGTTTCAATTTTATGAATGGCTATTTCGATGAAGCTAAATTAGAAATTTTAGGATATGCTAATAGAAAAGAGATGCAAGGTATCGAAACCAACATCCGTCATACCTTCAACAAAGCTTTCACTACTGGTGGAACTTTACATTTAGAAAGAAAATCTTTCCTTACTAAAAAAATGGATATGAAATTTAATGGAGGCTATCTGTACACTAATTCATGCCTGAACGATACATCTTCATATGTATATGACTTCTATGGCAACAAACGTCTCAATAGCTACAAAGGAGAAAAGGGAAGTGTACCAAACCTTTCAGATGACCATACTCATGACATTCGTTTCAATCTGAATTTAAAATACCATTTGATTCCTAATAAAATGTCAGTCAATTTGAACAATGATTTTCGATATGTTACTCAGGAGGCTAATGATCCGGAAGCGGAAAAATTCTTAAAAAAAAGACTTTGTGGACTCCAATCAGATGTGACAGGTCTTATTTCTTCTCTGTCTTTCGAGAACAGGTGGTTCAATGACAAACTTACTTCCGTTATTACCGGGCGATATTATCATTTTGGAGTGAACGGTGAGACGGTAGATTTGACATATGGGTCGGAAAGTGAACCGGTCAAGACCGACCGCACAGGAGACAATTTGGGCTATAGCATTGCCTTGAAATATGATTTACCCCGACATTGGTAACTGAAAGCAGCATTGGAACATAATTATCGTTTGCCGCGATATGAGGAAATCCTTGGGGATCGTATCACAACCCAGGTCAATACGGCATTGGACCCTGAAATGGCGAACAATTATAATTTAGGGGTAATATATGACCACTACTACAATAATGAATCACGGTTGCAATTTGAAGCAAATGTTTACACAACAAAAGTAAAGAACATGATGTATATGCTTGCGCAAGCGGGATATTATAAATATCAGAATTTAGGCGAAGCTTTGCTATATGGTGCAGATGCCGAAGTAAAATGGGATATAAACCGGAATTGGTTCGTGTCGCTGAATGGTACTTGGCAAAAATCGCTTGACTATTCCAAATATCTGTTTGGTACAAATACACCAAGCCAAACCTATAAAATGCAGTTACCACATATACCTATTTTATATTTCAATTGGATGGTAGATTACCGAAAGGACAACCTCTTTGGTGGTCGGAATCAATATACCCGTATTTATTATGAAGGAGGATATACCGACAAGTATTATTATGGTTACGAACTGAGTAAAAATCAAAACTATAAAATACCTGGGACATGTATTCATACCCTCGGCCTTGAATATGGTATATGCAGACGGAAGATAATATTCGGAGCGGAATGTCACAATATTCTCAATACCGATGAGATGACCAACTTTAATTATCCGTTGGCAGGTCGACTTTTCTCGCTTAAAATCCGTTTTACATCACTTGAATGGTAAATAATTAATATAATAAAATGAAAATAAAAAATTTAATTCTATTAGCAGTAAGTCTGTTAGGAGGCTTTGCATTGACCTCCTGTGACAGCAGTAATGACGATCCGCTACCACCCATGACAGAGGGGAAGGCTAACATGATTCTCGCAATCGACATGGCTCCTCAAGCTTCTATGGGATACATCGTCCCTGTTCAGAATACTTCCAATGGAAATGTCAGCTTTACCAACGCCCATGAGGTGAAGAGCACCCCTTATCTTGCCACATATAAGGATTGGGTGTTCAGTATCGGTGGTGCGGCTGATGCGAATGTATATAAATTCATCCGCAATGATGACGGTACATTAACCAAGGCTGGACAAATCCAAGTGGACCGTATGGCGCCTATGGCTGGAAACATGTTAGTGGTTAATGATACAAAAGCCTATGCGACGGCACCGATTGAAAACAAAATCGTAATCTTCAACCCGACCACTATGGAAAGGACAGGTGAAATAGACCTTGCAGACTCGCGATGGGGTGCAGAGGGCAGCAATACCCCTAACCCTATAGGTCTGTTCTTGCGTGACAACATTCTATATGTAGGACTAGGACAGTTTGACAACATGCCTATTTGCAAAAAAGGTGCACATGTTCTGTTAGTGGATGCCACAACCGATAAACCTATAAAGAAAATCGTTGATTATCGGTTGTCTGCCGCTACCGTTATCGGTGTAGGTGCAATGTTTGTTGATGAGAAGAACGATTTATATATTCCCTGCTGGGGATCTTATGGCTACGTACCCGATCAATACTGTGGACTGCTACGTATAAAGAACGGCGAGACTGATTTTGACAAGGATTATTGCTTCAATCTTACAGACAGAACGTGGACGGGTGTAGAAGGAGGAAAATTACAATATGTACTTTCCTATCACTATGCAGGAAACGGAGAGTTGTATTTCTTTGGTTATTGTCCCGCATTCATTGGGGCGTCAGGGCCAGACTATATCAACGACAAAACAAATTATGCTTTCAAAGCAAATCTGTATAACTGTACAGGAGAAGTTCTTGATTTTCCGCGAACCAATGGTTACAGTTGTGCGATTAATCATAAAGACAGCAAAGTATTTTTTGGATTAGTAACGGAAAACAACGGTGCTGGACTGTTCGTGTATGACAGGAATACAAAAACATGTAGTCAGTCACCTGTGATAAAGACTCAGGGGACAATCATGGATATGGCGATTTATTGAAAAATATAAAAAACGCCCTTTAAACGATATAACAAAATCCTCTGCTAAATATTTTGGTAGGGGATTTTGCTTTTTGCGTTTATTTTAACCTTAATTCCGCAACTCTTTAGTTTAACGTTATTTATAACATCCTGAGCAACAATAAGTTGCCAAGGATTTTGCCATGTCAGAAATTTCACCTATCTTAGTGCTGCAAAACCAAAGACGGTAAAAAGCCAACAAGACATGGAAAAAATACAAATAAAATCCGAGAAACTCACTCACCAAGACCTCGGACAGATGCAGATGTATGTCAACTACTTTGACCGATATGTAAAGCAGGACTTCGAGAAACCTACTATCGGTATCTTGCTCTGCAAGGAGAAAAACGATGCGTTGGTAGAACTTACTCTTCCTAAAGACGCAAACGTCTATGCAGCGGCTTACCAGCTCTATCTGCCCGACAAGGCCTTGCTGCAAGCCAAGGTGAAGGAATGGATTGAGGAGTTTGAGGAGAATGAGGAGATAAAGAAATTAGAGGAAGATTAAACAAAACTCAGAATGAATACAAAAGCGTTACGCCAAAAGATACTCGACCTTGCGATACATGGAAAACTTGTACCGCAAGACCCTAATGATGAACCTGCATCGGTGCTGCTTGAACGCATCCGTGCAGAGATAGTACGAAGGCTGTCAACGCAGAAGACTGTCACCACGGAGGCAACAAATGCCCTTGGCGAGAAGGTACAAATGAGACTTTGCAGCGAACCGAACAAGTCTGCCGATGAGATTTACGAGCGGCTGAAGTACAAGAAAATGCCATTCAGGAAAATCAAAATCCCAAAAAGTTTGTAGTACACAGCGGCGCAAATGAGAATCGTAAAACGTTGGATAGCAAGAAAAAACTTTAGTGAGGGATCAAACTTGGGGTAAATATACACAACAAAACTCTCGATAACAGGTGAGGAAGTATTGAAGACATACCGTACTCGTTTCCAGATAGAATTCTGCTAACGCGACAGCAAGCAGTTTACGGGACTTATGGATTGTCAGGCAAGATTCGTCAACGTAAAAGCTCTTCGAGATCTACCAGGCCAAAGCAAAACTCATTTGTCAAACCCTAAAACGAACAAGAAAAAATCATGGATGAAAAGAAAGCCAGGTGTGGCAATAACACCGCCATAACCATCAAAAAAAACGAGTTATGGCTGAGTTATCACCTATAAGTCAGCCATAACTACGAAAAAAAAGGAGTTATGGCGGCGCTATCCTTGCATAATTCAGATCTTTTTGGTATCTTTGCACCTGTAAGATGGAGATATAAACCGAATAAAATCAGAAAGTTATGGGTGTAAACGGGATTATAGGGCGTGCGTACGAGCAAAAACTCATCCAAGATTGCTGTGAAAGTAGCAAGGCCGAGCTGATAGAGATCTATGGTCGCAGGCGTGTGGGAAAGACTTTCTTGGTCCGAAAAATGCTCAATGACCAGTTTGCCTTTTCGTTTATAGGCATGTACGAAGTGGAGCGCGCAGTGCAGCTGGAGCAGTTTCGGGTGGCATTGGAGCAGTATTCCAAGCAAGCCGTACCCAGACTGAAAACCTGGTTTGAGGCATTTGCTGCTTTGCGGGAATATCTGTCGGGAATATCTCAGCAAGACCCGATTGTTCTGTTCTTTGACGAGTTGCCGTGGATGGATACACCAAAAAGCAATTTCATCGCAGCTTTCAGTTTCTTTTGGAATTCATGGGCTTCTATGATTCCCAATCTCAAACTGATCGTGTGTGGTTCTTCCACCACGTGGATGCTATCAAAGTTTATAGGCGACAAGGGAGGGTTGTACGGTCGCGTGACTCGTCAGATCTACCTCTCTCCATTCTCCTTGGGCGAGACTGAGCAGTTCTTAAACGAACTGAAAGGGCTCAAGCTTACCCGCCAGCAGGTGTTGGATGTGTATATGATACTGGGTGGCATTCCTTACTATCTTGACATGCTGGAGCGAGGTGTGCCCTTGGACGCGTGTATCGATAGGTTGCTTTTCTCGCAGGATGCGCCATTGCGTGGAGAATTCGGTTTTCTCTTTCGATCTCTCTTCCACGACTCCAAGCATTATCGCAAGATAGTAGAGGTACTCTCGCAAAAAATGAAGGGGATGACACGCAAGGAATTGATGGATGAGCTGAAACTGAAAAGTGGCGGACAGTTGTCAGAAATCCTGGAGAATCTGCAGAAATGTGATTTTATAAGGAAATACGCTACTATAGGAAAAAGTGAACGGGACGCACTTTATCAGTTGACCGATTTATACTCACTGTTTTACACCCGTTTTGTGGCTAACAACAGTGGGCAGGACAAAAGCTATTGGAGCAACATGCGCAATTCGGGAAGCCGAACAGCCTGGAGTGGTTATGCTTTTGAGCAGGTTTGCTTCCACCATATCCCACAGATCAAGAAGGCATTGGGGATTTCAGGCGTGTTGGCAAATGTCTATTCCTGGTCTTGCAGACCGTTTGCGGATGCTACCGGTGCGGAGTGGCGAGGAGGTCAGATAGACATGCTGATAGATCGTGCTGACGGAGCGATCAATATTTGTGAGATGAAATATGCCAAGGACGAGTTTGTCATAGATGCCAACTATGAGCAGCGGCTGCGAGAAAGAATGTCGTCATTTGCCGTGGCGACCAAGACGAAGAAGGCCTTGCTACATACTTTTATCACGACGTATGGGGTGAAGCGGAACACGCATAGCGGATGGGTGAATAGTGAGGTGAAAATGAATGATTTTTTTGGATAGAGAGCAAAAGCATAATAATACTCAAAGAATTGGAGGAAAAGCATGGGGATTGGGAAAATAATCGTATATTTGCAAACAAAAACCAGGGAGCTATGGCAGAGACAAGAAACAGAAGGTTGCCCGTAGGCATTCAGTCATTTGAGAAAATCAGAAAGGATGGATACCTTTATGTTGACAAGACGGATATCATCTGGCGTCTTGCCAACACTGACAACACGTATAATTATCTGAGTCGTCCGCGCCGTTTTGGTAAGTCGCTGCTCGTCGATACGCTCGAAGCCTACTTTCTGGGCAAGAAGGAGTTCTTCGAGGGACTGAGGATCATGGAGCTGGAGAAAGAGTGGGTGAAGCGCCCTGTCGTCCGGCTCGACATGAGCCAGGCCGGAGCAGAACCAGAAAGTGTACGAAGCTATCTGGACGATGTTTTCCATACCCTGGAGGCGGAGTACAAGATAGTCGTGCGCCAAGATTGTTCGCTTGCCGTAAGATTCAAGAATATCATTGAGGGTGCTTACAACAAGACAGGGCAGCAGGTGACCATTCTCATCGACGAGTACGACGCTC
>ENA-ORSK01001282-ORSK01001282.1-human-gut-metagenome-genome-assembly--contig:-NODE-1282-length-20807-cov-5.098834_pt1 | contig 20807 bp, 19 predicted proteins | sample MGYA00242192_ERZ509159 | MGnify/ENA primary metagenome ERZ509159 (study PRJEB26280, sample SAMEA2338663) | human gut metagenome | biome: human gut; feature: human-associated habitat; material: faeces...
GGTATTCATCTGGCTTTTGCCAAAGATCTTCAAACCAAAACACAAACTCCCGGATGTCAGCTATTTCAAAGAAGAATATGCGAAGCTCGGTAAGATGAGCCGCGACGAAAAGATTGGCGCCATCCTCACCGTTCTGCTTATCATCTTCATGCTCACCGCTCCGGCTGCCACCTCATAGTCGGTGCCGTTGGCTGTTGCCGTACCCTTGTACGTCTTCGTGGCCACCATCACCACGTCGCCACCCACGCTGTTGCCGTAGGCATTGAGGTTCAGCTCAATGTCTTTGTTGCGTCCGGCGAGCTTGGCCGGGTTAAGCGCGAATCCCAGTGACAGTCCGCGGTAGCTCACACTTGCGCCCGCCGTTATCTTCATGTCGGTTCGCAGTCGTGAGCGCAGGTCCAATCCGTCCACCGTTCCCTGTGTGTTCAGCGCGTTACCCGACACGTTGGCGCGCAGCTTCACGGTCCATCGCTGCTGCGGCTTCGTTATGTACGCCGTGTCATATTTGTGCTGTTGTATTCTGTCGCGTGTGTCGAGCACAGCGTTTATTTCCTTCGCCACCTTCCGTGTCCATGTGTCCGATGTGCTGTCGGCAGGTGCTACGGTTTGGGCGGAGACACATATCACGGCCGTGACAGCCAGAGCTGTCATGGTTAATCGTGCTGCCGTAAACTGCCGGATGCGGTATATGGCATTATGTGTGATACGTCTTTCCGTCATTCCATTCCTTATTTCATGATGCGACGGGCACAGACAGATATACCGTACTGCCGTTATATGTCGTTTTTTATCCGTATTTCTGATTTATGTTTACTATTATAGTATATGTTACACAACGTCATTCATTCAGTTTGAACCGTCCGAACTGACAATCGGACGCACCTTTATGTTCTCGAATTTCACCTCACCGTTGCGCGCGAAGAACCACAGCTGGCCGCCTTTCTTTTCCGGCAGTCGGTTGACTATGCAGCGCCGGTTGTCTATGCATACGTCTATTATGTCGTCTTTCATTACGATGGTCAGGGTCATGGGCTTGTCGAGTCCGGTCACGGCATTGATGGATGCGTCGTGCAGGCGCACTGTGCGGTTGTCGGGATTGAACGACAGTTTGTAGCTGTTGATGCCTTTGTCTTCGGAGCGGAGGAACATTCCGAACTCCTCGTAATTGCCTGACGGTATGACGTCGAGGGTGATGATGCAGTTGTAGGGCACGCCCGTGGCATGCGCGCCGCAGATGTTTCCGCGCGCGTCTATGTTGATGCAGTCAGGCGATGAGGCCGTTGCGCCGTCGGTGGTCGTGAAGTTGAGGCTGAGCGGTTCGGCCGTGTGCGGCATCACCTCTTCTGGAAATTTGGTGGCGAGGTCGCCGTTGTCGAGCTGTATAGCCTCGCGCATTGCCACGCATCCGCCGAAGAGCTCGCCTCCGGAGTCGGTGTTGCCGTTGCGGCTCGGCACCCATCCTGCCACTATGCGTCGCCCGCCTGTGAACGCGGCGGTCTTTGCCACGTTGACCCACGGTTCGAGCAACGCCTGTGATTCGGGATATTCCCACGGGCCGTAAGGCGAGTGCGACTTGAGATAATAGGTGTCGCCGCCCTGGCCATATACGAGATAGTACCAGCCGTTCCACTCGAAATAGTCGGGACACTCGGGCACCTGTATCGTGCCGGATAGCACCGGCTCGTGCACTTGCCACGTCTTGAGGTCGGTCGATGTCATGTGTACCAGACATCCGTGACCCTCGTTTATCGGTGCCTCGTTCTTCTCGCTCGACACGAAAAGGTGGAACGTGCCCTTGTCGTCGATTGATACTTTCGGGTCGCGGAAGTTACGTGTGCTGTAGCCCGGTGCGGATGTGTAGAACGGGTTGGGCTTCTGCTTTGTGTATGTCAGCGCGTCCGGGCTGGTGGCGTAGCTCAGTTGTTCGTTCACGCTGTTGTCGGCTGTCAGCAGACGGGTGGCGTAAAAGGCGTAGAACTGTTTGCCGTCGTTCACCACCGAGCCGGTGCAGATGGACTTCTCCCAGTCCTCGTCAATGCCGATTGCGATGGGGTGGTGGGTCCATGTCTTGAGGTCGCGCGTGGTAGTGACGCACCATTGATGGCCGCCGAGTCCGTTGAGCGAGGCGTGGTGGCCCTCGTCGAGCAGCCAGTACAGATAGAACGTGCCGTCGTGGAAGAACGGAATGCAGTCGCCCACGAACTGTTTGCCTCCTGCCGGAGTGAAATACTGCATCTCGGTGGGTTGCACCGAGGGGTCGAATGTGGCCGCCTTCTGGCTGTATCCTCTTGCTGCAGCCATCGTAAGAGCGATTGTCAGGATGATGGATTTCTTCATATTTCGGGGTTTTGATTGTTGTTCCGGTTGAGGCTTGCGTTGTCATTGTGCTCAGGATTTAATCCAAATCGGTCATCAGACCGCACATGGTTTTATCTGTTTGTACATTCATGCTTCCAGTCGTCTTTTGTTTTCTATCGGCGTCTTTGTGTCTGTCCTTTCTTGACATAGCCCGCTATGCCTGCAAAAAAACTGATGAAAATACGCTCAATATAAAGCAAAAATACCGACTGAATCCTAATAACCTATTTGGGTTTAAGTTTTCAGTCTTCTCGTTTCGTAGTGCAAATATATGCAGTAAGGCAAAAAGATGCAAGATTATTATGCTGTAATGTTGTGCGTAATGCTAAAATATTGTTTACATTCATGTATGTTTTTGTTCCCGGCAGGCGTTTTTCTTTGGTTTTGCCGATGCTTCCGTTATGGAAACGTTGTCGCCTTGGATATGTTTTCATAGTCGAAAAAGTCCACATTGTTATTGATTATAAATTTTAATATTCTATTTCTTGTTATCTGAAAGTATAAGGCCTTTAAAATCCTTTAAATGCTAAGGAATGATAAAATAAATACTCTGCGTGTGCTGTTATTATAAAAAGTTGTTTAGAATTGCTTATATTTGTAAGAGAGAATGTCCCTGTTCTCCGTGATGTTTTAATTTTTAATAATAGTGTGTTATATGAAAAACGTTCAAACCTTATCTTATTTTTATTGTGTGCAGTGATATTTATTTTCTGCGGATGCTCTACATATCGTGTCATCAAAGACGCAACCGACCATGAAGAAGGACGGCTCATCATGAAAGACGGAACCGAGTATGTGGGCCGTGTGAAGATGCCTAATGGCAAGACCAAGAAGCTCCGGATGAGGACAACCGACGGACGCAAGGTTAAAGTACAAAACACTGAGGTCGGTGTTTTGGGAGTATGGAAGAAGACCCATCCCGAGACTGTCTCTTTCCTTGTGTGCCATCCATACTACACAATAGCACCGTTCTCTACTAAAAAGAAGAAAAAGATGAAACCCAGATGGATGAGTCTTGAGGCTACAGGAAAATATGTGGAGTTTTACGCTCTTGGTGCCAATTACAGCATAAACTCTAAAGGTGTGTTCAAGGTTTCTTCTTCAATCTACATCACATATCTTGCACGTAAGGCCGGCGAAGAATATGCCGTGGAAGTGGGAGTGTACGGAGGAAACAAGGAATACATGCGCAAGCAACTGATGGAATATCTGTCCGACGACCCTGCTCTGTGCAGCCTCATAGAGGATAATGAGATTGAGCCGGACGACTTCTCGGAGCTTGCGGATAAGTATCGCCCGCAGAATTCTGAGAATATGGAGGAGTTCCCGAAAATGAATCTGTAATGTCCGGAAAGTGATTTTCTGATACTGAGGGCATAATACTGCGGTAGGACATGACGCCATAATGCCGGATCCACACATGTGGGTCCGGCATATTTTTTACATTACGTGCCGTGTTTTACATAAATGTAAACATGAACATTAATGATAAGCCTCATATTACCACAATATTATATGCACATTGCCGCAATAATAAATCCGTGTTGCTATAATAACAGATTCTTATTACCATTATAATAAGCCCACGTTCACGCAACAGATAGGCCACAACCGCAAGCGTGGGGCATGTTTCCGGTTCGCAGGATAAGATATTCACGTGCCTTCTCTCACGCATGGCGCAGGCGCTATCTGGGAAAAATGGAGAGGCGAACTTACGATTTTTCTTGACTAAATTTTGACAAAATATTTTCGCAAAAGAGATGTGAATGAATGTTAAATAGAGCGTAATGAAGACTCTTTCGGTCCAGACGGTCTTATGATATACCCCGTAACGTAGTCCGAAAATATACATTCCGTGTTCCAATATGGCCCATTTCGCGGTGCGATAAAGCCCATTTCAGAGGCCGAAAAGCACCATTTCGCACTCCAATATAGGCCATTTCGCAGGCCGAAATGGTGCATATCGCAAAACGAAAAATGCCTCTCAGACATAAGTTATTGATATTCAATATATTATAAAAACATCTCATAATCCGCGTATTTGCGCCCGAGGAAGAGTCTATCCGCAAATACGCGCTTATTTTTCGGGGTATGTCAGTAAACTGAGGCGTAAAAATCAAAAACCGGTTACGATTTGAAAGTTGCCCGCATCGTTTTCTTTTCGGCATAAGTAAACAATGCTCATCCGTAAGCAAAAGCCGCAGTCAGGCTTCCTTCCGGCCGACATATCACAGCCATCCGCTTTCAAAAAAATCAAAAAAAAATGATGCTCCGCATGTCACAAATACAAAATTGCTGCGTAATATAAATAAAACGCGAAGCAGAATTAAAAACATATATATTATGAAAATGAAGACTTTGGCATTGACAATTCTTATCTCGACATTAGGCATGACATCATGCAGCGGTGCCAACAAAACCACAACGGATAATCATCTTACTACCGTGACTGAGCCGACGGATAAGGATGATGTGGAAAAGACGCTGAAATTCAGTAACTTCGACGGCATAAAGTCGGATGTGGATATAGAAATACACTACGCACAGGACGCAAAATACAGTGTTAAGGTGAGCGCGTCACAAGACCTGCTTGCCAACACCGACATATCGATGAAAGGCTCGACAATCACGCTTAAAGCAAAAGACGGCAACCGACAGAGCCACTCGAATATCATAATGGACAACGGTCAGATATATTATCTGAACGGCGACGCCAACAGCAAAATCAAGATGTATGTCACGGCTCCGCAGATAAGAATGCTGAATAACGATGGAGGCGGCATGGAATTCTACGCAGTACATATAGACAACGATGAACTGGCAATAAACACTACCGGCTTATTCAAGATGAACGTGCAGAGCATTAAATGCACAGGTGAGAACGGTATGAGCGTAAGCAACATAGGAAGCTTCACGGCGGAGGTGCCGACAGTGGACGCGAAACAGTTGTCACTGGACAACACGGGAGCTTTGTTGTTCAACGGCAAAAGCATAAACAGCTCGCTGTATATAGACAATTCGGGACAGACGACGTTCTCGGGCGACGTGAAAGGTGCTGATTTCACACTCGACAACAGCGGAATGTGCAAACTCAGCAGCACGTTCGTTCTGACAAACGAATATAGTTTTGACAACAGCGGATTGGCTTCCGGCGATGGAGACATCACGGCAAAGACCATCAACATATCGAGTTCCGGACAGGAACAGCGCAACGGTGCGTTTAAAGCAGACCGTATGTCGATAGACATCAGCGGCAACAGCAAATATCAGATAAGTTTCACAGGTGGAGACGTTTTCCTCGACTGCAGCGGCGTCGGCAACTTCAATCTTGCTCTCGACTGCCGTAGCATCGACGTTGACTCAGGCGGATTCATCGACGTGACGCTCTCCGGCACGGCCGACAAGACGTCGTTCGAAGGCTCCGGTTCATCGCATCTGAACACTTCCAAACTTAACAAGTTCTGACCGTCACCCCACTATCGCCGGCAGACAAAGGTGACGACACACAGCCACAACGCCAAGACAGCGTGCTTTCTTTCGTCCATCCGTCCGCCGGTCATAGCTTTATCACAAAAAACAACGCCCCACATATCACAAACACGACGACGATGCGTTATATAAACGACAAGTCTTCGCTATCGGTAACCGCAGGTTTATATCTTTCTGATTTCAGGTAAAATGACGATAGAACCATCTCAGCCGATTGCCGGACTTACATACTTTTACAATTCGTCTGACCACGTCAAATCAATTATATTCACATATTATGAAAAGATTATTTTTTGCCTTTTTACTTACCTTCGTACTTACCGGTATGTCTTTCGCCGGTGATTTCTCAAAACATCGCGGCGTCTGGGCCTCAAACGATGCCGAAGCTGTCATAACAGACAGTGTATGCATGTTCTTCGAGAAGACTCCAGCGGGTTTGAGAGCGTTTCTCAACGTTCCTACGCAAGACATATACAGCTGCACCACTTACAGGGATTCGGCATTTGTAGTTGAGACGGCCGCGCCTCTCGTACTCACCGATGGGGTTAAGACCATTAACGGAGTAACCGTCAAGACTCTGCGTATCGGAGACAAGGTGATGTCTAAAGTGGAGGAGGTAGAGACCTGCAAGCCTTATGAAAAATCCCGTGCGAACAGCAAATCGGACGTAGGCAAGTGTCTACAGGAATGGAGGCTTGGTGCCAAGTTTGGAAAAGACGGCGATATCTTTATGTGTGAGGTCAATACCAACCGCCACATGTTTATCTATCTGATTAATCCTAACATGACATATATCCGGGCAGCAGCAACGGCGAACAACGATAACGGCACATTGTTTTTTCAGAACATCCGTATGATGCGCAACAATAATACCGGAGAACTGACATCGTATATGGCACCTGATAATTATAATATCGCCGCAGACAATCTGCAGATTGACAACAGCAAATTCAATCCTAATGCCTGCGTATTCAATCCTGACGGAGGAATATATTGGTCGCTCATCTCGTTTACGGCAGACCAGATTAAGATAAACGGATGCGGTGAGACTTATTATGTAAACCGTATTGATCAGTTTGAAGAATACTTTAAGTATGTTCCATACGAAACAGCACACATACAGCAATAGTCTGTCCTTGGTATAAAAGGGTTCACCGTGCCTTCGCTGATTGGCAAAAGCTGTATTTCCATTCGACAGACAACCGGCCCGATGAGCATCTCGCGTAAAAGCATATCTCCATAAAAGTCCAATCCGAAAAGGCGACGGTTTCCGCTTATCACCGGCATTACGGGCATCAACCATTCGTCTGACTCACGTTAAATAAAATACGAAACAAAATTAAAATACATATTATGAAAACGAAAACTTTGGCATTGTCCATCCTTATCACCACATTATGCATGGCTTCATGCGGCAGTGCGCGCAATAGCACGACCGACAACGACATGACAGTCGTGGCAGGACTGACGGACAACAACGAGGTGGAAAAGACTCTGAACCTGGGCAAATTCAACGGCATAGAGTCGTCCGTGATTGTGGACATACACTATACGCAGGGCTCTAAACGCAACGTGAGGATGCGCACGAGCAAGGAACAGATTGACAGATACGACATATCGGTGAACGGTTCGACTCTCGTTCTGAAAAAGAAAGACAACAAGTCCGGCTCCGGCAGAGGCTCCAAGGAGGATAAAATCACACTGTATGTCACTGCCCCGGATATAAACTTCATAGATAACCGCGGCATAATGAAGTTTTACACTAAGCTGATCGGCAGTGGCGGACTGCAGATAAGAAACAAGGGAATACTCGATATGAACATTCAGAACGTGCACGGCAAAGGCAGCAGCACACTGAGCATAGACAACAGCGGAAGGATGACGGCAGAGATGTCGGCGGTGGACGTGAGAATGTTCTCGCTGGACAACAAGGGCATGCTGACATTCAGAAGCACCGGCATAACAGGAAGTCTGAAACTGGACAACTCCGGACAGCTGACATTCTCAGGCAATGTTGAGGGCTCTACAGCCGAACTGGAAAACAAAGGGGTGTGCAACTTGACAAGCGCGTTCAACCTTACCGACGACTATTCATTCAGCAATGGCGGACAAATGAGCATGTCAGGCGACGTGAAAGGCACGTCGGCAACACTGAAAAACACGGGTGTGTACAGGATGGAAGGTTCGTTCAGACTGAACGGTGGCTATATTTACGACAACTCCGGACAGGCGGACAACAACGGTGGTGTGACGGCAAAGACCATCAGTATGTCCAATTCGGGAATGGACAGCAGGGATGGCAGTCTGAAGGCAGACCTGCTGACAATGAGCGTAAACGGCCAAAGCAACTACAAGATGAGTTTCACCGGTGGCGACGCAAAGCTCAAGTGCAGTGGTATGGGAGAATTCAGACTCGCACTCGACTGCCGTAGCATAGAGGTGAACTCGAACGGACAGATAAACGTAGAGCTTTCGGGCACGGCCGACAAGACATCGTTCGACGGCTCCGGAATATCGCATCTGAAAACATCCAGGCTTAACAAGTTCTGACCGTCTCCCCACTCCTGCCGGCAGATAAAGGTGGCAACGCGCAGCCGCGACGTGCAAGACTGCGTGAGCAAGTCCCCACACAGAGAAGGCATAATAGCGAAAGAATCCCGCCCACTGAACCCATACGGCGTATCTGAACCGCCGGAACAGTGTATTCCATTCCGCCCATTCATCCGTCGGTCACCGCTTTTTCACAAAAAGCAATGCCCCAAGTGTCACAAAAACGACGCTGATGCGTAATATAAATAAAACGTGAAACAAAATTAAAAACACATATTATGAAAACTATAACTTTGGCTCTGACAATTATTATCTCTATATTATGCCTTACTTCTTGCAGCGGTGTGAGCAAGAACACGACGGATAATGACATGACAGTCATGGCCGGAATGACGGACAATAACGAGGTGGAAAAGACTCTGAACCTTGGCAAATTCAGCGGTATAAAATCGGAAGTGAGCCTGGACATACACTACACGCAGGGCTCAAAACGCAGCGTAAGGATAAGCGCAAGACAGGATGTGATCGACCAGACAGACATATCGGTGATGGATGGTGTTCTCGTTCTGAAAAAGAAAAATGACGACCCGGAGTATAAGAACAACAACGAGAAGAATAAAATCACGATGTATCTCACGGCTCCGGATATAAATTCTCTGGAAAACACCGGCATAATGGGATTCCGTACAGGGACATTCAACAGCGACGGACTACTGATAAGAAACAAAGGCATATTAAACCTGAAGACACAGGACATACACGCCAACGGCGCGAACGGAATGCAGATACACAACAGCGGAAAGCTTAATGCAGACGTGCCGACGATAAACGCGACGCTCATGTTGGTGGACAACGACGGCATAATGACCTTAAATAACAGCGACATAAAAGGCGGAAGCCTGACAATAGACAATTCAGGAAAGATTGACTTGTCGGCAAACGTGGAAGGAAGTTCGGCAAAACTGAAGAACAGCGGAATAAGCAGAATGGAAGGTTCGTTAGCTCTGACCGGCGATTATGACTGCACCAACAGCGGGAAACTGACCATAGAAGGCGGCGTGAAAGGCGCGACGGCAGAACTGAAGAACAGCGGAATATACAAGATGGAGGGCTCGTTCAGCCTGACCGACGCTTATACTTATACCAACAGCGGCAGGTCTGACATCACCGGAAACGTGACGGCACGCACCATAAGCATGAAAAACTCGGGCATTGACGACAAGCATGGCGCGCTGAAGGCCGACCAATTGACCATGAGGACAAACGGAAGGAGCAATTACGACATGAGCTTCAAGGGCGGCGACGCACAGGTAAACTGCAGCGGTATAGGCAGCTTCGTCATGGCACTCGAATGTCGCAGCATCGAGATAAAATCGAGCGGAAGAATAAAAGTAACGCTGTCGGGAACGGCAGACAAGACAACATTCGACGGATCGGGAGTGTCGCACATCGACACATCCAAGCTGAACAAGTTCTGACCACAGGCCCGACGACAAGTTTAGACAACAATGGCGGACGACAGTCGTGCGCACGGCTGCAACGAGTTACGCACTGAGAGGAAACAACACTGAGAGATACATGACAACGGAAGAATTCGAAAACGAGGCCGAACTGGTGCGCCCCATGCTTGTGGCAACAGCCGCACACATGCTGGGCAGCGACAGCGAGGCCGAGGATGCGGCACAGGAGACGCTTGCGAAACTGTGGGGCATGCGCGGCGAACTGCGCAGTCCGATGGCAGCTCTGGCACGCGCCGTTGTCAGAAACCTTTGTGTTGACACCATAAGGAGACGCCACGCGGTGATTGTTCCGCTGTCTGACAAACAGCGCAATATGGCTGAGACGGTGACAGACAACGACCCTTTCAGTCACGTGATGAAGGTCATCGACCTGCTGCCGGAGGCACAGCAGATAGTAATCAGGCTGCGGCACATCGACGGAATGAGCACCGCAGACATAGCACAACTTACAGGAACGAGCGAGGCCGCCGTGCGCAAGACGCTCAGCAGGGCTCGTATGGCAGTGAGGAAACATTATCTTGAGGACATCAGAAATGAACAGTAAGAAGACAAAAGAAATAGAACGGCTCGTGGAACGCTTCTTCGACGGCGAGACAACCACGGAGGAAGAGGCACGGCTATACAAGGTGTTCAGACGCAAAAGACTGCCCGACAGTCTGGAACGTATGCGCCCGGTGATGGAGGCTTTCGGCTCGATGAGCGAGGAGAAGCCGCAGCGGGCAAAGACAGTGAGCATAGTGCGGCGTGCGCTTATGGGCGTGGCGGCCATGCTGGCACTGATTGTGGGAATAGCCATCTATTCGAACTATCACGAGGAACAGTCGCTGGCGCGCATATACGGAGGCAGCTACGTCATAGAGAACGGCCGGCGCATAGACGACCTGAGTGCCATACAGGACGACATAGAACGAGCCCTGGCCGACTCGCGCCGCATAGAACAGCACGCCGAACACAACGTCATAGACCGTGCCGAGCAGGATGTACTCGACAACATATCGGACCCTGACATGCGCGACGAGGTGGAAAAAATGTTGAACGAATAAATAAGCACAGATATGGACATACGCAGAATTATCATAACGGCGGTGATACTTGTCACGTCAATGGTGAATGTAGCGGCGCAGAACAGGATAGACGAGATGATAGAGAACTACTCGTCGCGGGGCACAAGCAGATTTACCTCGGCCGTGGAACGCGATCCTAAGACACGCAAGGTGCTGAAGGTGGTGAATGTGCTTGAGCTGAACCAAATGGGAATAAACGAATTCATCAACGTGTTCAGAGGCGAATCGAAGAAAGGAAACTTCACCGAGAAACGCACGGAAAGCAGTCTGACGCTCATGCTTACGGTGCGCGGCGAACGGCAGAACCGCATATACATGATGCACTGCACCGACCCCTACACGCCATACAGGAAAAATACGCACTATGGTCAGGCTAAGATAACGGTCATCATAAAATACGGATGATTGTCACCCGTGGGCGAAACAATCGACGACCAAAGACATACAATAAACAAAAAGCTCCTGATTTGTGCCTGAGAGCAGTCCGCACAGCGGTGACGCACGGCGGAAAAAAGCGACAGGCTATATTAATATTTACATGGAAAAATAACAGAGGAGGCGATGGACATCATCGCTTCCTTTTTTCGTTTATTCCCGACCGTCAGTCTGAAGTCCTGTGAATTACGTTATATTGCAAAGCCGTCCGTCGGGCGTAATTGCCGAAAACGTGGCGGGACAGGCCATGATAAAGTGTCGGACGGGATGGCGCATAGAGTGCGTCATACGTAACCCGCCAACCGTATGGCGCAGTGTTTATCACAGCTTTAGTACATACGCGCCACCTGTTCCGGTGCTCATGTGTCAACGACAAATGAAAAAGCCTTCGTCTTACGGCCGATGGCGGAGTATCATGCGGCTCCGGTGTCAGCCGTAAGGCGAAGGAAAGATAAGGCATTCATGGTCTTACACGGCTTTTACGCCATATATCAGACGACTCATTTCTGCACTCTCGTGTATGTCTTTTTGTCCGGACCGACGCCCGTTATGGTGAGTTTCTTCCAGTGCGGAGGCAGCGCAGACGGCACCTGACGTATGCCCTTGTCGGTTATCTCCAGTCCGCAGAATCCGTTGATGACAGCCTGAAGCATACCGCCCGCGCCCGTTGTGAAGTACGGATTGGTGCCGCCCGCGCCCTCGGATATCACACCAAACGGAGGCAGCTTGTTGGGACGGTAGCCCTGTACGAACATCTCGTATGCCTTCTTACCTTGCATCAGTCGTGCGTACTGCACGGCGAAGATGGAGAACGACATGGCCGGACCGTTCTTGTCTATCTTGTCTTCGTAATACACAAGGTTTTTCTTGATATCCGATGCGTCCGTAACCAGCTGCAAAGGATAAGCCAAGAGATTGACATCCACCTGTTTTATGCCGCGGCCGTCATAATCTTCGTATTCCTTTATCACCCCGTCATCGAAACGATGTATGCTTATTTTGTCTGCCACCTCGCTCCATATCTTCGGATATTTCATGCCGCAAAGAGCTGCCGCCTTGCATGCGTTTCTCAGCGAGACGATGGCCACGCCGTTTGTGAAAGCGTTGTCGTCCACACCTATGGCGTACTCGTCGGCACACACTACATTGTTTATCGAGTATGTTCCGTCGGCATTCTTCGTTGCGCGGCTTATCCAGAAGTCGGCTATCTCCTTTATCAACGGATAGCCCTTCTGCTCGAGCCATTTCCTGTCCTGCGTCATGCAGTAGTAGTTCCACGCCGCTATTCCTATGTCGCCGGTTATGTGATGCTCGAACGGACCGGTCAAAGCCCACGTCGGACAAGCCTCCTCGCCGGCGTCATCGCTCTCCCACGGGAACATCACTCCCATATATCCGTTGGCCTCGGCTTTCTTGCGTGCGGCGTCGAGACGGTCGAAACGATAATCCATCATCGACTTGGCCATGTCGTTGTTGAGGAACAACATAGGCGGATACATCCATATCTCGGTGTCCCAGAATATGTGACCGTTGTATCCCTGTGACGACAATCCGAAAGGCGGGATGCTCAAACGGCTGTTCGCACGGATGGATGAATACAGATTGTAGAGGGCGAGACGCACGCTTGTCTGGGCTTCGTCATCGCCTTCTATTATGATGTCGCTCTTCCAGATGTCGCTCCACAGAGCCTCATGTGCCCTGACCAGCTGGTCCACTCCCTCGTAAACGCCGTATATCACCTGTCGGTTCGACTCGTTACACGGGTCTATGAAGTCGCGGTTTGTGCAAATTGAACCGATAAGACTGAAGGTGAATTTCTCGCCTTTCGTCAGATGCTTGTATATCTCGACGCTGTTGCCCGAAGCAGCCACGCCGGCATCGTCGTTCTTGGGCAGTACGAACGCCGACGAGGCCGACACCTCGTTGTTGCGGTATAAAGAGTAAGCACGGGTGCGCATTATGCTGAGAGGCGTGCCCTCGACGTTGATGTTCTGCATCTCGGTGACCGGCTGCTGATATTCGTTCGGCACAACCGGCACGTTGCGGACATTTATCACAATGTCGTCCAAGGCCTCGATGCTGACGTTTATGAGGCCCGCATAAGGCATATTGCGCAGTGCGCGGACATCGTAGGCCACTTTTGCGCGGTTCTGATAAGAAAAAGATGTGCTGTGAACGGCGTGCCTCATATCCAGCGTCTGGTGCCAGTCGTCCACGTTGTTCAGTTCCATGCAACGACCGTCTATATACACCTGCAACTGAAACGGATTGATGGCTCTCAACACACGGCTCACTCCGTTTTTGCCGTCGGCGTCGAACACATGGTTCAGGAACACGTCTCTCACCGAGAACGGCTCTCTCCACGGCAGTATGCCGATACGTCCGCTGGCCACGACGGCTCCATAATAATCACCTCCCTTGTCAGATGTGGAGATCTGCCATCCGGCAGAATCATCCGCAAAGGCAATAATAGACTGAATGAACAGAGATAGAAATAACAGTGTTTTTTTCATTACTATAAATCAATTATTAAGTTATGTATTTCATTGTATGTCACATCCTTACGCCCCGCCCGCATCGCGTTATAACCAGCAATGGATTTTAATAGTCTGCCGGCCACAGGATGACGGCTCTTGATATTTCCTACAAAAATAATGGAAATAAGCGACACTATGAAGCGTATGATAATAATTCTGACAAATAAATATGCCGCCACGGAACGATGTATTATCTCCGCAGACCGTCATAATGAAATATTAGACTATGAAAAATCGGCTCAATGGAAATTCTGTGGTAAATCATCTGCAAGTATTTTCCTTTTGGATTTTTACCTGACAACCATAAAAGATAATATGTACAATAGCTTGCATAAGATGCATCGGAAAAAAGATCAGTAAAACCCCTCATCAACCAGAACAGCATTCTGACCGATGAAGGGCTTTCTACAAATTTAAAGTTTAGATTCACACTATATGTACATATATTTTAAGCTCAACTTACTTTACTGATTCAACCATATAGCAGAACAAGTTATTTTAGCTACTATGTAACATTTTGAGAACCACGAATCAATCAACTGCGTCCACAAATTTATGTCTGATTCTGATTGTTAATGATTGAATTGTAGAATTACCATTTCTTATGCCTGGAATATTGATTGTAAACCCTACAATATCTTCATTTGCATTAAGTGGGTATCTTGTGGGTCTGTCAGGTTTGGAGTTCTTGTCAATAATATATATCACAATTTGAGGTATTTTTGAAAGGTTGAGTTTCTCACGCAAAATATTCAGATCAGCCATATTACTTTTGATACCCCTCATGGCAGATAAAGTTGCTGTATCATCCTTATGAATGCTTATGTCTGACAAAAAATCCTTAAAAGAACGAAGCACACCGATATTTATTATTCCATCTCCTCTGTCCTCGTATCGACGGGTTCGGTTTATCTTATTGGCAGATATACTTTCAGTAACGTTTCGTTCATCTGTATTATTGTCATGTTGCTTACCTGCTAGAATGACATTCCAGTTTTCAAGTAATCCTTTATCAGTGACTTTATCTAACCATTCTATAAGAACCCTTAAATCATTAAAACCTCTAAGCCTTTCGGAATATCTGTAATCATTTAAGAATCCCTTAATTTTTTCGATTGGAATATTTTTCCAAACTTTATTGTTTTCTGCATATGGATTATAGTCTACATCATTTGCTGGAGTTCCCAATGATTCTATGAATTTTGATAATGAACTTAAATTGTTATTCAATATGCGTGTATCATTTGTGAAGACTCCGGTTTCCATAGTGTGACCAGCAAAATCATATGTAGCCCCAACTGCATTTTGCATTTTACCTTTCGATACGATTTCAAGGAATTTGGTGGAAGGTGATGTCATAATTTTCGGACCACATTCCGAAGGGTTCTGACCTATTTCTTCCATGAATTTTATCTCGTTACGGAGTTTCTGATCCATTTCAGCCATAAAGCGGAACTGATCTTTTACCTGCAATGAAAGCCATATTCTGGGTATCAGTTCATACCCTTTTCTATAACCAAACCATCGTCCCATCTGCATGAGCGTATCCGCACAACGGGCAGGTCTGAGAAAGTATGTTGAAACCAGTCCTTCCAATGTCAGACCTCTGGAAAGAGTATTTCCTCCTATAACCAGAAATGCTGGCGCATCACAAGGCATCTCCCTGCTTTCCGGATACATTAATCGTGAATGGTCTACATGATTATCACTGTTGTCTATACAGAGATGAATCCCTGCTGTGTAAATTCTCTGATTATTGTCCGAATTAATCTCGAGTTGAGTAAGTCCGACAGATACAAGTTCTTTTATATAAGGAATTAATTCATTGAAGTCCGGGTAGTCATTGATACCTAGGAGGTTAGAATAAGTAGGATATTGATTTATGAAATCCGTTCTGCTAAAAGCCTTCGTTTCATATTTCCAAATCCTTTCACATTCCGCAATAATATTTTCTTCGCTTTTCAAATTAAAGAATCTTCGTATGGCATCCCCCATCCGAATATGAGCATTCGTTAATCTACTTGTGTGAACAAGCATACTGACCGGTTTTCTGTAGTGGATAAAACGCATATAGGCCACACCACAAATAAACCAGTAAATTGCATTTGCCAAGCTACCCGGTATAGTTATTTCATTTCCGTCTTGAATATCTTTTACTATTCCAATATCATCGTTTTGTATCAAGCGTACTATATTCAGCCCAGGGTATGACGTGGATTCCTCATCGTCACTCTCATAACCGAAAATCTGCTGAGGTCCAAAATATTCATCAGAGACAGAAAGTGTAGCAATAAAATTGGCCGGATACAGCGATTCCGTTCCAGGAGCTTCATTCAACACATTAGCATAAGGAGTGGCTGTATATCCTATATAATTGACAGCCTGAAAGCTACTCACAGCACGTCTTCCTCTAGCATCCCTATTATTCACAAGATTCAGAATCAGTTTGTTTATTTTAGTACGATCCTTTTTCGCAGTATTAATGCTAGCCTGGTCTGCTTCATCATCAATTATCAGCATGCGGATATTTTTCCTATTGTTATTATCGCTGTTAAGCCAACCAATTAGGTTCTTTAATCGGGTAGCGTTTTTCAGACATACAGCCAGATAACGTATATTGCTTCCTTCTCTAAAATTTTTTATCTGCTAACCTTCTCCCAAATTCTTCTACTGGAAGAGGATTGTCTATGGCTTCCCAACTAATAGCGCTGTTCGTTGAGTTCAAATCTTGCACGAGTCTTCCCAAAGTCTGAATCCTAAGGTTTTCCATCATACCCGACAGCACGACAAACATATTCCAGCCGGCATCTGCAGCCATTGCCATGAGAGCTGCCATATTTGCAGTTTTGCCAGACTGGACATTACCTATTACCAAACCTTTAATTGCTCCACTTTCCTGTGTGTCCCTGCTCAGTTGACGAAGGATTTTAATATTTGCGTCTTCCATCACATTTACCATATCACTACTAAATCCTTTATCTCTCAAAAGGAGTCTTCTGTAGCATTGCCAAACAGAATCCTCGTCAGTGGGTACTGTTATCAAATTATTCTCATTGTTACCATGAATTACTGTGGCTCCTTTGGCATCAATCAGTTTTTCCAGTCTTTCCTCTTCAGCACGTTGTTTATCAACGATCTGATACCATTCTTCCGCAGTCAGTTTGGGCCAAAACATATCTTCAAAAGCAAAGTTCAGAAATGCCATAAGCCCATGCTCTGATCCTTTCCCAGCATAATGCAATGCTTCCCAAGACTTACCGGATTTTCGACTATTTTCTATCCATTTTTCTATTTCATTCATAGCATTAAAATAAATTATAACTAAACATTATAAGATTATATTTCACGTATTATCATCGTTAAAATAATTGAATCACAATATAGGAAATTATTCTACATGGGTAAATTCTATACGCAGGTTTACCCTTAAACTTGAACCTATTATTTTCAAATACTTCATTGCGTCCTTGGATGTATAAGGCATCTCAACATATAGTGTCTCATCGAGCTTAAATCGGTTTCCATCGCTATTGGTCGTAGAAAAAAGATCTCTATTCTTACTAACATTAATATTAACCGAAGCTGCCGATACCTTGCGAGGCCCTAATTTGTAGATGCAGTCTACAAATACCTGCCGATAACTCTCATGATCAATGACATCACCATTTGGCATTGTCACTACGAGACGATTCTTATGCTTTGTTGTACCTTCTATTCTGGGGTTTGCTTCTCCTTTGAAATTTCCGACCTCAATTTTCATGCCGATATCGAACTGACGGTTGATGTTGATTAGCTGACTGGTCTTCTCTCGCGTGTCTGACTGATTAAAGTAGTACCATCCAGGAATTATCTCTCTGATATATTTTTTTATTTCAGGACTATACGATTGAGAAACAATGCGATTCTTGCCACGCATTAATGATATGCTTGGAAATTTTTCTTCCCCTATTTTTCTAAGTACAGCCAAAACAGTATTAACAGGTGATTTATAACAATATTCTGTTCCATCCAAAAAAGTAACTTTTATGATATCAGCCATATTAGTTTTATATTTAGTTCTATACTTCGAGTATTCATTTTAACAACATTCAGTCGGTAGAAGAATAATATGTAAAGCTCATAGTCTATAATTTCTGCAATTACATTACCCGCTTAATTATTACATTACAAAGCTACTTTTTTTTATCAAGATTCGCCATTAATTTCATTAATTATTTGCGCGATAATGTAATACCGGAATCATTCTTTATTTCAGGACTTATGTGTAAGTCATTAATTCTTGGCTTTATAAGTCATACTTTTGGACAAAAGTATTTGATATCAAAGATTTTATTTCTATTTTTGTTTGCATATATAAAAGAAAAACATAGGATAAAAAGAAAAGAGATGAAAAATCAAATTGTAATAACCTGCTCAGAAGATGGTGCAATTTTAGAACTAAAATACGATGAGTCTGTTCTAGAACTAGATTGCGATTCGTCTATAATTAATCTCAATAAAGGAGAAAATGTTCTTTCAGTCACTGAGATTCCAGAATTAGCATACGGATTTGTAATAAATGAATGTGGACAATGCATTGAATCCATAGACTTATCTGATTATGATACATCAAAAATATGGGATATGAGTCAGATGTTTGCCGGGTGTTCTAATTTGAAATCACTGGATATTAACATGGACACTTCAAATGTAACCAATATGTTTGGCATGTTTTCTCATTGTGACTCATTGGAGGAGATTAATTTTCTTAAATTTGACACCTCGAAAGTAAATAATATGTGGAATATGTTTTCTGGGTGTAGAAGGCTTAAACATTTGGACGTAAGCCTCTTCAACACATCAAATGTTACTTATATGGGGCATATGTTTGAAGGATGCAGCTCCTTGGAGACGTTGGATGTCAGCAATTTTGATACATCAAGAGTATCTTTTATGGATTTTATGTTTGCTGCTTGTTACTCTTTAAAGACATTGAATCTAAGTAATTTCAATACATCAAATGTTAAAGGTATGGAAGCAATGTTCTTAGATTGCAAGTCTTTGATAAATCTTGACATAAGTAACTTTGATTTTTCAAAAACAATGCGTAAAAAAAATATGTTTGAAGGTTGTAAAGAAGGTATTGGTATAAACCTGAATACAATAAAATTCAATCTAGATATGATTATTGACGATGACATGAAGAGGAACGGAATGAAATACCAAGTAGGTAGTTATTATTGTTATAAAACAGACACCGTATTAGGGATACTTACAGTCAAGGGAGTTGTTGTTTATAATAATGGTATTGTTGCAGTCGCAAGAGTATGGTATGGTAATATGGAAATGATAACAAGCCTTGAAGAATATGATTACGCTTACACTTGGAAACAAATATTTGGACTCTTCAACGACTTCACAGACGAACATGTAAGACATCCAGATGAAGATTATTTATTGATTGATTTGAAAACAGATTTGCTAGTTCCACGTGATAGGGGTTCTTTATATGTAATGGACTAATAGGTTAAAGAAATATCTGATTGATTCACTCTCTGTCCTTTTTAAGTTGCTGAATAATTCTTGAATATTTTACTTGTAGTGGACAGAAATCCATATTGAATAACTCTATTGTAAGGGATAGTTTCCCGTAGATGGAGGACTATCGTCAACATCTCAACGTATCAGTAATCTTGTGAATATAGATTATCCATTAGATTTTAACTATTTTATTATTTGACGTGAAATTATGAATGGAGAAGAAAGAATGGCTGTATGTCACGTATTACGGCATATGTACCCCTCTTGATCGTATGCTTTTCGCTCGTGATGAATCAAATCTATTAATTGTTGTAATTCGGGTATGTCAGACTTTACATCCTTAAAACGGTTATACTGATCGTCGTATCTTTTACGGGAGCCGGACCTCAGACGCAATTCTATATCGTCGGGAATTAAATATGAAGAGCGTCCGACGTCCAGATATTTCAGGAACTCAACGATGTATATATTTATTCCTGCAAGATCAAAATCGCCGAAGTGAAGATAATGATTTGGAACAGAACACAACCACTGTCTAAGATCTGTGGATTGCGGATAGCGGGACACAAAGAGCGCTCTTTGTGAAAGGCCATGCGTGCGGAGATATTTTTCAAAGACAGTTCTTTGCTTACGTATCATCCTGAAGTTTTCCATATTCTCGATGCCTATCACCACCACATCCGCCGGAATGACGAATCGCTCCCAGTCGGACACGAAGACAAAACTTCCTTCCTGCGGATTTACGGTAAACGGTTCTCCATCAAGAAAACAATCGATGGATTCATAACTGTTCACAGGAAATCCGGGACACGAACGCACCGGAGCGAGTTTGGAGTTTCCGGTTTCGGCTGCCATTGAAGCACGTGAACCGGAACCGTTCACGTCAAGGATGCGGTAATTCTCCTCCCTATCTGTAAGAAATCTTTTCAGAGCCTCCGTATCGCGGGCTTTATACGATTTTCTGGAGCCATGTGATATGACCAACAGTATGCCTTCTGCCAGCAGCTCATCGAGCAGCCTGCGGTTAAGCCTTGAGCCGGCAACCTGTTCACCGGCCAGCAATGCCTGTATAGATGCACTCACAACCATATATCAGACTAATTTATTCGCTTCAATAATTTCTCCACTCTCGTTTTCACTCCGTGCTTACTTAACAGATAGGTGTAGCGGTAGTCGTAAGGATTATAAGATGTGGGTGAACAGTTGATAAGATATATATTGCGCGAATTGGCAAACTGAAGAATACCTTTTATGTTGTTGGGGTGTAAGCGTCCGATCTCATCCATCATGCAGTGCACAATGAAATCGCCGCTCTTTCGGGCTGCCTTCGTCTT
>ENA-ORSK01001283-ORSK01001283.1-human-gut-metagenome-genome-assembly--contig:-NODE-1283-length-20799-cov-46.853885_pt1 | contig 20799 bp, 16 predicted proteins | sample MGYA00242192_ERZ509159 | MGnify/ENA primary metagenome ERZ509159 (study PRJEB26280, sample SAMEA2338663) | human gut metagenome | biome: human gut; feature: human-associated habitat; material: faeces...
CAGGGAAAGAGCTTGCTCTTAACCTTCAAACAAACAATTCAAAACAGCTTCTTAATGTTTTTGATGGCGGTTGCTATGCCGCTGGCGATGTCCTGCTCCAAGGAGGAGGGCTCGAACGAGGAACCCATTGTTGCCAATGAGTATGAATATTCAGGCACCATGACCGTCACAGCCGGTGGATCGGACAATGTCTCTGAGGACGTGGCCGTGGATTGCCTTTTGGACAAGGAAGCCAGCACCATGAAGATCTTGTTCCACAAAGTCAAGTTCGTCCCTCAGATGCCCATCTCTCTTGACGTGACAGTCCCTGATGTCGCCTATTCTGAGAAAAACGGCACAGTGGAGTTCTCCGCAGACGGCATCGTCCCTCTCTCCGGCGGCACTGTCCCGTTTCCCAAGTACACAGTGACAGCCCTCTCCGGCACCTTGAACGCCACAGGTTTGTCTCTCAGTCTCAATTTCGGAGACTATCCAGTCACTTACGTTGGTGTTCCGAAAAAGTAGAGCGGCGGTGGCCGCAGGTGTGAATGAGTGGCATAACCCGTTGACAGAGAAAACTAAAGGCTCGTTAGGCATCTGCTGGACCTTTGACAGGGAAACATCGATTTCGGGACAAACGCTCCGGAAGTCAAGGTAAGGTACGTGCTTGAGTGAAGGAATATTCCTGAAGGGGCCACAGAGAGATGGCTTCGCCGGGGGTGAACCTTTTCGACATCGACAACGAGCGGGAATCGCAGCGAAAGTCGCCCACGGAGTCCCCGTTGAGACTCTGCGAGCGTAAATCGTGGCGAAAGTCGCCCGCGGAGTCCCCGTTGAGACTCTGCGAGCGTAAATCGTGGCGAAAGTCGCCCGCGGAGTCCCTGTTGAGACCCTGCGAGCGTAAATCGTGGCGAAAGTCGCCTGTGGAGTCCCCGTTGAGACCCCGCGAGCGTAAATCGCAGCGAAAGTCGCCCGCGGAGTCCCCGTTGAGACTCTGCGAGCGGAAATCGCAGTGAAAGTCGCCCGCGGAGTCCCCGTTGAGACTCTGCGAGCGGAAATCGTGGCGAAAGTCGCCCGCGGAGTCCCCGTTGCGACCCTGCGAGCGGGAATCGCAGTGAAAATCGCCTGTGGAGTCCCCGTTGAGACCCTGCGAGCGGGAATCGTGGCGAAAGTCGCCCGCGGAGTCCCTGCTGGGACACGGGGACGGAGACTATTCAGCCTCCTCGCCGGAATCGGATTGTGGTAGGTCGCGGAGGAAGGTGTACTCGTAGAACGCGCTGCCGGTGTCCTGGGCGCCGAATGTCAGAGGGCCTGACAGAGGGACGACTTGATAGCCTGATTTTTGGTGGGTCATTCTGAATGTGCCTGTCAGGCTGACTTTCTCGGAAGCGGCCATCATGTCCTGATCGTAGGACAGGTGCTCGGAGAATGCGTAGGATTGCTCAAGGACGATGTTGTCGTAGTCGTATTTCAGCAGACGGACGTGGCCGCGGTACTCTTCGATAGGGTCACCCTCGAACCAGGCGGTCGAGTAGGTGATCTTCCAGTCGTGGGTGAGGACTATCTTGTGCTCGATGGTCCTGCCGTCGTCGTGGTTCTGGAGGAAAGAGAGCTCTGTGATTGCTATCGGATTGAGTTCGATCTCCTTGGCGTCGCCGTTCTTGTCCAAGGCGAAAATGGTGACGTAGGCTCCGGCGAACTCTCCGTCGACAGTGTTCACCACTGTGCTGTCCTTGAACGCCTCGATGTCCTTGAAGCCGTCCAGAGGGCCGCTGCTGTCGAACCTGCCGGTCTGCGTCGCGCTGAAAAGGCTTAAGATCTCAAGTCCTCCGTTCTCCATCGCCAGGCAGACGATCGGATTGATGTCCTGGCCGATGTTGCCGATGAACACACCGCGGCACTTTCCGGACAGGTCCTCGATCTCATATTCACCTTCAGGACATTCGTCGATGCCACGGGACAGTCTGACGAAAGCTTTTCCGTCCTGCACGCGGGCGGTGATCTTGTTCTTTATGGGGTAGCTTTCGGTATATTCATGGACTATGTAGTCCGCGCTGGCGGAAGGCTTTATCGGCAGGAACTTGTCCGTGATGTCCAGAACGGTCGCCGAGTCCCCGTCGTCGTCAGGGGTGACCACCGATCCGTCCTTCAGACTGATCATCGGGGAATAGTCCACCAATGGCTTTCCGTCTTTGCCCTCGATGCTGATGGCGACGTTGCAGTACAGATCCGAAACGTTGCACCTCAGCAGGAAAGGCCTCCCGTCCCTCTCGGCGAGCAGCATGCTCTTATGGAGGTTGCAGTTCTCGTCGATCTCGACCGCGTTGACCTTTACTGTCGCCTTGGAGTGGCGCGGGATGACGATGTACCACTCATCACCCTTCGTCTGTACAGTCTCCAGATTCTCCAGACCGTAGGACTTTGAGTAACGTTCTAACAGCCGGGAGTCTCTCAGGTCGGACTCATTGGTGTACATGCCCACGCAGATGACCGCCGCGGCGTCATTGTCTCTCCAGTTGATGGACTGGAACTCATCTCCGGTGTATTTGCCGCCGGTGTTCCCGCAGGAAACGAGCGCGGCGCAGATTGCCAGAAGCGAAACGATTCTTCTCATTGTGATCTTTGTTTTAGTGTTGCCAGTGATTCTTATTCTTCATAAACCTCCAAATTTACGAAATATATCTGGTTTTCCATCACATGACGGGCAGGATTGAGAAATGGGCAGATTCTCTATCGCCCCCTTCTGCCAGCTCGGAATCTCGCATATTACAGTAGTATAAAGCCAGCATTCCATCCCAGACTGGCTAGTTTTCAACGCCATCCTTAATCATCTTCTTCAATGTTGCCTCTGAACATTTCCTGTCAGCCTTCAAGGTTCAATCACGACACCGATCTGTTCCGCATCATAATGTGCCACATAGTCAAGCGCCGCATCCACAGCCTTATGCTTCTCTCCGACCGCCTCCCGGTATTTCATCGCGGCATAGTCAAACTCCGTGTTATCGCTGCCGGACCTTGAATATTCCATGATGATGCTTCCGGCCCCCTCTGTGTCACCAGCCGCGAGCATATTCCTTGCCGCCAAAGACGCCGCGACAATGTCGGACTCGTCTCCCTTCATCAGCTCGCGGCAGATTGCGAGTGACTCAACATCCCGCCCCGCACGCGTCAGTTTGTCGCAGTAGTTGCGGCAAATCTTGGCATAATTCTCGCCCTCATTCTTCCGGTTCTTCCGCGCCGCTGAATATACCAGCTCCAGATTCCGCATATTCCCGTCCCTGTCGTCCATCGCGTCATAAACCCACGCCTTCCACCTGTAGAGCGAAGCCTCTGAACATCCCGACTTGCGGTTGTTGTTCTTGATGGCCGAGTTGATGTCCGTCAACGCATCTCCGTAGCCCTGTTCAGCTGGCACCGGAAGACAAGCGTCTTGACATTCCCCGGAGCACCCTGAAACTGCTTCTCCAGAAGCCCCAGCGCCTTCTCGTAGTCTCCGGACTCATTCATCACCTCCAGCGTCCTGAAGTGGTTATAGTCCTTGGCCTCCTGCACTTGGCTCTCCTGCCTGCCCTTGCTTCCATGCCGCACCTGTGCCACCACCACCGCCAACCCGCCGGCCACCGCCAACCCGCCGGCCACCGCCAACCCGCCGGCCATCGCCAACCCGCCGGCCACTACCAACCCGCCGGCCACCGCCAACCCATCGGCCACCGCCAGCGCGACAATCAAAATTCCTATTATCCTTTTCATCATATTCATTGTTGTATTTGTTTCTTATGCTTCCGCATAATCTCCTCAATCCCCGCCAACCCTCAAAATGAGTTTTATACCCCCTGCCACACTGTACGAAATAACACCGAATATCATCTCGTACATAATACGTTGGTTTCGTACAGAACATTGTTCTCCCGTCCCGGAGCCATAGTCAACATCGCAAGGTTCAGATAGACTTTTGCCAAACCACGGCCACGCCATCCTGCCACACACCCCTCTGTGGCTCCACTCACCGTGCTCGACCCCTATCTTCTAAGGTAGAGTCAGCCACGCCGACATGCCCTGTGAATGTCTCTGTTGCCGTTCCCGGTGGTCTCGGTTTGTAGACTATAGCCGTTTGGCCTATCTTCCGATGAGTCTGGCGCACATGCTGAACAGAAATCCAATGGCAAAGGCGATGGTGCCGGTCTTGCCGCACTTCTATCTTGAATCTTCGGTTTTTCCAGCATCGCCGCTGTGTTCCGGACTGCGTGTACGCCACCTCCGGTGTCTGCATCCCGATGCTCATGTGTGGCCTCTCGGTGTTGTAGAAGCCTATGATCCGCTCCAGTTCGGACCGGCATTCCTCGCGGGTGGCTATGCTCATCTTGTACAGCCATTCCGTCTTCAGTATGCCGTTGGCGCGTTCCGCCACGGCGTTCTCGAGAGGGTCTCCGCTCTGGGTCATGCTGATGCCTATCCCGTGCCTCTTCAGTTCCGACACATACGCGTCGCTGCAGTACTGGCATCCCCTGTCCGAGTGGTGGATCAGACGGCCCGCCGTATTCTCGTCTATTGTCGCGAGGGCCATCTGCAGGGCCTGGAGAGGGTATATGGTCTCAAGTGTGGGACCTAATGCCCAACCCACTATCTTGTGCGAGTATGCATCCGTTATAAGCGACAGACAGCATACTCCTTCCTCCGTTTCCACATACGTAATGTCTGCTACCCATATCTCGTTCGGACGCATGGGGATTATCTCCTTTATAAGATTGGGATACTTGCGGTAATGGTGATTTGAATCTGTCGTTTTATAGCGTTTCCTGCGGCGCAGATGAACCATAAGCCCGTGTTTGCGCAGAATCTCTATGAAAGCATCCCGCCCGGGCATACACCCTGTTTCTTCAAACAATCGCTTGATGATCAAGTATAATTTGGAGCATCCGAGTCCAGGATTCTCTTCTCTATAGTACTTGACCTTCTCAACAATAAGAGGCTCTATGGCATCCTCGGCAAAAACATTGTCGTTACGCTTATAGACGGATCATTACTCCGATGTTCTGGCGCGGTGGGCTGAGGCTCTGGAAAGAATCGTCTGTTATCCTCAAGAGATTGACGCTGAGGGACATCCTTGTGGAATTTCTGCGGCGAAGCCCTCTCACGCTGTCCCTGAGCCTGTCGAAGGGCACTCTACAGACGGAAATAAATCCTACACAATTTTATGAATATGACCGATGCGGACTACATAAAAGGTTTCAGGGACAACGACGACCGTGTGATCGGACAGTTCTACAAGAAGCACAGACAGGCCTTCTTCGCCTTCTTCAAGCGAACATATTCAAAAGACAAGGCTTACATTGCGGAACTGTACCAAGACTCGTGCGTCACACTTTGGCATAATGTGCGGGAAGGAAAGCTCACGGAACAAAGGCTCGGCAGCGCTTTGACCACCTGTCTCTTTTCCATTGGCAAACGCACGATGATGTCTAAGGATCGAAAGACTTGTGGATGTGCTGAATATCAAGAACCCATAGAATGGAAAGATCTGCCTGAGGACGATCCGGACGAAGCCTTGCTCCGTCTGGAATTGACGGATTTCGCCTACCGGATGGTCAGCTCCATGAAAGCTCCATGCAACAATCGCTCATCGCACAGTACTGGTACAGGCTACCCGGAGCCGAGATCGCAAAGAAATTAGGCTACGGTAGCGTTGATTCTGTCAAGTCTCAGAAATTCAAGTGCATCCGGAAACTTAGGGCATTGGTTGACAAGTTTAAGAAATTATACGAGAAGTGATGACGGACATAGAACGAAATAACAGAATTGATGAATATCTCACCTGGGCGATGTCGGAAAGTGAGAAAGCGGCCTTTGAGAAGGATCTCGCCGAGGATAAAAATCTTAGCGATGAGGTTGATGCCCAGCGAACCATAGCCGGGGCGGTTCAAACAGCCCATTTGAGGAATATGCTTGCGGACATCGAGGTTGACCTGCAACGTAAGCGTCTCCTGCATAGGATCGTCGCATGGACATCTTCCGCCGCGGCATCCATGGTCATCATCCTGAGCGGCTATTCCATCCGCCAGTCCAATGTCTTCAAAACCATCGGCAACGAGTGTTTCACCGAACTGACACCTCCGGTCTCCCGTGACGGAAACTCCCTTGACAGCCTGCTCGCCCGAGCATATTCACAAATAGCTGTTAATGAATATACCGCCGCGGCTTCGGCTCTGAGCGAGGCTCGTCTCATGATCGATGATGGCTTGAAAGCCACGGTCGCTGATGAAGAATCCCGTTACCGCCACACCCTTCTCCGGCAACACCTCCACGATGTCGATTGGCTTGAAGCCATCATTCTGATGAAGCAGGGCAAATGGCGAAAAGCCCTCCGTTTCTTGGATGCCATTGCTGAATCTCAGGGACCGTATTCCGATAGTGCCCGAGAGACTGTCACGGCATCTCGTTGATGTTTAAAGGCGTGGCAGTTATATGATTGATTATCAGGGGTAAAGAATGTGTCTCTGGTGCCGGAACCGGCACAGGGCGAATGGCTCATTATGCTGTTGGTCAGCATTTTAGGTGCCACGGCATACTCCGTAGTGTCACGGATACCGTTTGGCCGGAAGCCGATTCTTTGGAAAAAATGATTTGATGTTTGTTTGTCCACTGTCGCAAAAATGTAAGAAAACGCACCTATGGTGGTTCAATTTGATCACGACAGTATCACTTTGGCTTGGAAATGATCCTCTCGTAATAGATTTAGTAAGCGTTAAAAAATAAGTTGAACTAAGAAGCTGTTTTGAATTGTCTGAAATGTTCTTTGAGGTGAAAAATCTTCATTTTCTTCCCGCTTCTTCAGTCAGACAGCACCGCTATCTTCCTTGGAAGAAGCGGTCGAACCTGAGGTTTTTCACTCTCAGCCCTTCAAACAAACAAATCAAAACAGCTTCTAAATCCGATTATGTGTCCTTCCGGAAAAATCGCTATCTTTGAGGCCGTTTTGAAAAGGACAACAATTAGAATTTAATGAATATGAGACATTCGGGAATCGTAAAACGTGCGGTGTCGGCGGGCTGTCTGGCACTGCTTATTTCTGTCGGTGCTTTGGCAGCCGATGAGGCTGTTTGGCATAATCCTTTGGCGGAGAGGACAAAAGGGCCGTTCGGAACCTGCTGGACTTTTGACAGAGGGAACATTGATTTCGGGGCCAATGCTCCTGAAATCACGGTACGTTACGTGCTTGAGGGCAGGGATATTCCTAAAGGCGCCACAGAGATGGCGTCGTTGGGGGTGGATCTTTTCGACATTGACAACGATGGAGGATTCCATCTTCTGGACGGAGCCTGCGACCTTGGAAAGTCTGTGAGTGACACGATAACGTTTTCTTTCCGTGTGGATTACGGTAAATCCGCCAAGAACGGCAACGAGTTCAGGCTTTATCTTCCGCTTTACAATGAGGTGAAATGGATGGAGATCGGAACCAGTGGCGGAACCTATTTCCATTTCGAGCCTGTCCCTGTGGAGAAATCCGTGGCGTTCTACAATGTTCCGGTCGAGGCTGTTGACAGGCCGTCCAAGGCGGTAAGGAACATCATTCAGAGGAAGGCTGACTTCCCGGTGAAGGTCGTAAGCAGGAAAGAAAGCAAGAGGCCGGAGTACTTCATCGCCGTTGACGGTGCTAAGGCGGACACGGTGGCCACGCTTGAGACGATCTTCAACGCCCTCGGCACGACAGCCGACCTCCCGGACATCCTCAAACCGTTGAGGCAGCGCCGTGATTTCACATTCTACGACTGGACCGAAAGACATTCCAGAGTCCTTTACAGGGAAAGGCACATCGCCCCGAATCCGGAGATCGTGATGATCGGCAACTCCATAACCCATTACTGGTCGGGCGAACCGAGTAATGTCGTCTGGCATGCGGGTGTGGATTCCTGGAACGATATATTTGCTGACCGCAACGTCATCAACTGCGGCTATGGCTGGGATCGTCTCGGGAACATGATGTGGCGGATGATGCACGAGGAACTGGACGGATTCTCCGCCAAGCATATCTTCGTGATGGCCGGCACGAACGACATCTACGGCCGCACGGAGGAAACCATCGCCGAAGGAATGGTCGGACTTATTGAATATATCCGTGTGAAACAGCCGACAGCCCGCATCCACATAGTCCACATCTATCCTCGCAGAAAGGCAATCGATAGGGTTGACAAGGTCAACGCCACTGTGGATGAACTGCTTAAGTCAAGCGACCTCACGAACTACGACATCGTGGACGTGAAGTCTGTCCTCACCAAGGCTGACGGCAAGTTAGACGAATCCCTCTTCAGGGACGGACTCCATCCGAATGAAGAGGGATACCGCAGAATCGCGGAAGTCTATCGTAAATATATTCAGAATTAATTACTTTCCGTACATCTCCTTGCGGTTCGCTGATCCGCTCGGAACCGGAGCCTCAGGGTCGTCGATTGTGGAATCCACAGTTCTGGCGACCTTTCTCGTCACATTGGTTTCAAGGAAGCGGATCTGGTCTGCGAACGTCTCCACCATCGAATCCGCGATCTCGTGCTTGTGGTCCTTGAAGCGGAAAGCGTTATAGACATAACCATTTTTCTTGAATATCTTGACGAGCTTGTCCGTGCCGGCGAACACCCAGTTGAACACCCGTATGTTCCCGTAGTTCACGACCTTGTCGGCCGTGCCGTGGAAAAATGCGGTCGGAGCCGGAGTCTGCGAATATTTCGGCATCCCCTCGCGGGACAGTATCGCTCCCGAGAACGACATCACTCCGGCGTAACGGAATCCTTCGGGTAGAGCCTCCGTGGCTTTCCCGTTGCAGAGCATCCACTCGGTCTCAAGAACGGTCATCGCACCGGCTGACGATCCGCAGATCACCAGATTGTCCGGATTGACTTTCAGCGTCTTGGCGTTGTCGATGATGTACTTCGTGGCGCTGAACAGATCCTCGCTGGCGATTCTGACCGAGTGGTAGAACTGCTTGACCGAGCCTATTCCGCCCTTTGTCTTCACGCCTTTCATCCCGAGGCGGTAGTCGATGGTGAGCACCGTGTAGCCTTCGTCGTTGAGCATCTTGAACCAGGGAACATATTCCTTGTGGCTGCGCTCTCCGCCCTTGAATCCGCCTCCGAAGACAAATACGATCGATGGTTTCTCGTTGCCGTTCAGAGTGGTCTCGCTTCCGGCCGTGGCGAGATATTCATCAAGGAAAAGTGAGTTCCCGTCTTTCACGGCGAATTGATAGGTGCCCGACGGTGAATATTTTTCCTGAGCGTTAGCCTTACCGCTTGTCAGGAATCCGGCGATGATGGCGACCAGCGCCATAAATTTCTTGAAGATCGTGTTCATATTCATTAAGATTTTTGTTAGTCATCCGTGGCTGCGATAAGTCTGCGGATCGGTTTGAGTTCGGAGAAGAATCGTGCCGCTATCACTCTGAGCACTGTGTAGGCCGGAATGGCTACCAGCATTCCTATGATTCCGCCGAGATGCCCCGCCATCAGCAGCACTATGAATATCTCCAGAGGGCTGGATTTGATGCTGGTCGAGTAGATCAGAGGCTGGAACAGGAAATTATCCACCAACTGGGTGCAGATGAAGACCGCCAATAGTGTGATTATCACCATCATAAAGTCTGGATAGACTCCGATGGCGGCGGCGCTGCTGTATTTCAGAACGATACCGAGGATGGTTCCGATGGCTCCGCCGATCCACGGCCCCACGTAAGGGATCACGTTCAGAAGACCGGTCATAAAGGCGATTCCGACGGCCGGGTAGAATCCGATCCTCGCTATCAACCAGAGACCGAGGAAGTTGAGAAGAGCCACGCCGAGTACCTCGACCATCAGCCCGACAAAATAGCGGGTCAGAAGGTGCTCGATGTCTCCGATGGCGCCGATGGCCGTTTTCTCGGCCTTGTCAGGCACGAGCGAGCCGACAATCCTGCGGAAAAGGGTCTCGTCCTTCACGAAGAAGAAACCGATGAACATCACCGAGAACAGACCGATGCCGAAAGATCCTAAGGCAGAGGCCACGGAGCCGACGACGGATGTCACGGAAGAGATGTCGAAGGCGTTCTTGATCCATTCCAGCACGGCGTCCTGAATTTTGAAGTCACGCCCGAGGGCCGGTAGCCTGTCGATCAGCCAGACGTTCACCTTGTCGAACCATACGGTGATCTCCGAGGCTTTGAAAGAGGTGGACTGGAGATTCCCGGAGACATTGGTGATGATGCTGGAGAATACAGGGATGATCTGTGTGACAATCCCAAGGAATATCACCAGAATCAGGAGGAGCGAGACTATCGCTGACAGCCAGTCCGGCGCGCTCTTGCCCTTTATCCTGATACGTTTCAGACCTTTCATTATCGGCCTTCCCAACAGGGAGACCACCGCGGCTATGATAATATAGACCAGCACGCTGCGGAAATACCAGCAGAATGTGACGGTCACCGCCGCCGCTGCTGTCCAGATTATGTAACGGGCAAGTCTGTCCGTGCTTCTTTCCTCGCTCATTCGTCGTTCTTTTTCTTGTACTTACAAACTTACATAAAAATCGGCGATTTTTACGCCCGTCCAATAAGAAAGGAACAGTTTTTTTAGAGGAAATGTAACAAAATTTCCGTAATAGTAATGTCGCTTCGATGCTTCGGCAAACTCAGCAACCACAGGCTCCGCGACCAGACGGTCTCGGTCGCAGAGCCTGTCGAAGCGACTTGCAGAACCAGAGAAAATTACTTAATATTGTAAATTATACTTTGAAAAACATTTATGGAAATAAGAATATCCGACGAACTCAACGACATAATCCGCTACGCCAGAGATGAAGCCATGCGCACCGGCAGCTACGGCATCGGTCCCGACCACCTTTTCTTGGGCATCCTTCGTCACGGCGACAACGCCGCCTTCAAGGTCGTCACAGGCCAAGGAATAGACGCGGACAACTTCAAACGGTTCATCGACAGCCATATATTCACGAACGAGCCGATCCCGTACTCGGAGTCGGACAAGATCTCGTTCACCCGCTACGCCCAGAATGTCTTGAGCATCACTGTTATGGAGGCCTCCAAACAAGGTGCCGCCGAGGCAGATTCACTGCACCTTCTTCTGGCTCTTTGCCGTACGACGGAGAATTACGGCCAGGCCTATCTGCGGCAGCACGGAGTGGATTACGGCCGCCTGTTGTCGTATATGCGTGACGAAGGGATGTTGGGGAATGATTCCGCGCAAGAGGAGGACAAAAGTGAGGATGACCGGCAGGAGGCAAGTCAGGAATCCAAACCGGAGAAGAGCGTGATAGAGGACTTCGGCTTTGACCTCACTAAGGCTGCCGCCGAAGGGAAACTGGATCCCGTCGTCGGCAGGGAGACCGAAATCGCCCGTGTCATTGAGATTCTGGGAAGAAGAAAGAAAAACAATCCGATGCTGATCGGCGAGCCGGGAGTAGGGAAGTCGGCGATAGTCGAAGGAATCGCTTTAAGGGTAGCCGGCGGAAGCATCTCCCCGGCCTTGGCCAAGAAACGCCTGATTTCCTTGGACATAGCCTCAGTCGTGGCTGGAACGAAGTACCGTGGGGATTTCGAGAAACGCCTCAAATCGATAATCAAAGAGGCGAGTTCGAATCCTGACATAGTCCTGTTCATTGACGAGTTCCACACGATCGTCGGAGCGGGCGGCGCGCAGGGGAGTCTGGATGCCGCCAACATCCTTAAACCGGCCTTGGCGCGTGGCGAACTCCAGTGCATCGGAGCCACGACAATGGACGAGTTCGCCAAGATAGTGGAGAAGGACGGGGCTCTTGACCGGAGATTCCAGAAGATTGTCGTGGAGCCGACTGACATTCAGCAGTCCATCACGATTCTGGAGAACCTCAAGCCGAATTACGAGGATTTCCACAAGGTAGCCTACACCGAGGATGCCATAGAGGCCTGTGTACGTCTGACTGACCGTTATATCACCGACAAGTCCCTTCCTGACAAGGCGATAGACGCTTTGGACGAGGCCGGCTCGATGGTGCGGCTTAATCTGGCGAAGAACAAAAGAAACGGTAATCGCGTGGATGCCGAGGACATCGCCACGGTCGTCTCGAAGATGACCGGAATCCCTGTCAACAAGGTCGCTGAGTCCGAGGGCAACAGGATAATGAAGATGAAAGCCCGGCTGCAAAGCCGGATAATAGGGCAGGACGATGCCATAGAGAAAGTCGTGCGCGCCATCCAGAGGAACCGGGCCGGGCTCAAGGACCCGAACCGTCCGATCGGCACGTTCCTGTTCTTCGGCCCTACTGGTGTCGGCAAGACTCAACTTGCGAAATGCCTCGCTGAATATCTTTTTGATTCCGAGGAGAATATGGTTAGAATAGACATGAGTGAATATATGGAAAAATTCACTGTGTCCCGTCTTGTCGGCGCTCCTCCCGGTTATGTCGGCTATGAGGAGGGCGGCCAGCTCAGCGAGCGGGTTCGCAGAAAGCCTTATTGCGTGGTGCTGCTGGACGAGATCGAGAAGGCCCATCCTGACATATTCAACATTCTGCTTCAAGTACTTGACGAGGGTCGCCTGACGGACAGCAACGGCCGCGTCGTGAGCTTCCGGAACACCATCGTCATAATGACCTCCAATGTCGGCAGCCGCGAGCTTGATGAATATGGCAGCGGGGTCGGCTTCGCCACTTCCGGAAAGAGCGTCTCGAAGAACCGTCAAGGCGTTTTGGAAAAGGCCATCAGGAAGTCTTTCCCTCCGGAGTTCATCAACAGGGTGGACGAAAGGATATTCTTCAACGCATTGACCAGGGATGACATCGAGAAGATCATCGACATCGAGTTGAAAGATCTCCGCGCCAGGGCCGAGGAGGCTGGTTACAGGCTGGTAGTCACGCCTTCCGCCAAGCGTTTCATCGCTGATGTCGGTTTCGATCCGGCTTTCGGTGCGAGACCGTTGAAGAGGGCGGTGATGAAATACGTCGAGGATCCGGTGTCGGAGTTCATCATTTCCGACAGGATACTCCATGGCAAAAGCCGGAAGAATATGGCGGGCGCAAGGACGCTGCGTGTAGGACTCACGCAGGACAAGGAGAACACTCTCGTCTCCTTGAAAAAGGAGGTTGAGGAACTGGCTTTGAGGTGATTACTGCCCTTTGACGGCTCCTTCGAACTCCAATCCCATGTCTCCCATCATTTCCACCAACGCTGTGAATGATGACTCGGACGAAATCATTGACGCAAGTTTGTCAAGGTTGTACTCTGTGTTTCTCATGACTGTATGTTTTTTATTGTTTTTTCTGTTTCTGATGCAAAGGTATCGGCCGCTTGTGCCATATCTCGGTACAAGCGACGAAAATTTTTGACAATTTCGCGTAGCGTGCCGCCATGTTGTCTCTCTCGGTTTTTTTTGTTATTTTTGCATGTTTAACTATAATGTATTCAACATCACGATATGGATATTGAGGAAAAGAAAGAGGAAGGGCAGATTGGCATTATCGAGCCGGTTGAGATTGACCACGAGATGCGTACCGCGTACATCGACTATTCGATGTCCGTTATCGTTTCCCGTGCGTTGCCTGATGTCAGGGATGGCCTGAAGCCTGTGCAGAGGAGGGTTCTGTTCGGAATGGACGGCCTCGGCCTGTCATATTCAGGACCGACGCGTAAGTGCGCCAAGATCGTCGGTGAGGTGCTTGGTAAGTACCATCCGCACGGTGACTCCAGTGTCTATGACGCTCTCGCCAGGCTCGCGCAGCCTTGGAACCAGCGTTACCCTATGATCTTTGGCCAGGGTAACTTCGGATCAATGGACGGTGATCCTGTCGCCGCCATGAGGTACACCGAGGCGAAGCTTCAGAAGATGACCGACGACGTTCTTGCCGACATCGACAAGAACACTGTTGATATGACCCTTAACTTCGACGACACCGAGGAAGAACCGACGGTTCTGCCGACAAAGGCTCCGTTGCTTCTTCTGAACGGATCGTCAGGTATCGCAGTCGGAATGGCCACGAACATGGCTCCGCACAATCTGGGCGAGTGCTGTGACGCGATCTGCGCCTACATCGACAACCCGGGCATCGACACGGACGGCCTGATGCAGCACATCAAGGGACCGGACTTCCCGACCGGAGGCATCATCATGGGTGTGGGCGGAATCAAGGAAGCCTACGAGACCGGCCGCGGCAAGGTTGTGGTGAGAGCCAAGACCGAGATCGAGGTCGCCGACAACGGCCGTGAGACCATCGTCGTGACCGAGATTCCGTACATGGTCAACAAGAAGGAGATGATCGAGAAGATCGGCCAGATGGTCGAGGACAAGAAGATCGAGGGCATCACCTACATCAATGACGAGACCTCCCGCGAGGGTGTCCGCGTCATCATCAGGGTAAAGCAGGGCTGCAACTCGAACGTCGTGCTCAACACCTTGTTCAAGTACACCCAGCTTCAGTCCAGCTTCGCGTTCAACAATGTCGCCCTTGTCAAGGGCCGCCCGAGAACGCTGTCCCTCAAGGACATGATCGCCAATTTCGTGGAATTCCGCCACGATGTCATCATCAGAAGGACCAGGTTCGAGTTGGAGAAGGCTCAGAAGAGGGCGCACATTCTGGAAGGTCTGCTGAAGGCCATTGATGTCATCGACGAGATCATCCACATCATCAGGCATTCAGCCAATGTGGACGAGGCCAAGGCCGAGTTGATCTCACGGTTCGAGTTCACCGATGCCCAGGCGACAGCCATTGTCGAGATGAGACTCCGTCAGCTGACCGGACTGGAGAGGGAAAAGCTTCAGGCTGAATATGACGAACTTGAGAAGTTCATCGCCCGCTGCAACGAGATTCTCGGAAGCGTCGAGGAGCAGATGAAGGTCATCAAGGCCGAGACCATCGAACTGAAGAACAAATACGCCGACCCGAGAAGGACCGAGATCCGTCCTTCCGCCGAGGAATTCAATCCGGAGGACTTCTATGCCGATGAGGACATGGTCATCACGATCTCCCATCTTGGCTACATCAAGAGGACCCCTCTGACCGAATATCGTACCCAGGCCCGCGGCGGAGTCGGAATGAAGGGAAGCGCGACGAGGGATGAGGACTTCATCGACCACATCTACATCGCCAACATGCATTCGACGATGCTGCTCTTCACGCAGTCCGGACGCTGCTACTGGCTCAAGGTCTATGAGATACCGGAAGGCTCAAGGGCTTCCAAGGGCCGCGCCATCCAGAACGTGCTCAGCATCCCGGATGACAAGATCCTTGCGTACATCAACGTCAAGACTCTCAAGGATCCTGAATATGTGAACGGCAACAACATCGTGCTCATCACCAAGAGGGGAATCATAAAGAAGACATCCCTGGAGGCATATTCACATCCAAGGACAGCCGGCGTGAACGCCGTCAACCTCCGTGAGGGGGACGAACTCGTCGAGGCTCTGCTCACCAACGGCAGCGAGGAGATATTCATCGCCGCCCGTGAGGGACGCTGCTGCCGCTTCGATGAGACGGACGCCCGTCCTATGGGCAGGAACTCCACCGGCGTGCGTGGCATCAATATTGAAGACGATGATGAGGTCATCGGAGCTATCAACTACGATCCTAAGGCGGAGGATGCCGCCGAACACACCGTGCTTGTCGTGAGCGAGAACGGATTCGGAAAGAGGACTGACTTCGATGAGTACAGGATCACCAAGAGGGGTGGAAAGGGTGTGAAGACCATCAGTATCACCGAGAAGACCGGCAAACTGATTGCCATCAAGAACGTGACAGAGAACGATGACCTGATGATTATCGAGAAGTCCGGCCTCACGATTAGAATGGCGGTCTCCGACATTAAGGTGTCCGGCAGGGCGACCCAGGGTGTGAAACTGATCAACATCAAGAACGGTGACTCGATCGCAGCCATCTCGACTGTGGAGAAGAGTGGTGAGGAGGAACAGCAGGATGCCGGGGAAAGCGCCGAGGCACCTCAGGAATAGTTTATTTGAAAACAACTAAATACCAATAATCATGAAAAAGACATTGATTGTTTTGGCATTGCTCGCTTCCTTCCAGGTAGCGGATGCCCAGTCTAACGTGAACTCTGCCGCCAAGGCGGTCGAGAGTGCCCTCGCCGCTTCCCGGAACGAGAAGAAGGCTACCAAGGTGGCTACTTGGATGAAGCTCGCGCAGACCTATCTTGACGCTTACGCTGCGCCTGCCGGAAATGTTTGGCTCGGTGCCGACATGAACGCCCTCCAGCTTTCCATGGGTGGCGAGAAACCTACCTCTGTGGAGGTAGTCACCCTTAATGGAGCGCAGTACACCAAGCAGGTTTACGAGAACAAGAATCTCTACTTCAACGCCAATGGCCAGCTCTCTGTGATCGAGGTCGTGAAGCCTGTTGTCGAGAATGCCCTTCCTAAGGCTCTTGAGGCCTACAAGAAAGCTTATGAGCTTGACGAGAAGCACAGCAAGGACAAGGACATCAGCGCAGGAATCAAGACAATCTCCGAGAAACTGAATCAGGAGGCCTACAACGCCTACACCCTCGGTGACGTGAAGAAGGCGGAGGAGTTCTTCGAGGCTGCCTACGAGGCCGCCGCCCAGAAGCCTTATGCTCAGATCGACACCAACTCTCTGTACAACGCCGCGTTCACATCGTGGAGCACGGAGAATTTCTCAAAGGCCAAGACTATGTTTGACAAGTGCCTCGGCTATGGTTATTATGGTGATGGCGGTGAGGTGTTCGCCAAGCTTTCAGACTGCGTCTCACACATTGACACCACCGCTGCCGGAAAGGTTGCCGCCAAGGATTACCTTGAGCAGGGCTTCCAGAAATTCCCTACGAGCGAGAGCATCGTCTTCGGCCTCATCAACTACTACATGACCAGTGGTGAGGGTACTGACAGACTGTTCGAACTCCTCCAGCAGGCCAAGGCCACGTCTCCTGACAACGCTTCCCTCTACTATGTCGAGGGTCAGGCTTACAAGCAGCTTGGAGATCTTGACAAGGCCGCCAAGGCTTACGATGAGTCTGCCGCCAAGGACCCTAAGTATGTCTTTGCCTACATCGGCAAGGGTCAGATGTACTATGACAAGGCTCTGGAGCTTCAGGAGAAAGCCCAGAATGAACTTGATGACGCCAAGTACATGGCTCTCGTGCAGGACTTCGAGGTGACATTGAAGAAGTGCATCGATCCGTTCGAGCAGGCCTACGTTGTCTGCGAGGATCCGGCCATCAAGTCCACTATCGCCGAGTATCTGAAGCAGATCTACTATCGTTTCCGTGACCAGGATCCTAAGTTCCAGGCCGGCTACGAGAAGTACAACGCTCTTCTGAACAACTAATCTATCGTGGCACTGCCATCGTGGCAAATGTCCGTGGTACTTAAGGAACATGAAAAAAATAAGTTGCTTCAGATTAAGAGAAGATTTTCGAGGATAGATCTTTTTTTGAAGAAGGAGTGTGCCGGTGGCACATGACTGATGAGAAAAGAGATATATACCGAAAAGATTCCTTAAGATGATGCAGGTTATTTTTGAATGTTACTAAGTGCCTGATAGACAATAAATAAAGCAATCACCTCCTGCCGGATTTAGCAGGAGGTGATTGCTTTAATGGCTGATAGTCAGCGGTTTGTCCGCCACGAAGTCTTAGCGGATTTTCAGTCTTGATGACTCTGGACATCATTGCCCTCCAGAGTCCCGGCTGTCCCGGCTGTCCCGGCTGCCTCCCCGGCCTCCTTGCGGTCGAAGGCCTTGACGATCTTGCCCACGAGAGGGTGGCGTACGATGTCTTCGTTGGTGAAGAAGATGGTGCTGACTCCCTTGATGTTCTTCAGGAGGCTTATGCCTTTCAGAAGGCCGGAATCCTCGCGGCGGGGGAGATCGACCTGTGTCGCGTCACCGGTCACGATGAACTTGGCGTTCATGCCCATTCTGGTGAGGAACATCTTGAGCTGGGACAGATTCGTGTTCTGGGCCTCGTCCAGGATGACACATGCCCGGTCCAGCGTGCGGCCTCGCATGTAGGCCAGCGGGGCGATCTGGATCGTTCCCTCCTCGATGAACTCCTGAAGCCTCTTGGGAGGAATCATGTCGCCCAATGCGTCGTACAGTGGCTGGAGGTACGGATCCAGCTTGTCCTTGAGGTCTCCCGGCAGGAATCCCAGCCGTTCCCCGGCCTCGACGGCGGGGCGCGTCAGAATGATCCTTTTGATCTCACGGTTTTTCAAAGCCCTGACAGCCAGGGCGATCGCTATGTAGGTCTTGCCGGTGCCGGCGGGGCCGACGGCGAAGACGAGGTCGTTCTCGAAATAGGCCTTGACCATCTCCTGCTGGGTCTTGTTGCGTGCCTTGACCGGCTTGCCTTCCGTGCTGTGGACGATGATGGCCTCACCGTTGAGCCTGAAGTTGTTGGGAGAGTTCTCCCCGTCGAAGATGTCCTCCACATCGAAGGCCGTGAGATTCATCTTGTGCATTCTCCGGTCAACCAGCTCGGCGAATTTCTGGTTGAATTCCTGTATGTCGTTCTCCTTACCGTCCAGGTGGATCTCGTTGCCTCTGGCGACAACCTTAAGTCCGTGAAAATAAGAGCAGAACTCTTCGAGTATCTTGTTCCCGACCCCGAAGATCTCGATGGGGTCCATAGCGTCAAGCGTTATTGTCTTCTTCATTATCAATCAATAATTCCAGTTTCTTTCTTTACCCTCTCGTAGGATGCGACCATCTTGTCGTAGTCCCAAGGGTTGCGCCAATGGTCACGTTTCCCGATATATTCCTTGACGGGGATTGTGGTGTAGCCACGCGTCAGATGCCCAGGTCTGGAGCACCAGGTAAGGGTCAGAAGCGGCTCAAGCATATTCCTGTTCCCAAGCCAGTCCTTTGTGAAACGCAGTGTCACCATCATCCCGATCTGAGTGTTCGGGGCGCTCATGTTGGAGATGAAGTTGCCCAATGAATATACCACCGGAACCTGCCGCATGCTTTTCCCGTTTTGCACGATCATCGTTGTCGTGTCCTGAAGCACATGTGGGTGCGCCCCGATGACAGCGTCGCAACCTTTTCCGGCCAACCATCGCGCCAACCGTTCCTGCGAGGCGGAATGCCTGAGGACATATTCAGCGCCCCAATGAGGCAGGGCCACGATGAAGTCCGCGCCGGATTCCTTTGCTCTTTGAATCGCTCCGGCAATCTCAACTGTGTCAATCCGGTGGACTTTAGGAAACGCTTCCTTGATTCCGCAGTTCGTGCCGTAGGTGAAGTTGATGAACGCGAGACGGATGCCCTTCGACACGACTTTCAGAGGGAAGCGCAGCGAGTCATCCATTGCGGAAACCGCTGCTCCCGTGTGCCTTACGCGTCCCTCCTTCTCCATTCTTGAATATATTCCCAGCGTCCTTTCGATTCCTTCCCGCCCTTTGTCAAGAATATGATTGTTTGCGGTCAGGAATATGTCCACTCCGCTTCCGGCGATGCTTTCGGCGTAGCTGTCCGGCGCCGAGAAACATGGATAGCCGGTGTAAGGCTTTCCCGCAAGCGTGAATTCCATGTTCGCCACGGCGATGTCCGCCTCCTTGATAAGATGCTCCACCTTAGGAAAGCACTCCGAGAAATCGAAAGTGTCCTCTCCGGTCCTTGCGTTGGAAATCTGATCCCGGTGCATCATCATGTCACCCATGATCACGACGTTCACAGTGTCGGGCGTATGGAAGGATGGATGTGGAATATTCAGTCCTTTTATAAGGTATGATCCGGCCTTGCCCGTCCATGATGGAAAGCCCTCACGGTGGCTTTGTGCCGCCGCAGAGCCGGTAAAAGCAAGGAACAGTCCGATTGTCAGAATTTTCCGCATGCACAAACTTACATAAAAATCTGCGATTTTTACGCCCGTCCAATAAGAAAGGAACAGTTTTTTTAGAGGAAGGATACGAATACATGCTGGAATTCCTGTGATTATTAGGGAAGAACTTGCGCTATCTTTGGCAAATCTGTGGCAGCTGATTTTTATACTCCCATGATCCAGAACCTATTTTGTGAAAAATATTACTGCCGACCCCTTGCATCTGTCAAATTTATTCGTATCTTTGCAATCTCTAACACGGTGCGATTAGTTCAGTTGGTAGAGCACCAGATTGTGGTTCTGGGTGTCGTGGGTTCGAGCCCCACATCGCACCCCCAACGAAAGGACGGAAGTTAATAGCTTTCGTCCTTTTTAGTTCGTCCGGCAGAACATACTCTAAAGGGTGCAAGTTCCCAAACCGCCCTGATACGATGTGGCATAAAGCCATCTTGGGCAAGAATCTACAGCGACAGCAGCAAGGGATATCGGGCAAATGCGGAATGTATAATGCACCACGCCGCATCCAATGATAAACTCCGCGCCGCAGGCTATCCTCGTTTGATGGACTACTATGTCATACTGCACGTAAGATAAAGAACCGCCGTATGCGGAACCGCACGTACGGTGGTGTGAGAGGTCGGAAAACGAAAGTAGGAAGAAAACCACTTCGTTTTCCTCCTGCTCGATTTTTGGTGCAACTCAACCCTTTTGATGATGGGGGAGACTGTCTTAAAAGTAAAAGTGCCTCCAGTGAGGATTGAAAAATCGTTGTCGCCCCTGTATAGGGGTACGGACTTTTCAGCTCTCGCCGAGACTTTTCAGACACAGACACTCCTGCCTGTGGGGGAGACTGTCTTAAAAGTAAAAGTGCCTCCAGTGAGGATTGAAAAATCGTTGTCGCCCCTGTATAGGGGTACAGACTTTTCAACTCTCGCCGCGGCTTTTTAAGACATAAGACAGACGACACGTAAGCATTCGAGGAAGTACGTGCGTCGATAAAGTTTGGCTGCAACTTGCATCAG
>ENA-ORSK01001300-ORSK01001300.1-human-gut-metagenome-genome-assembly--contig:-NODE-1300-length-20440-cov-3.539318_pt1 | contig 20440 bp, 15 predicted proteins | sample MGYA00242192_ERZ509159 | MGnify/ENA primary metagenome ERZ509159 (study PRJEB26280, sample SAMEA2338663) | human gut metagenome | biome: human gut; feature: human-associated habitat; material: faeces...
AAGCATTTACTGCCAAGACCGTAAGAAAATGATTCAGTAATGCAAAATCCCATCGTCGAAGCCGATTTGGAATGGATTTTGCATCGTAACTGTGAAGCTACTGAACAGTTACAAATGTTGTATTTTACCAGATCATTGTCCCTGCTACTTAACAGGATACTGGTAAGTTCAGATACTTCATCAGCGTCCTAAGACCCTCGACCGGCACGCAGAACCTGGGATTCCGGGTAAGACAGGCTTCGTGGACCTCTTCTAAATCAAACCACTCCACTGTCTCCACTTCCTCCTTTTGCAGGGTAAGCTTCTCCATATCTACCGGCTCCTGATAACAAAACACGAATGAGGTTTCATTATCCTTGAAAGGACACCCATGAAATTCCATTTCATAATGAATATGAAACTTTCCTGCATAGTTCAGCTGCTCCGGAGATGCATGAATCCCCAGCTCCTCTTGCAATTCCCGCATAGCCGATTCAAGCGGTTCGTCTCCTGCCTGAATGTGTCCTGCAGATGACGTATCAAAGCATCCCGGAAAGGATTCCTTATCTTCTGCCCGTTTCTGTAGCAGAACCTGATATTTCCCATCTACCATACGGACAACCCATACATGGGCGGTTCTATGACAAATCCCTTCGGCATGGGCATGACTTCGTTCTACCATTCCACCGGTTGGCTGTCCTTCTTCATTACAAATATCGAACAGCTCTGCGGTCCATTCCGATCCCTCTTCCAGATGCTTTTCCTTAAGCCAGTCATCATAAACGCTCAGTTCCCGTCTTTCTCCCCGTTCATTCTCAAGCGTTACCACACATCTGGCTTTTTCTCCATCCGGCCGTTCTTCACATCCGTACTCTCCATCAAAAATCTGCTTAATTCTCCACATCATCCGCTCCTGTTTTATCTGTTTTGCAGCCAATTCCCTCTGCTCTATGATCTGTCACCTTCCTCATCAAACAGTGGCCTGTTCCACGTCATTTCGTTCCACCTGGCATTGGTTGCTTCCATTTCTTTCTTCTGCATGATCCGGTTCCGGTCACTTAAGATCGACAGCATCTCATCCACAATCTCCGCTTCCGGCAGACTGGTATAATGCGACAGGTAGCCGATCATCCTTCCCGCAGTGAAATCCGTATTCAGATTCTGAGAAATCAGATTGCTGAACTCCTCGGAATATCCCTTCTCCATCAACATCTGATATAAAATCCTGCTGCTTTCAGATTTTTCTTTCATGCCTGTCCCTCTTTTCCTGTTTCTTCCTCCGTTACAATCCGCATTCCCATCTGAAAGGCAACCGGATAAAGGAAGTTCTTTTCAAGTCCGGAGTCAAAAATCACCGTAAATTTCCCTGTAATCCCATCTGCATGATAAACTGCATCGCTGATGACTCCCATTCCGTATTTCATCTGTTCAACCCTCTCTCCAATGACAAGCTGAATCTCTGTTCCGTGACCCCCGGGATCCGTCTCTAAACTCTTAGGCTTGAGTTTCATCTTCCCCTGATCCGGCTGCAATGCTGCAAACGTCTTTCCTTCCACCCGCTTCTCATTCTGCAGTTTCATACGATCAGGAAACTTCAAGCTATCCGGCTTCACACCTTCCACCCGCTCCACCTTCACAGGCGTCATCTCCCGGATAAAGGATGACGTTTCCTCCGACAGCCTGAATATATGAAGCACACTCTTCGCTCTCGTCATGCCTACGTAAAACAGCCGCCTCTCTTCCTCAAATTCTTTCTTTTCCTGCGGTGTTGCCTTCTTTGAGTAAACCACCTTATCCGGAAAGACGCCATCACAGACGTCCATCAGATAAACCTCCTCATACTCAAGTCCCTTGGAGGAATGAATGGTAGACAGGATAAAATTGCTGTCATAATCCGGACGTTTCTCCCTCAGCATATTCTGCAGGTATTCCAGCCTCCCTAAGAAACTGCCAATCGACACCTCTTCGTAGGACAGCATCTTCAGGATAAAAAGTTTGTTGTCATCCATATTATTGCGTTCCAGATATTCCCCGTATCCCAATGGGGTCTCAATCCGGAAAAGCACCCTGGAGGGCGCTTCCTTCAGCATGTTGCGCAGATGTGTTGCAAAGGCTCTGCACTTTCCGAGAACCATACCATTCAGGCCTTCCGCATACTCTGCAGCTTCCAGTACCGGAATATGCCGTTCCTCACTGATCCGGCATAGCTGCTGTGCCTGATTCTTCTTCAGATAGGTCTGGCATTTAAAATAAATCCGCAGGAAAAGCTCCGTATCATATGGATTTAGGGCAAACCGCATAATATTCGTGACATCCGTTACCACACGATGGGTAAAAAAAGCCATATCCGTGCTTTTGATCCGGTACGGAATCTGCTGCCGCTCCAGCTGGTCAATGAGAGGAAGCACACTTTCATTATCGCGGTACAAAACCGCCGTCTCCACCTCATGATTCTGTGCCACCTTCCGAAGATAAGTATATTGCGCAGAACGGTTTTTCAGGGAAATATAATGAATCTCCTCCTCTTCTGCTTTCGTCGGAACCATATGCTTGCGATGCCTTAGCTTGTTATGCTGGATAAAGTGATCGGCCACAGCCACAATCCTTGCATTGGAGCGGTAGTTCTGATCCATCACAAGCTCCTTTGCACCGGGATGCTCCTTTGTGAAATTAAGAAGTGCCTCCGGATAAGCTGCACGGAACCCGTAAATGCTCTGATCCTCGTCTCCCACCATAAAGAGATTTCCCTGCTCTCCTGCTAAAAGCCCGATAATAATATGCTGGATTTTGGACGTATCCTGCGCCTCGTCCACGCAGATATACCGGTATTTTCCCTGATAAAATTTAAGAAGCTCCGGACTCCCCTTCAGCATCCGGTACGCATAAATCATCTGATCATCATAGTCCATGAAGCTGTTCTGCTTTAAATACCTGTTGTATGCACTGTAAATTTCCCAGAGAGGAATGCCCTCTTCTTTCCCCAGTTCACGGATCTCCTCTTCGGAAAGCAGCATATTCTTACAATAGGTAATCAACGTGCGTGCATTCTTCACATCGCTTTCGGTCGGATATTCCGACAGATTCTGGACCAGAATCTCTGTCAGCATTCTTAAAATCACTTTTTCATCGGTAAGCAGCTCAAAGGCGCTTTTTCCGATCATCTGCCCGTATCTGGCAATCACCCTGGCACAAATTCCGTTAATTGTCCGGAATTCCAGTGCATTGCTGTATTCCTCACCAAAAATCTCCCGGAACCGGCGTGCCATGTCATTCGTTGCTGCAACTGTATACGTCAGGGTCAGAATGTTCTCCGGCCTTATTCCTTCACAATAGAGCATATACCCAAGCCTTGTGACTAAAACAGTAGTCTTGCCGCTTCCCGGAACGGCAAGCAGCAGAACCGGCCCATTCACCGTCTGCACTGCGGCAAGCTGCTTCTCATTCAGATGTCCCGCATATATTTGTAAAAAAGTATCTCTATCCATCCTTTATAGCTTCTGCTTTCTCCTGTTGCATAGTCAATCTTGATCATTTCTAATTTACCATTTTTAAAGGGTGAAGTCCATATGGACTCCACCCTTTATGATTTCTTTGTATAATTCCTCTATCGGATTTCTCTGCACGATCAGTCTCTATCGTTATCCTTCTATAACATCAACCGGTAAATTGCTTCCACATCCTTCTGTTCCAAGGGAACAAACCCTCCAACTGTATGAGCGGTCTGTCCGTCTCCGTAGCAACAGACATGGGCAAGCTTAGGAATGTCCTCCTCCCTGGCTTTAAGCTGCTCGAAATTCTTCGGCATTCCAATGGAAATCAAAAAGCTCCGTAAGGCTTCAATTCCCTCTCTTGCAGTTTTCTCAGGATGGGCAAAATCCATCTCGCATCCCCACACACGAACGGCAATCTGCGCAAACCGCATCACATCATGGTTCATCACATAGGTAAACACTGCCGGCATCGTTACCGCAAGTCCCGCTCCATGTGCACAATCATACAATGCAGACAGTTCATGCTCAATTGCGTGGCTTGACCAGTCCTGGGATCGGCCCACACCACAGATATTGTTATGAGCTACCATTCCGGTCCACATAATATTGGCACGTGCTTCATAATCATCCGGATTATCAATGACCTTCGGAGTCTCACATTTCATCGTGAGAATCAGGGCTTCGATCAGCCGGTCGGTTACCTCTACATCCTTCGTATTCGTCAGATATCTTTCATATAGATGCGCAATAATATCGGTTGCACCGGCGGCCGTCTGGAAAGCGGGCAGTGTCTGTGTCAACGCCGGGTTTAAAATAGAAAACTTCGGCCGGAACGCTTCTCCACCTGCTCCACGTTTAATCATTCCCTCTTCCTTCGTAATGACTGAATCTCCTGAGCCTTCCGAGCCGGCTGCGGATATCGTAAGCACTGTTCCGATGGGAAGTGCCTTTTCTACCGGCTTACCTTCATAAAAATCCCAGAAATCCCCATCATATACGACCCCTGCCGCAATTGCCTTGGAAGAGTCGATTGTGCTTCCTCCACCGACAGCAAGAACAAAATCCACATTCTCCTTCCGGCACAATTCAATTCCTTCATAAACAAGTCCGCTTCTTGGATTGGGTTTCACACCGCCAAGTTCAACGTAACTGATTCCTTCCTGTTCCAAAGAAGCTTTAATCCGGTCAAGAAGTCCGGACCGGATGACCGAACCTCCACCATAATGTAATAAAACCCGACTACCCCCAAACCGTCTTACCAATTCACCTGCACGGTTCTCAGTATCCTTTCCAAATGCAAAATAAGTTGGTGCATAAAATGAAAAATTGTCCATTAATTTGTCCTCCTGATTAATGCTGCTGCCTTGATATCAGCCCCTACCTGCTGATCCGGTCAATTGTCTCGATTTCATCCTGCGTAAAGCTGGTGTTTTCGACTGCCTTAATGTTATAAAGGATCTGGGATGGCTTTGATGCGCCTGCAAGCACAGAAGTAATCACTTCTTCCTTTAAAAGCCAGGCAAGTGCCATTTCCGCAAGAGTCTGTCCTCTTCCTTCCGCAATTTCATTCAACGCCCGGATCTTATCCAGCACCTCTTCGCTGAGTCTGGATTCCTGCAGAAATCTTCCGTCTGTCCTCACACGACTGTCCTCCGGAATACCGTTCAGATAACGGTCAGACAGCATTCCCTGTGCAAGTGGTGAAAAACAGATGATACCCTTTCCAAGCTTCTCTGACATTGCCTTCAGACCATTCTGCTCAATCGTCCGGTCAAAAATATTATAACAGTTCTGGTTAATTACAAACGGAACATGCAGTTCATCCAGAATAGCAGATGCCTTTTCGAGAGTCGGACCGTCATAGTTGGATAAGCCGACATACAAAGCCTTGCCGCTTGCTACAATCTGTGAAAGTGCTCCCATTGTTTCTTCAAGCGGGGTATTCGGATCCATCCTGTGATGATAAAAAATGTCCACATAGTCAAGTCCGAGCCGCTTTAAGGACTGGTCGATACTGGCGATCAGGTATTTACGGCTTCCCCAGTCACCGTAAGGTCCCTCCCACATATCATAGCCGGCCTTTGTAGAAATAATCATCTCATCACGATACGGCATAAAATGCTCTTTTAAGATCTTTCCAAAATTACTCTCCGCACTTCCTGCCTTCGGTCCGTAATTATTTGCCAGATCAAAATGGGTGATTCCATGGTCAAACGCCGTGAAGCACATTTCCTCCATCTTCGCATAAACACCGGTATCCCCAAAGTTGTGCCACAACCCCAACGACACCGCCGGGAGCATCAGACCGCTCTTTCCGCAGCGGTTGTACTTCATCTTTTCATATCTTGTATCGCTTGCAATGTACATTTCTTTACCTCCTGTTATTCTTTACCTGTTTTTTGTTTTTCTGTGTTTCTGATCCACACAGTTCTTTCTCTGTTATCTTCTGTTTTACATTTTCCTCTTTACATCAACATAACACTTCAAGTATACTTGAAGTCAACAGTTTTTTCATCTTTACTATTTTTATCATCTTTCCTGACCCCTCCGGGAAGGTCAGACAATGATGTCAGGAAAAAGGAGGAACCTTTATGTCTGCTTATTCGATCGCTGAGCTTAGTAAAACCCTGAACCTGACCGCATCTACGCTGCGGTATTACGAGGAAATCGGACTGCTGCCGCCTGTTTTAAGAAATACTTCCGGGCAGCGGGTGTATACAGAAGAACATTTCGACCGTCTTCATGCCATTCTCTGTTTTAAGAATGCCGGTATGTCCATTGCTGATATTCAAAAATTTTTCACCTATGAAGCCAATGAACAGACTCATATTAATGAAATGCTGGAGCTGCTTAATTCTTATCAGAAAAATACACTCGAAAGACTCCATGCCGAAATCAAGGCCTATGCCCATCTGCTCCGCAAGGTGGAATTCTATCATGCCATCAAGGATTCCCTGGACCATCAAACTCCCTATCCCAAATGGCAGGATTATGATCAGTGTGACTACCTGGAACAGGCAAAGCAGGATCTGGAGCAATTATTTATTCTTCAGCAGCCCAACGATAATTATCCAATATTGAAATAGAAACATTCTATAAATAAAAGCCCCTTTCCTGTATATTGTGTCTATAGAAAGAAGCTGCCGGTTATTCCGGTATTTATTCTACAGTATTATAAGACTCATATCTGTAGGGAAAGGCGCAATTATGGAAAAACATACAGGCTTTCAATTAGACAGCCAGACAGGCTATTTTAAAAATAACGGTGTGGATGTCATGGCATTCATGGACATCTATCCGGTCGGACATCAGGCGGGTGTCAGCATGATTATGCACGGAAAACGAATTGCAACGAACGGAGATCTCCGTTTTGAACCGACTCCCGGGCAGTGGCAGGCCGTTCCGAAGCAGCTTGACCGGACACTTGATGAAAAAAGTAATACCATCACCACGAAATTATGCTATCCCGATAAGGATCAGCATCTGACCGGCTTTAATCCCCTTCTTTATCCGGATTTTGAATTTACCTATGAGGTAAGGGTTCATGGGGAAGGTGGTCACATTGTCGTATCCGTAGATCTGGACCGCCCTGTTCCGGAAGAATTCCTGGGAAAATTATGCTTCAATCTGGAACTGGTTCCTCATATTCTGTTCGGAAAACCCTGGATCATGGATAAGAAGCAGGGGATTTTCCCGACACAGCCAAACGGTCCGACCCTGCAGACTGCCGGTAACCATTTACACCCTTACAAGGAGCCGGATACTACCATGCGTATGCCGCTTGAGAAGCTTACACATAACCGGTCCGCTTATAATCCGGCAACCGCGGATACCCTGATCGCAGAACCTTATGCGGTTGGCAGACGTTTCACCTCCCGTCCGGATGATCCCTGCCAACACTTTACCGTTGAGAGTATCGGTGCGGATCTGAAGCTGTATGATGGCCGCATGAACCACAACAACGGGTGGTTTGTCTTAAGCAGTGAGGTACCTGCCGGCAAGACCAAAGATGCCATCCACTGGATCATCACGCCCAGCGTTGTAGAGGACTGGATGTACGCTCCCGTCGTACAGATTTCCCAGGTGGGCTATCATCCGGCTGCTTCAAAGGCAGCTGTGATTGAACTGGATCAAAGAGATTCCCGTCGCGAGAATGCGATCCTTTATCAGATCACAGAAAACGGACCTGTTGAGATTCAGCGGGGCACTCCGAAGGAATGGGGAGACTTTTTACGCTACCACTATCTGAAATACGACTTCTCCGCCATTCAGGCAGAGGGCTTATACGAGGTTGTTTACGGCAGCAGCACTTCTGCGATCTTCCGTATTGCCAGCGACATTTATGACCGTGGTGTATGGCAGCCGGTACTGGAATATTTCCTTCCGATCCAGATGTGTCACATGCGTGTAAGTGAAAAGTACCGGGTATGGCATGATCTGTGTCACGATGACGACGCACGCATGGCACCTGTGAATTACAACCATTTTGACGGCTATGTACAGGGACCTTCTACCCTGACGAAATACCAGCCCGGTGACAGGGTTCCCGGACTCAATGTGGGCGGCTGGCACGATGCCGGTGACTTCGATCTGCGTGTGGAATCCCAGGCTGGAGAAGCTTACAATCTCGCTCTTGCCTTTGAAGCATTCCACGTGAATTACGATGCAACCACCATCGATCAGGAGCATAAAATTACCGAAATCCACCAGCCGGACGGCAAAAATGATATCTTACAGCAGATTGAACACGGTGTGCTGAGTGTCGTTTCCGGCTACCGCGCTCTGGGACGTTTGTATCGCGGCATCATCTGCAATGATCTGCGCCAGTATGTCCTTCTGGGTGATCCTTCTGCCATGACCAAAAATATCGCAGGTGATGAGGATGACCGGTGGGTATTTACCGAAGACAATTCTCCCAGACAGCTTATGACGGCTTCACAGCTTGCCGGTGCATCCCGTGCATTAAAGGGATTTAACGATGATTTAAGCAGAGAAGCCTTACAGGATGCCATGGAACTTTATGAAAGTACTGTTGGAGATCATCCGGTAATCGAAAACTGCACCTCCTTCCCTGCTGCCACCGATGGAAATAGCAAGACGGAGCTTGCGAGAATCCATGCTGCTGTCGAGCTTTTCTTAACGACAGGAGACGATTCCTATAAGACCTATCTGCTTAACCGGTGTGATTTTATTGTAGAAAATATCAAGACGCTCGGCTGGATCATCTGCCGCGTGGTTCATAAACTGGATAACCTGGATTTCACAGAAAAAATCCGCAAAGCCCTGATTGGGCTGAAGGCTTCTATCGATGATGAGAGTAAAGAAACGCCTTACGGAATTCCCTACCGCCCGTTCATCTGGGGCGCCGGATGGGGGATTCAGCGGATGGGAGTCGAATATTATTTCCTGCATGAAGCCTTTCCGGACATCTTTGAACCGGATCTGATCCTGTGTGCACTGAATTTCATATTAGGCTGCCATCCCGGCTCGAATACCTCTTCCTTTGCATCCGGCGTCGGGGCACGCTCCGCTACCGTTGCCTATGGAATGAACCGTGCCGACTATTCCTATATTCCGGGCGGCGTGATCTCCGGTACGGCACTGATCCGTCCTGACTTCCCGGAGCTGCTTGAGTTTCCGTACCTATGGCAGCAGGGAGAATATGTCCTCGGCGGTGGTTCCTCTGATTATATGTTCCTGGTTTTAGCGGCCCGGAAGGTTTTACTTGAAAATAAAGGTAACTATTCAGAATAGTTACAAATAAAGAAAAATAAAACGCAACGCCCGGACAGAAATGTCCGGGCGTTAATTCCGTATCCTTGTTGATTTCCATGGCATTTTATGCGTTCGACAGATTTACGACCCAGCGTTCCTTCTTCATCTCATGTATGGCAACGATAATCTTGCCGACATCCAGTGCTTTCACTCCAAAGTACATCATAACCGGACTGGCATTGGTAAAGAATGCCAGAATGAGAAGCATTGGAATCATGACAGCCGTCGTTCCGCCGTCTACAAGAAAACCGACCTTCGTATCTCCTCCTGCCCGGCATACTGCAAGCTGTGTATTCACAAAGGTCCACAATGGCATGAAAAGTGCCATCAGCAGAAGCATTGCCCGGCAGATATTCTGTGCATCAATGCTTAAATTTCCGAAAACAACCGGTACAAGCAGAACGGTCACCACTCCGACAAGACACATTATACATCCAAATATGATTGCTGCAGAAAGCATCCACGTCTTTTCCTTCCGGGCATCATCCAGTTCATTCCTTCCCAATGATTTACCAATCAGGACTCCTGTTGCAGTCGTAATCCCATCAAAGGAAATGAAGAACAGATTGGCAATGGAAAAGCTTGCTGCCATACCGGATACGACTGCTGCATTTCCCCTTCCATTATAAATTGCAGCCGTAAAGCTTTCTGACAGAACCCACATCATCTGGGATATAATCAGGAGTGACCCTTTCTTCAAAATCCGTCCAAACAATGCCCAGTCAATTCTTTTAAAGACGGAGAAGCTGATAAATTCCGGGCGTTCCTTGATGGTATAACCAATTAAGAGCAGCATTTCCACTGTCTTTGCAATGATGGTTGCATATGCTGCACCCTCTACCTCCAGTCTCGGCATTCCCAGATGTCCATAGATCAATACCCAGTTCAAGAACGCATTGGATCCGGCAGCAATCAAAGTGATGACCAGTATTACCCTTACTCGTCCAATCTCCCGATAGGAAGAAGACAGAATGGAGGAAATCATCATCTGGATTCCTATAAATCCCATCAGATACATATATTTCTGTCCTTCCTCCAGGATCAGCTCTGCCTGTGAATTACCAATCACCATAAGACTTAAGACAGGTCTGGTAAAGACAAATGTTGCAAGAAAGTAAAATATACAGGTTGAAAGCGACGCAACCACCTTAAATGCAACGCTCTGCCGCATTCCTTCCCTTTGCTTTGCTCCAAAATACTGTGTCAGAAAAATTCCTCCGGATGCACAGATCATATTCTGCATTACCATAAAAATAAAGCAGATCTGCCCGGAAATATTCACTCCGGACATCTTCACATCACCAAGGCCAGCTACCATAAAGCTGTCTATCAGTGACACCAGACTCTGAATCAATGCCTGCAGCATCACGGGTATTCCAATTGCCAGTGCCTCCTTATAAAAGCTCCAGCTTCCAAAACGTTCCTTCATCCTCGTTCTCATTGCCATTCCTCTCTTCCCTTACAACTGTGTCGTTCCCACATTTACAAACATACTCCTTGTTGTTTATCACAGCATATAATATAATAATATCTTGTATAGAACCTTTTTTTCTACATAAAAACCATATATTTATGTCAAAATATATCGTATTGGAGAGATATTATGATAAAAGAAAACGATTTCTTTACAAAACGAAATGATCACTCCCAGATTATTGAATATAATAACCCGCAGTTTGAATGTTTTTCATCAAGTGCCTACTTTTCAGCTAACCAGCACTATTTTGTTCCCGATCACTGGCATGAAGATCTGGAATACCTCTATGTCGTGGAAGGAGAACTGGAATATCACGTAAATGGCCAAAATATCATCATCCACGCCGGCGAAGGCATTCTGGTTAATTCCAAACGAATTCACTCCAACCGGTCCCTTCCCGGAAAAAGCTGTGCTTTTTACTGTGCCATTGTTCATCCATGCCTGCTGTGTTCCACCCGATATATCCAGCAGACCTATCTGTTTCCCGTAATTTCACCCAATTCCTTTGACTACCTTTTATTATCATCCGGGGACTGGACAAAACAGATTATTGATGAGCTTGTACGTATGTTTGAGTCTCCCGATATTAAAAACATTGAACTGGAAATTCTGGAATCTTTTATCCGGATGTTTAAGATCCTCTATGCACATTTGGAAAAGGCAGTACTTCCCTCCCCTGTTTCCGCTGCCCGGATCGGTACCTTCAAATCCATGCTTCTTTATATTCAGGAGCATTACCATGAAAAAGTTTCTCTTGAAGAAATTGCTGATGTAGGAAGTGTAGGAAAAACTCTTTGCACCAAACTCTTTCGTACCTATACCTCCAAGACCCCCGGGGAATACCTGATCCATTACCGCATTCAAAAAAGTCTCGATCTTCTGACCTACACTCGTGACAGCATTACCGATATTGCTTATGCTGTCGGATTTTCAAGTGCAAGTCATTACACCAGGACTTTCCGGGATATTATGGGGTGTACCCCGCTTAAATACCGCACTAATACTGTTGAAGATACTGCAAGTTATCATCTTGTCAGCCGTGATAACATTTAAAAAACACCTCCGGAAGAAAAGGAATCCCTTTCTCCCAGAGGTGTTACTGATTATGTTACTATTCATATGGATGCATCTGCATTATTTCACGACCTTCACAACCTGTTCTGCACCGGCTTACAGGGTAACAGTAACCTCTGCATTTCCGGAAAGTCCGATTACGGTATCCTTGCCTTCGGTCTTCACATCACCTGCAGATACGGAAGCAGCAGCCACATTTACAAGGCGGACAACGTAGTTCCTGTCACTCTTAACGGTGATATGGATCTGATTTCCTTCTCTCTTTGCAGTCATGGCAATCTCTTCCTTCTGATCCATGCCATAAACAACTGCTTCTGCATTCTTGCCATCCTTTAATGCATAAAGCCGTAATTCTGCGCCATCGCCATAATCGTAATCCGGCTTGTCATCATGTGCACCTATTGCTACGATAGAGTTCTCCTTCACCATAAGAGGAATGCTTAAGTAGCCGTGCTTTTCGGTAATCCATCCACAGCCTTCCTTTTCTTCTCCGGTAAAGAAGTCGGTCCAGGTTCCCTTCGGCAGATAGTACTCAGCCATGCTCTGGTCGTTGAAGATCGGAGCAACCAGAAGGTTATCGCCCAGCATATACTGTTTATCCACATAATGACAGGTCTTATCCTCGGTATATTCCAGAACCATGCTTCTCATGGTCGGGACACCGGTAACGGAGGTTTCAATTGCGGTCTTGTAAAGGTAAGGCATTAAGCGCGCCTTTAATCTGGTGAAGAAACGAACCACATCTACTGCTTCATCATCATAAACCCACGGTACTCTGTAAGAGGAGCTTCCGTGCAGTCTGGAATGGGAAGAAAGGAGTCCGAATGCTACCCAGCGCTTATAAACATCTGCGGTAGAGGTATTTTCAAATCCACCGATATCATGTGCCCAGAATCCGAATCCGCTCATTAACAGGGACAGACCACCGCGAAGGCTTTCTTCCATGGATTCATAATCGGACCAGCAGTCACCGCCCCAGTGTACCGGGAACTTCTGACCGCCAACAGTTGCGGAACGTGCAAAGAGAACAGCCTGTCCTTTGCCTCTCTTACGCTCTAATAATTCGTAAACACACTTGTTGTAAAGATAAGTGTAGTAATTGTGCATCTTCTTCGGATCAGAGCCATCATGGTAAACCACACCTTCGGAAGGAATTCTCTCACCGAAGTCGGTCTTGAAGCAGTCAACGCCCATATCAAGCAGAACCTCCAGCTTGCTCTGGAACCACTGATAAGCTTCCGGATTCGTAAAGTCTACGATTGCCATGCCCGGCTGCCACATATCCCACTGCCATACCTGACCGTTCGTTCTCTTAATAAAGTAGCCCTTTTCCATACCTTCATTGAAAAGTACGGATTCCTGTCCGATGTAGCTGTTGATCCAGACGCAGATGTTCAGTCCCTTTGCCTTAATTCTCTTAAGGAGTCCTGCCGGATCCGGGAATACACGGTTATCCCATACGAAATCACTCCAATGGAATTCCTTCATCCAGAAGCAGTCGAAATGGAAGGTTCTAAGCGGAATTCCACGGTCTAACATTCCATCAATGAAGCTCATAACAGTTGCTTCATCATAGTTCGTGGTAAAGGAAGTGGAGAGCCACAGTCCAAAGGTCCAAGGTGCCGGAAGAGACGGCTTACCGGTAAGATCAGTATAACGTGTCAGTACCTCCTTCATGGTCGGTCCGTTAATGAGGAAGTAATCCAGATAGCCACCCGGTACGGAAAATTCGGTTCTGGTTACCATTTCGGTTGCAACTTCGATGGAAACCTTCTCCGGATGATTAACAAGGACACCATATCCCTTATTGGTAATAAAGAACGGAATGTTCTTGTAGGACTGCTCGGTGCTGGTACCACCATCAGCGTTCCAGATGTCAATGCTCTGTCCATTCTTTACAAAAGGAGTGAAACGCTCGCCGGTACCATAAACCAGTTCGCCAACCGATAAGGAAAGCATCTGGCGCATATAGGTTTCTTCTGCGTCGGTATCGTTGTAGGCAAAACCCTTGAAATCGGTCTTCATAAGTGCAAGGTCACGTCCTGCACTTCTGGTAATCATTTCGCCATTGCGGTAATAGGTCATGGACCAGTTTTTCTTCGTAATGACTAAGGTCAGCTCGCCGCTCTTAATGCTGATCTCTTCTTCGCTATCTGTTACATCCAGCGGAAGCTCTTCATGGAGCTCCAGTTCAAAGGAAGGAGTATTCACCACTTCTCCCTTATAATGATAAGTACGCACTCTTAAAATTTCCGGTGCCGGAGAGGTAATCTCCAGTGTCAGGTTGATACCGCCCAAGGTATCTCCTCTTGTCACGATGTGCGCGGTCGGTGCGCAGATGGTGACTTTCTTTTCTTCGATCTTGGTGAAGTATGCTTCTGCAGGTGCAAAACAGCTGCAGCCTTCCTTCTGTAACCAGCATCCGTTACTGAATTTCATGTTGTTACCTACCCTTTCTTTTCGTTTTTGTTGCTGCTTTTGTTTCCTTAATTATTTACTGTTTCCTTCCGGTATGGATCATACCCAATTCAATTATAATGATAGCATATAATGTTTTTTTATTCCATTCTTTAATTATTTTTTACTATTCTAACACAATATTGACATTTGACTCTGATTTGCGTAACAGTTCAGCCTTAGCCATTCATAAGCTGCCGGATTGTACTGATTTGCTTTTTCGAGTTGTTTATGCTACGCTTTTCGGGAAGAAAGGATCCCGATATGAACAAAAGAATCTATGAAACTATGCATCTATCCGATGAGAAAATACAGAAGTTATTATTTATCCTCATTTTGATCCTTGGGATTGGAGCGCGGTTATGGATGTTTGGTGATGTCCCGGGCGGAATTAACCAGGATGAGGCGTTTGCTGCGCGGGAAGCATGGTCCCTGCTGCATTACGGAAAGGACTCCTTTGGATACTCCTATCCCATGTATCTGACAGCCTGGGGAAGCGGCATGAATGCTTTAAATACTTATCTGATGATGCCGTTTATTGCACTTTTCGGCATGCATACCTGGGTCTTCCGACTGCCGCAGATGCTGATCGGTATCTTATCCCTGTTTGCCATAGAAGAAATTGTCAGCAAAGTAGCCGACTGGAAATGCTCCTTACTTGCCATGTTCCTTTTAGCAGTCAGTCCCTGGCATATTATGCTTTCCCGCTGGGCACTGGAAAGTAATCTGGTCGTTGGCTTTCTGCTGTTTGGACTGTTATTCTTTATTTATGGAATAGAAAAGCAGCCCTTTTTCATTTTATCTGCTGTATTCTATGGTCTGAGCCTATATTGTTATGCTGCTGTATGGCCGATCGTTCCCATCATAATTCTGATGCAGGGATTGTACCTTTTATATGTACACAAAACAAAGATTACAAAATATATTATAATTTCAATTTTGACTTTTATTGTATTTACCATTCCCGTCATTCTTTTTTATCTCGTTAATATGGATATCCTGCCGGAGATTGTAACGCCATGGTTCTCCGTTCCACGTTTGATCTATTTCCGCAGCTCCGACGTTTCTGCTCTGGATATTCCGGAGAAATTCAGGGCACTTCTTCAGCTCCTTTTAACAGAAAATGATGGCTGTTATTGGAATAGTACCGCTGAATTCGGACTTTATTATAAATATGGACTGGTATTTACCGTAACCGGTCTTGCCGTCTGCCTGAAACGGACCTGCAAAAGCCTGAAGGATCGAAAATATGACGGTTATACCTTCTTTATGTTCCAATTCGTACCGGCCGTGGTTCTCGGAATGCTGATTCATGTCAACGTCAACCGGATTAATTGCATCCATACATGGGTTCTCATTTTTATGGCGATTGGAATTGATCAGTATATCCGGTTATTTAAAAAGGGGATTCCTCATATAGATGTGGCGATCGCTGCATTATTTATTGTAGCATTTATTTCTTTTGAACATTTTTACTTCACAACATATGCAGACAATATCAGTCAATATTTTAAAAAAGGCATTGAACCGGCCGTTCTCTATGCCGAAAGCCAACGTGACGCAGGTCAGACCATCCACGTTGGGGATTCCTTTAATTATGAGCAGATTCTGGTATTTTCACCAATCACTCCGGATGAATACAAAGCCTCCGTAGAATATACCAATTATCCGGCTGCCTTTTTAGATATCAGTCAATGCCAGAACTATATCTTTCACAGTTATCCGACCGGTGAGAGTGGCATTTATCTCTTATACGGATTGTCCGAAGAGGATAAAACCAATTATGAGCAGCAGGGATATCAGGTTACCAGCTTTGATACCGTCAGTGTCCTGAAGAAATAGGAAGCACTCCGGATCCCCGGAGTGCTTCCTATTTCTTTTCTTTCATTTTTTTTAGATATTCTGCTTTTAATGCATTCTCACTTTCCAGACGTGCGATCTCCGTTTTCAAATGATCGACATATTCCCTGGCAAGCTTCACGCCACCGTGCACCACAATATCCGGATGCTGCTCCATTTCATCAAGCCACTGCATCAGCGACTTTTCACGAATATCATTATAGGTATGATCCGGTCTTCCAAACATGATTTATCCCTCTTTTCCAATTTTCTGATAGTGCAAACTTACTTGTAACGTAACTGTTCAGTACCTTCACAGTTACGATGCAAAATCCATTCCAAATCGGCTTCGCCGATGGGATTTTGCATTACTGAATCATTATCTTACGGTCTCAGCAGTAAATGCTTCGACCTGTACTGAATAGTTACCTTGTAACATATTACTCAAATAAACTCAACACAAACTTACTTGTATCATATGACTCAAACAAGTTTATCTTCTGTCAGCATTTCATACGTCACACCATACTTCCTTGCAATATCACTTGCAAAGGATTTGCCGATCGGAGGCGCAATTTCGATCTTATAGGAACGCTTCTCTCCCTCATTGTGCACCACAAGCGAAAAGGCTTTCCCATCGTAATCTTCTTCATTGATCTCATCAATATCAAACGCCAGCTTATGCATATGGGTATTGTAGATCGTCCGCATTCCCTTTTTCAAAATTGCTCTGACTGAATCCCGCGCAATGTAATACCCCTCCTCAAACGATGTGGTCGAGAAGGTTTCATTCATAAGGAAAAGGCTGTGCTTCGTTGCATCGGCATACATTTCCTTAAACCGCTTGCATTCCTCTCCAAGGCGCCCCAGGTCAAAGGTCTTGTCCTCATCTGCCGGGAAATGCGTATAGATATTATCTGCCGGAGCAAAGCAGAACGCTTCTCCCGGAACATAAATACCACCCTGTGCAAGCACAAACAGCTGTCCGATGGACTGTGTGATCGTGGTCTTACCTCCGCGGTTTGCACCGGTCAGGATATAGACCCGATGCTCCCGGTCAAAAATGAGATCATTGGTTACTACATTCGTCATGTCAGCATCCTCTGCTGCCACAAGCTTCAGATTATAAATTCCAACAGCTTTCATCGTAAAGTCCGTATCAGCATCCTCTGTCTGTTTCGAGGCTACCGTCGGCTTCACAAGCCGGACTCCCTTTTGCTTTAGCTTTTCCATATATTCTGCCCACTTGATATAGTACAGCAATTCCGGAATCAGATCGGTCATATCCGTTATCGTGATCGATACATACTTATTAAGGGTTTCCCTGATCTTGCGCACCATTCCGGAAATCATATGGTTCACAATTCGATCCATATACCGGGTAACATCCCTGGACGGATCATTATCTGCAATTGCTGAAATTCCGATCGCTGCATTGATTGGATTTCCTGCCATGGCATTGAAATTTCCTACCTTGAACATGGCCTCCGCAACAGCATTGGAATCTCCGGCCTCTATCTGCTGGAACTTATAATTCTCCTTCCACTCCGTACTCTCATTGATCTTGTCCTTCGAAGTAATATGATCGTAAAAGCTTCCCAGCACACCGGCCTTCGTAAACGGCTTACTGTTGATGGACAAAAGTCCGACCGCGTCTGCCTCAAACCGGTCATTCAGATTAATGCCGACCGTGATACTCCTCACCCGGGAAGTATGGATTTTCAGCCCGGAAATATCTTTCCTCAATTCCCCGAATCCGTTGCTGTGATAAAGCTCCTTCACATAATCGCGCAGTCCGACAAGCCCCTGTGAATGGATCTCTTTATTCTCCAGGCAATGATAAATGGCATCCACACACTCAATATAGTCATTGATTTCGTCCAGACGATGCAGAAGATCCCAGACCGTTGCGTGCTCTTCATATTCCTTGCTCAGGCACCCGTAGTCCTTCAGGAAGTTGATCTTATCCAGAATTTTCATCAGGGACTCCCGCATTTCTTTATGATGAATCATGTCCTCGAAAATATCACAGCGGTACTGCGTCACAAACGGATCTGCGCACAGCTTCGACATCGTATTCATAATCAGATTCTGCTCCGATTCCTTTGGTGTCAGCTGCTTACAGATCTGATCCAGCCCCAGATCATGCAAAGCCGTCGGACTAAGCTTCTTATATTCCGCAGATTCAAGTGGATATAGCAGACTGTATTTTTTATTACTCATAAATACTCCCTTTCCTGATTTCTTTTGTAACAAGATCTATATTGCGTCTTATTCACAACCATTCAGAGCCATGCCAAATTGCTTCTGTTGTCATTCAGATGTATATATGAAAAAGGTCTGATAGATCATTTTGAGGTTATGCTTACATTTATACATAATAGCAATTTCATATGACGAATTTATTTCCCTGATTATTTTCAGTTTAATCTCTTATCCCAATTTAATCAAATAGAAATTGCTCTGCATCCATCCTGAATGTTATTCAAATTTTTCCTGCAGGTACTCGGACAGTTTCGTATTTTCACTGTAATCCACCGGGCAGTCAATGATACACGGAACCTTTTGCCTGAAGGCATCCTCCAGAATCGGGATCAGATCCTCTGCCTTTTCCACTCGATATCCTTTAGCATGCATGCTTTCCGCATACTTCACAAAATCCGGATTCGTGAAATCCACATAGCAGTGTTTTCCGAAATGATCGATCTGCTTCCACTTGATCAGACCATAACTGGCATCTGAAAAGATCAGCGTGACAATCGGTGTTCCCTCCCGGAGTGCCGTTTCGTATTCCTGGCTGTTCATCATAAAGCCTCCATCACCGGAGATCGCAAGAACCTTTTTCTGCGGATTGATCAGCTTTGCTGCTACCGCTCCCGGAACCGCAATTCCCATCGTTGCAAATCCATTTGAAATGATGCAGGTGTTGGGCTTATAGCAGTTATACTCACGGGCAATCCACATTTTATGCGCCCCCACATCGGAAATCACAATATCGTCCTCTCCCATGAATTTCCGCACATCATACAGAATCTTCTGCGGCTTCATCGGGAATGAAGTATCCTCTGCAAAGCTTTCGTATTCCTTTACCATTTCCTTTTTCAAATTAAGAATTTCTTCCGGCTCTTCCTTTTCCTCACAGCGGAACTTTATCTGCTGCAGCGAATAGGAAATATCTCCGACTACCTGTACCTCCGGCTGATAAAGCATGTTGATATGAGCAGACCGCTGGTCGATATGAATGATCTTATGCTTTCCACCTGCATTCCATTTTCCCGGAGCAAATTCGACAATATCATAGCCGATTGCAATCACAAGGTCGGCCATATCCAGAATCTTGTTCTGATAATCCTTCTGTGGAATACCGACCGTCCACATGGAGTATTTATTATTATAAGGAATGATTCCCTTTGCCATCATGGTATTCACGACCGGAATTTTCAGTTCATCCGCAAAGCTGGTAAGCGCTTCCCCCGCATGATTCCGCACTGCGCTGTGTCCAACGAGCACTACCGGATGCTTGGCTTTATAAATCATGGCTGCTGCCTGATCAATGCTGCTGAAGGAAGCATACTCTTTGGAGCATACCGGCTTGTGAATTGGCTTTTCTGCAAGTCCTGGAGTCACCTTCATCTTCGCTACATTGGTCGGCAGGTCAATGTGGCAGGCTCCCGGCTTTTCACTCTCCGCATATTTAAAGGCAATCCGCATGATTTCATTGACCGAATCCGGATTCACAATCTGCTTGCTCCGCTTCGTAATCGGAGCAAACAATTCCACCAGATCCAGATACTGATGGGACGTCAGATGCATCCGCTCCGTTCCCACCTGTCCGGTAATTGCGATCAGCGGCGCTCCGTCCGAGTTTGCATCCGCGGTACCGGTAATCAGATTGGTGGCACCAGGCCCTAACGTGGAAAAGCACACGCCCGCCTTTCCGGTAAGCCGTCCATACATATCTGCCATGAATGCAGCCCCCTGTTCATGCCGTACCACAATGACACGGATGTTGGACTTCTCCAGTGCATTCATCATATCCAGGTTTTCTTCTCCCGGAATACCGAAAACGTATTCTACGCCTTCCTTTTCCAGGCACTTCACTAAAACCTCGGCGGCGGTACAGCCCTGCTGCTGGTCCTGCTGGTCTTGTGATTCTTCCTTCATTTGAATTTGTTCTCTGCTGCTCATATTGTTATTCCTCCCTCGTAGCATGAGTATCTGGTGCAGCGTTTCTTAAATAACTGCACAATAGAACGTAGAATGTTTTTTCAAGTGTTGCTGTTTCAAAAACGCAGGCGTAGCGGGCTACGCTGAGGATTTTTATCCTGTGCTATCGGGAAAATAGGCA
>ENA-ORSK01001302-ORSK01001302.1-human-gut-metagenome-genome-assembly--contig:-NODE-1302-length-20423-cov-16.461803_pt1 | contig 20423 bp, 18 predicted proteins | sample MGYA00242192_ERZ509159 | MGnify/ENA primary metagenome ERZ509159 (study PRJEB26280, sample SAMEA2338663) | human gut metagenome | biome: human gut; feature: human-associated habitat; material: faeces...
CGGCGCTTCTTCTCCGCGCCACTCCGCGATACGAGACAGAATATGCGGCAGATATGAATGTACTTCTTACTTATTATAAATGCCGGGACGATTGGGAGGATGAAAAAAAAGTAACTGCTCTTGGTTATTCAAAAGTTCTTCAGGGAAAAGTGAAAAAACTGGATCAGAAATATCCGGATAAATCCCGAAGAATACTCCGAAAGATACTGCCATAATGCGCCCGCCTCTCGCGACGGGCGCATATACTTATCGAGGAACTTTTTATAAAGGAGACGCCATGTCGAATGTCCCCACCATCACCCCGGGACCGAATGATACCGAGCGAGCGCCCGAGGGTGCCACCGAAACGCTTCCCCTCATAACAACCGTACACGCCACGCTGCAAAGCGGCGGCACAAGCGATACAAGCGAGATTTCTGACGAAGAGGCCTACGCCAAGCTCAAGGCGAAACGTGCCGAGCGCCGGCGCAAAAAGCTCATCCGACGCGGCATTGCAGCCGGCGTCGTGGCCGCCATTGTGCTCATCGCCGTTGTCGTGACCTTCGTCATCAACGCGCGGCCCGCAGGCAACAACGACTCGGTGACCGACATGGTCACCGAGGGTACATTTACGACCACCGTCGAGGCAAAAGGCCAGCTCAAGCCTATCTCGGCTTCGGTGGTCTCCCCTTCTGTCGACGGCACGGTGGCATCGATCAACGTGCAAGCCGGCCAGTCCGTCAACGAGGGCGACGTGCTTATCGTCCTCGAAGCCATGAAAATGGAAAACGAGATCGTCGCAACCAAGTCCGGCACCGTCGCTCAGATCGTCACGGCAAAGGGCGCAGTAGTCGAGACCGGTGCTCCTCTTGTTGTCATAGCATAAGGAGGTAACGGATGGACATTCTGGGTACTCTCCAAAAGCTTTCGATGGAATCCGGCTTCGCCGCGTTTTTCGTCACCGACGGCGGCTGGAAAAACCTCATCATGATAATCATTGCCTTTGTGCTCCTGTACCTTGGCATAGTCAAAAAATTTGAGCCCCTGCTGCTGTGCGGTATAGCCTTCGGCTGCCTGCTGACAAACCTGAGCTACTTCATTGGCATGGGCGAGAACGCGCTGTATCACCCCGAGCTGTGGGAGGCATTCCTCGATGAGGCAAGCCCCTATTATCACAGCTACGGCCATGTAATGTCGAACGCCGGCCTGCTCGACTTCTTCTACATCGGCGTAAAGGCCGGCATTTATCCCTCGCTTATCTTCCTCGGCGTCGGCGCGATGACCGACTTCGGACCGCTGCTGGCTAACCCCAAGAGCCTGCTTCTCGGCGCTTCGGCTCAGCTCGGCGTTTTCGTCGCATTCCTCGGCGCTATCGCTCTGGGCTTCACAGGTCCCGAGGGCGCTTCCATCGGCATCATCGGCGGCGCAGACGGCCCGACCGCAATATTCTTAACAACAAAGCTTGCGCCTCATCTGTTAGGACCTATCGCCATTGCGGCGTATTCCTACATGGCTCTGATCCCGCTCATTCAGCCGCCTCTTATGAAGCTTTGCACAACAAAGGAAATGCGCGAGGTGAAAATGGAGCAGGCGCGTGAGGTCTCCAAGGCCGAGAAGATCATCTTCCCGATCGTTGTCGCAACCTTCGTCATTCTGCTTCTGCCCTCGACCGCTCCGCTGGTCGGCTGCCTGATGCTCGGCAACCTCTTCCGTGAGTGCGGCGTGACCGACCGTCTGTCGGATACCGCTCAGAACGCGCTGATGAACATCGTAACCATCTTCCTTGCGACCTCAGTCGGCGCAACGATGGTCGCTCAGAACTTCCTGAGCGGCGCAACGATCAAGATCATTATCCTCGGTCTGTGCGCATTCGCCATCTCTACCATCGGCGGTCTGCTCGGCGGTGTTGTCATGTACTACGCCTCCGGCAAGAAGATCAACCCCCTCATCGGCTCTGCCGGTGTTTCCGCAGTCCCCATGGCCGCACGCGTTTCCCAGGACGTCGGCAGAAAGTACAACAAAACGAACTTCCTGCTCATGCACGCAATGGGTCCCAACGTTGCCGGCGTTATCGGCTCCGCTATCGCGGCAGGCTTCCTGCTTTCTGTCTTCGGCGGCTGATAGATCTATCTTTTCAAGGCATGTGTCATACGGCACATGCCTTTTTTATTGTATTGTCATTGTAAAATGTTAATAAAATATCGTTTTTGCGCAGCAAGGCTATTGACAATGCGCCGCAATGCGCATATAATCTAAAACGCTTGTTACAAAACATTTGTTTTAAAACGTCAGTTTTAATTCAAGGGGAGATCTTAATGCCGCCGAAACCCAAATTTTCAAAAGAAGAGATAATAGATGCCGCACTCGATATCGTAAGCAGGGACGGAGTCGCGGCGCTCACTGCGCGCGAGCTTGGCGAAAAGCTCGGCTGCTCGTCAAGCCCTATCTTCACCGTTTTCAAAAGCATGGATGAGGTCATGCAGGCTATCCGCGACGAAGCAAAGCGGCGGTATGACAAATACGTCAGCCGTGCACGCGACTACTATCCGTCGTTTAAGGCCATCGGCATTCTCATGCTGCGTTACGCCAAGGAGCAGCCGAAGCTCTTTCAGCTTCTGTTCATGACCGAAAATGCGCAGGCGCGGCGTTTTGACGATGTTTTCGATGCTTTGGGCGAAACGGCAAAGCTGAGCATAGAGTTTGTCACAGACGACTACGGCCTCACGGAAGAGCAGGCGCGCTTTTTGTTCCAGTACGTCTGGACATTCACCTACGGTGTGAGCGCAATGAGTGCAACGGGAATGTGTGATTTTTCCGAGGATGAGCTTGTAAGCATGCTCGGCAACGAATTCATGGCCATTATGAGCTTTATAAAGTCCGGCATGTACGGCAAGGCCATGACCGATATCCGCCCCATTAAGCGCGGCGACGGCGCGCTGCCCGACACTCGGAGCTTTGACGAACCGGCCTAAGCTCTGCCGATGTGCGCATGTTTGCCTTTTTGTTGCCCTTGTGTTGTACTTTAGTGTCAAAATCGCCATTATCGAGGCAAAAAACGCCCTGCGCAACCAACAGCAACCGTCGGTTGACACATTTTCCGCCCGGCTTTATTGCCTGCAACCGCAAAAAATGTTACTGTCAGCACACAATCCAACTGACAGGAGGAAATCAACCATGATACTCGCAGACAAAATCATCGATCTACGCAAAAAGGCCGGATGGTCGCAGGATGAGCTTGCGTCAAAGCTCAACGTAACGCGCCAGTCCGTTTCCAAATGGGAGGGCGCACAGTCGATTCCGGATATGGAGCGCATCGTCCGGATGAGCAGGCTATTCGGCGTGACAACGGACTATCTTTTAAAAGACGAGCTTGAGACCGAGGAGTTTTCCTCCGCCGATGCCGACACCGGCACCTCACTGCGCCGCGTGAGCATGGAGCAGGCGTCAAATTATCTGGCGCTGCGCAAGGCAGCCGCGCCGAGGATAGCCCTTGCAACGCTTTTGTGCATCGTCTCGCCGATCGTTCTGATCGTCCTTGCATGCGCGTGCGAGTCCTCTTATTTCGGCATAAGCGAGGACGCCGCGGCCGGTATCGGACTTTGCGTTATGTTCTGCATCGTTGCCGCCGCAGTGGTCATCTTCATCCGCACCGGCCACGCATCGGCCGAGTTTGAATTTCTCGAAAAAGAAGAGTTTGAGACCGAATACGGCGTTGCAGGCATGGTAAAAGAGCGCAAAAAGGAATTCGGTGAGCAGTATTCGCGCCTGAACGCCGTCGGAACGGCGCTGTGCATACTTTCGGTCCTGCCGATCTTCGCCGCCCTGGCTTTCTCCGCGCCCGACATATGGGCCGGCATTTCCGTCGCAGCGCTTCTGCTTATTGCCTCGTTCGGCTGCTATGCTTTCATACGCGCAGGAGTTTACAACGCGGCAATGGAAAAACTTCTCGAGGAGGGCGACTACACGCGCGAGAACAAGCGCAAAAACTCCGTTTTCGGCGCGATAAGCACGGCCTACTGGCTCGTTGTCACGGCGCTTTTCCTCTACCTCAGCTTCGGTCCGAGCGGCAACGGTCAGCCCGGCACGCTGTGGTATATCTGGGCCATCGCCGGCATTCTGTACGGCGCGATCGTTGCTTTTAAAAATGTTTTTGTCCGCAAAGGCGGCAAGAGATAGGAGCTTATATGGAGCAGCATATAATTGAAATATCACATCTGAATAAAAGCTTCGGCAGCATAAAGGCCGTAAGCGATCTTTCGTTTCATGTGCGGCGCGGTGAGCTGTTTGCTTTTCTCGGTGTCAACGGAGCCGGAAAGAGCACGACCATATCCATCATGTGCGGCCAGCTCAAGGCCGACAGCGGCAGCGTCATCATAAGCGGCCACGATGCCGACCGCGACATTGCGCAGATAACGCGCAAGCTCGGCGTCGTGTTCCAGAGCAGCGTGCTCGATAAGCCGCTGTCGGTGCGCGATAATCTTGAAAGCCGCGCCGCGCTTTACGGCATAACGGGAACGGAGTTTGAAACAAGACTCGGTGAGCTGTGCGAGCTTCTTGATCTTTCCGAGCTTCTTGACCGCAGCGTCGGCAAGCTCTCCGGCGGTCAGCGCCGCAGGATAGACATTGCCCGCGCCCTGCTGCACAGGCCGGAGATCCTCATTCTCGACGAGCCGACCACCGGCCTCGATCCGCAGACGCGCAGACTCTTGTGGAGCGTTGTCCGCTCGCTGCGCGAGAAAGAGAACATGACCGTTTTCCTCACGACGCACTACATGGAGGAGGCCGCCGACGCGGACTATGTCGTTATTCTCGACAGCGGCCGCATAGCCGCCGAGGGCACGCCCCTTGCTCTTAAAAACGCCTACACCGGCGACTACATAACCTTTTACGGCGCGCAGCCCGAGGCGCTGAGCGCTCTTGGGCTCAAATACGAGGCTCTGCGCGATGCGTACAGAGTATCCGTTGCAAACACCGCCCAAGCTACAAAGCTCATAACGGAGCATCCCGAGCTTTTCGTCGATTACGAGATAACCAAGGGCAAAATGGACGATGTTTTCCTGGCCGTGACCGGCAAGGCTCTTTCGGGAGGTGGCGATTCATGAAAACGCTTTTAATTCTCACAAAGCGCAACTCAAAGCTCTTTTTCAAGGACAAGGGCATGTTCTTTTCCTCGCTGATTACTCCGGCGATACTGCTGGTTTTGTATGTAACGTTTTTGTCCAACGTCTATCGCGACAGCTTTTTATCCGCGCTGCCCGAGGGCTTTTCGCTTTCCGAGAGCATCATCGACGGCGTTGTCGGCGGTCAGCTTGCCTCGTCGCTGCTGGCGGTCTGCTGCGTCACCATTGCGTTCTGCTCAAACCTTTTAATGATCCAGGACAAGGTCACAGGCTCTGTTCGCGACCTCACCGTAACGCCGGTAAAGCGCAGCGTGCTTGCAATGGGCTACTTTGCCTCGTCCGCTCTCGTCACGCTCATCGTGTGCCTTGTCACCTGCGGCATATGCTTTGCATACCTTGCCGCGATCGGCGGATGGTTTTTAAGCGGCGGCGACATTGCGCTTATACTTCTGGACGTTTTTCTGCTTACGCTGTTCGGCACGGCACTTTCATCCTGCCTGCACTATTTTCTCACGACTCAGGGGCAGCTTTCGGCCGTCGGAACGCTTGTAAGCGCAGGCTACGGCTTTGTATGCGGCGCGTATATGCCCATGTCAAACTTCCCCGTCGGGCTTCAGAAGGCGCTTTCGTTCCTCCCCGGCACCTACGGCACGAGCCTGCTGCACAATCACTGGATGCGCGGCGCGCTCGACGAAATGGGCAGCAGCGGCGTACCCTCGCAGGTCATTGACGCGATACGCGACGGCATCGACTGCAACATTTATTTTTCCGGCAAGGCCGTCTCCGAGCCTGCAATGTTTCTGATCGTTGCCGGTTCGGTGCTTGTCGTAACTGCAATTTACATCCTCATAAACGCACTGTGCCGCCCGAGATACGGAGACAGATGACAAGCAAGAAATAAACGCACTTAACGCCTTAACGCACTGAAAAAAGGAGATAGAAACATGCTCGATATCAAAGGACTTACAAAATGCTACGGCGAGAAAAGAGCTGTCGATGACCTCAGCCTGCACATCGCCCCCGGAACGATCTACGGCTTTATCGGCCACAACGGCGCCGGTAAGACGACGACGCTCAAATCCGTTGTCGGCATCCTCGATTTTGACGAGGGCGAGATACGCATTAACGGCGTTTCCGTCAAGGATGATCCCATCGCGTGCAAGAAGGTACTTGCCTATATTCCCGATAACCCCGATCTGTACGAATACATGACGGGCATAAAGTACTTAAACTTCATTGCCGACATTTTCGGCGTAAGCCCCGAGGACAGAAAGGCGCGCATCGAAAAGTATGCAGACCTTTTCGAGCTGACAAAGGACCTGGCTCAGCCCATTTCCGCTTACTCGCACGGCATGAAGCAGAAGCTTGCCATCATTTCGGCATGGATACACGCGCCCAAGCTCATCATCATGGATGAGCCGTTTGTCGGCCTTGACCCGAAGGCCGCGCACATCCTCAAGGGCATGATGCGCGAGCTGTGCGACGAGGGCGGCGCGATATTCTTCTCGACCCACGTTCTCGAGGTCGCCGAAAAGCTCTGCGATCAGGTCGCCATCATAAAGGGCGGCAAGCTCATCCGCTCGGGTACGATGAGCGAGGTCAAGGGCGATGACAGTCTGGAGGAAGTATTCCTTGAGCTGGAGGATGAGTCATGCTGAAAATTCTTCTGAAAAAGCAGCTTTACGAGCTTAACAGCAGCTTTTTCTACGACCGCAAAAAGGGCAAGGCGCGCGCGAAATCGACGAGCATCCTGTTCATCGTTCTGTACGCGCTGCTGATGATCGTCGTCATAGGCGGCATGTTCGCCGCGATGTCTTTCATGCTGTGCAAGCCCTTTGTCGGTCTGGGACTTGACTGGCTGTATTTTGACATGATGACGCTTATGGCGCTGTTTCTCGGCGTTTTCGGCGGCGTATTCAACACATATTCAAGTCTTTACAAGGCAAAGGACAACGACCTTATGCTCTCGCTGCCCGTGCCGACGAAGTACATTCTCCTGTCGCGTCTTATGGGCGTGTACCTCATGGGGCTTATGTTCAGCGCCGTTGTCATGCTTCCGGCGATCATTGTTTATTTCATCGTCGCAAAGCCCGCATTCGCCGGAGTTTTCGGCAGCATCCTGCTTACGATCCTTGTGAGCGTTTTCGTTTTCATCCTCTCCTGCCTGCTCGGCTGGGTGGTCGCGAGGGTGAGCGTTCATCTCAAAAGCAAGTCGCTCATCGTCGTTATCATCTCGCTTGTTTTCTTCGGCCTTTACTACTTTGTGTGCTTTAACGCCTATGATCTTATCGAGCAGCTTGTCCTGAACGCCGTGACCGTCGGCGAAAAGCTCATGAGCTCGGCATATGTCCTGTACATCATCGGCGACTGCGGCGCAGGCGGCTGGCTGTCGATGCTTTACACGACCCTTGCCGTTGCCGTACTGTTTATCCTCACCTATCGCATTCTCGCGCGCAGCTTTATCAAAATTGCAACGACCTCCGACAAGGTCGCAAAGCGCGAATACCGCTCGCAGACGGCTAAAATGCGCAGCACATCCTCCGCGCTTCTGCACCGCGAGCTTTCGCATCTGCTCTCAAGCCCGACATATATGCTCAACTGCGCCCTCGGCACGCCTATACTCATTATTGCCGGTGCATTTTTGCTCATAAAGGGTGCGGACATTATAGCAATATTTGAAATGTTCGCTCTTCCCGACGGCTTTTTTACCGCCCTGCTCGCATTCGGCGTATGCGTCCTCGGCGCGATGAACGATATGACCGCCCCCTCCGTTTCGCTTGAGGGCAAGGGACTTTGGATAGCGCAGTCGCTGCCTGTGCAGCCCAAGGCCGTGCTCCACGCAAAGCTCAGGCTCCACATGCTTTTTACGGTCATCCCCGAGCTGTTTTGCAGCGCGTGCATCTGCATCGTGTTCCGCCCCGATTTTGTCTCCGGCCTGCTGTGCGTCATTCTGCCGCCGGTGTTCACGCTGTTTATAGCCGCGTTCGGCCTGATAATTAACCTCAAAAAGCCCAACCTCAACTGGCAGACCGAGGCCATCGCCGTCAAGCAGAGCATAGGCGTTCTCATCGCGATGTTCGGCGGCTGGGTGATCGCGGCAGTTCTCGGCATTGCCTACTATCTGCTGTACGCGGTTATCGGCTCAACGCTGTTTTTGTGCATCGCAGTCGTGCTGCTTGCGCTTTTGTCCGCGCTGGAGCTTAAATGGATAAACACACGCGGCAGCGAGATATTCAGGTATCTGTGATGAAGTATATTTTAAACAAGCTGCTCATCATAGCAAGCATCGGTCTTGCCGCAGCAGGCGTTATATTCCTCGTCATATCCTTCACCGGAAAATTCGACGGCACATGGCCGCTCGCGGCCTCGCTTATCTGCATAGTGCTTTCAAATATCTTCAATATTATCCGAATCAGACAGGGTAAATGAAAAAATTCCGTATCTTTTCGATACGGAATTTTTTCATTTCAGCGTGTCAAAAAAGTCTTTGACTTTTTTGCACGCTGCAAAAACGCCACATTTTTTGTGAAAACAGGTTTTCACGAAAAATCTCGCTACGCTCGTCAAAAAGCCTGATAAATCAGGCGTTTTTGATGGCTATTAATCCAATTTCGAGTGGGGCCTTTGCCCCCTCGAGCTCCCCTGCTACTCTATTATCTTTCTTTTGCAGCATAGTTTTTCGACAGCCTGAAATGAAAAAATTCCGTATCTTTTCGATACGGAATTTTTTCATTTATTTTATTTCGGGTTTACAGGCCGTATTCCTCGGCAAGCTTTCTGAACGCCGGCAGCGAATTCTCAGCCGTTTTTTCGGACACGCAGTAGGCAAGGCGCGCATAGCCTGCAACGCCGAAGCTGTCCGACGGGACAAGCAGTATCTCAAACTTTTTGGCCTTTTCGCAAAATTCCCCGGCGCTGTCGCCCTTTGGCGCTTTTATAAACAGATAAAACGCGCCGTCCGGCTTTACGCAGTCAAAGCCCATGCCGGACAGGGCATCATACAGCGTGTCGCGATTTTTGGCATAGCTCGTAATATCCGGCTTAACATCAGCGCACTGTGCGAGCATGTGCTGCATAAGGCTCGGCGCGCAGACATAGCCCAGCGCTCTGCCGGCTCCGCACACGGCCGCGAAAACCTCCGCGCTGTCCTTGACGCAGGGCGGCACCATTATGTAGCCGAGGCGCTCGCCCGGCAGCGACAGGGACTTAGAGTAGGAATAGCAGACGATCGTGTTGGGGTAAATGTTCGGAACGAACGGAACCTCAACATCACCATAAACAAGCTCGCGGTAAGGCTCGTCGGCAATGAGGTAAATGCTCTTTCCCTTTTCCTCCTGCGCGGCCTGAAGGATCTTGGACATGACTCTGAGCGTCTGCTCGCTGAGTATCGCGCCCGAGGGGTTGTTCGGCGAATTTATGATAACTGCCGCCACTCCCTGCTCGACCGCGTTTTCAAACGCCGCCATGAACGGCTGCATATCGTCCCCTGCCGGCGGAACTATCAGTACATCCGCTCCGGCATTTTCGGCAAACACCTTGTATTCGGGGAAAAACGGTGCAAGCACCGCGACCTTCTCGCCCTCGGAAACAAGGGCCGACATGACTATCGACAGCGACGAGGAAGCGCCGGAGGTCAGGTAAATGCTCTCGGCCGGTATATCATATCCGGCTCTTTTGCTCTCCTGCGCCGCGGCGGCCTTGCGCGCGGTCATTGCGCCGGGGGCTGCCGTGTATCCGTGCAGGGCTAGGCTCTCCTCGTTTTGGAGAAGCTCGATAAGCGTGTTTTTCACCTTTTCGGGCGTCGGAACATTGGGATTTCCTATGCTGAAATCAAAAACATTTTCGCTGCCTATCTCGCTGCGGCGCGCGTCGCCGTAGGCTGCGATGGCGCGTATGGCCGAATCGCTTTTGCCGAGTGCAAGCATTTTCTTCGCTATCATGGTGCTGCTCCTTTCCGATTTATCGTGTGTGTTGTTTTATCTGAGGTCTGCCAGCTCGTATATAAGTCTCTCGGTCTTATCCCAGCCGATGCAGGCGTCGGTGATGCTCTTGCCGTAAACTCCGCCGTCGGGCTTCTGGTTGCCGTCCTCGATGTAGGACTCGATCATAAGTCCCTTGACCAGGTGCAGGATATCGTCCGAGTGGCGCGTGCTGTGCAGGATCTCCTTTGCAATGCGCGGCTGCTCGTCCCACTGCTTGCCGGAGTTTGAGTGGTTCGTGTCGATAACGACCGCCGGGTTTTTAAGGCCGCTTTTTGCGTAAAGCTCGCACAGAAGCTTGATATCCTCGTAGTGATAGTTGGGTATCGTTCTGCCGTATTTGTTTGACGAGCCGCGCAGGATCGCGTGTGCAAGCGGATTACCCTTGCTCTGCACCTCCCAGTTTGAGTAAACGAAGGTGTGCGGATGCTGGGCGGCGGTGATGGAGTTCATCATAACGGAAAGATCGCCGCTGGTGGGGTTTTTCATGCCGACAGGCAGATCAAGGCCGCTTGCAGTGAGCCTGTGCAGCTGGTTTTCGGCGGATCTTGCACCGACCGCAACATAAGAGAGCATGTCCGACAGGTAGTGGTGGTTTTCGGGATACAGCATCTCGTCTGCGCAGGAAAAGCCCGTTTCAGCAATCACCTTCATGTGCATTTTGCGTATCGCTATAAGGCCGCGCAGCATATCCGGCGAGCTGTTCGGGTCGGGCTGATGGAGCATGCCCTTGTAGCCGTCGCCGGTCGTACGGGGCTTGTTGGTGTAAACGCGCGGAACGATGAGTATCTTGTCTTCGACCTTCTCCTGAACCGTGCGCAGGCGCGAAATGTAATCGAGCACCGAGTCCTCGCGATCGGCAGAGCACGGGCCTATGACGAGCAGCAGTCTGTCGTCCTCGCCGGTGAATATTTTCCTGAGCGCCTCATCGGTGATCTTTTTTCTCTCGGCAAGCTCGGGAGTTATCGGGTACATTTCCTTTATCGCCTGCGGCGTGGGCATTTTTCTTTTGAATTCCATGTTCATGACTCATCATCCTCTTTTTTAACATCAAAGTATTTTCTGCGCTCTGTGGAAAGGCGCATCATCCGGCGTATCGTTTCGCGGTCTCCGTTTGCTATGCTGTTGCGCATAAGCTCGAACTTTTCGGAGAAAAGATCCATCTGGCGAACAAGCTCGTCACGGTTGAGCAGAAACAGCTCGCTCCACATCTCGTCGTTTATCTTCGCAATGCGAGTAAGATCGCGGAACGAGTCGCCCGTGTAATCGACGAGATGGTGCGAATCCTTGCACACCATAAGCGAAACGGCAATGCAGTGCGCAAGCTGCGAGAGGAAGCCGATCATCTCGTCATGCTTTTCCGGCGTAAGCTCGGCTATCATGCAAAAGCCCATTATTCTTCCGAGCTCCTTGCAGGTCTCGATAGCCTCGGGCGTATTCTTATCCGTGGGCGTCACGATGTAGTTTGCGCCCTCGAATATCTCCATGCGCGCATTTTCAACGCCGCTGCACTCGCGGCCGGCCATGGGGTGCGCGCCGATGTACTCAAGGTCAGGGCGCAGCATGTTCTGAATTTTATAAATTATGCTGCATTTTACGCCGGTGACGTCGGTTATAAGCGCGTTTGGTTTAATGTACTGCTGATATTTTTCTATCCACTCGACGAACGCATGCGGATACATTGCAAAAACCAGCAGGTCAAACTGCCCGATGTATTCGGGGTCGATCTCGGCTCTGCCGTGCTTTATTATCCCCTCGCGCAGGGCATAGTCTATCGTCTCCTGCCGCCGTGCGACCGCGCCGACCTCAAAGCCGTGCGAGGTGAGCGACTCGGCGTAGCTGCCGCCCATAAGGCCAAGGCCGAGTATAAGTATTTTCGTGTTTTTATCAAGCTTCATATTCTGCCTCCAAACCGAGGGAGCTAAGTGCGTCAAAGTAATTCGGATAGCTCTTGCGCACCGCCTCGGCGCCGTCAATAACGCCGCCTGTCATGCTGCACAGTATCGTCAGCGCCATGACTATGCGGTGGTCGTTGTGCGACGAAAGCTCGCGCTGCGGCTTGCTTATACGCCCCGGCTTTATCGTAACGCTGTTTTCGCAAAGCTCGGTTTCGATGCCGAAGGCTTCAAGCTCCTGCGCCATAACGGCGGCTCGGTCGCTCTCCTTTATCCGCAGCCTGCGCGTTCCGGTAAAGCGCGCTCCGCTCCCTGTAGCCGCTGCAAGCGCAAACAGCACCGGGCCGAGGTCGGGGCAATTTGAAATGTCAAGCTCCGCGCCGGGCTGTGTAAGCTCCCGGAAATACTCAAGGCACACTCTGTCGCCCTGTATGCTGTTTTCGTTCAGACCGTTCACATTAACTCTGCCGCCGATGAGGTTGAACGCCTCGAGCGCCGCGGCGTTCGACCAGTCGCCCTCAACGGTCTTATCTCCGGCAGCATACCGCTGTCCTCCGGGAACGGCAAAGGTGTTTTTCTCATGCTCTGCGATTTTTATGCCGAATGAGCCGAGCGCCGCGGCGGTAATGTCTATATACGCTCTGCTCTCGACCGGCGGAAGGATCTTTATCACGCTGTCGCCGCTAAGCAGCGGAAGCGCAAACAAAAGTCCCGTTATGAACTGGCTGCTGACATCGCCGCGCAGGACATACTCGCCTGCCGTAAGCGCACCGAAAAACTCGATTCCGCCGCTGTCTTTTTTAATTTCGATGCCCTTATCGCCGAGAAGCTGCTCGTATATTCCGACTCCTCTTTCAAGCAGCCGGGGTGTACCCTCGAACCTTACTCTGCCTCCGGTTAGCGCCGGCGGTATCATAAAGCGCAGCGTGCTTCCGCTTTCGCGGCAGCGAAGCACCGCGCCCTCGGGTGTTTTGCCCGTTTTGCCGCATATTTTCACCGTATCGCCGAGCTTTTCGTATTTTGCGCCGAGCGCTGCGATGCAGTCGAGCGTTGCGAGCATATCCTCGCTTTCGGAAATGCCGCGTATCGTGCTCTCGCCCTCGGCGAGGGCGGCGCATATCATCAGGCGATGCGCATAGCTTTTCGACGGCGGCGCGCTTATCTCGCCGCAAAGGCGCGACGGACTTATTTTAACCTTCATTTTTCTCTCCGATGTAGTCGATAAGGAAATCCAGCGCCTCGTTATAGCCGTCAAGCCCATGTCCGCAGATGGTCTTGACCGCAGCATCGCGGATGTAGCTCACCCGGCGGAACGCCTCGCGCTCGGACACCTCGGAGATGTGTACCTCCACCGTCGGTATGCCGACACCCTTTGCCGCGTCCGCTATCGCGACCGAGGTGTGCGTATACGCGGCCGGATTAAAAACGATGCCGTCAATGCCGTCAAAATACGCCTTCTGTATCGCGTCAACGAGGTCGCCCTCGTGGTTTGACTGATAAAACTCGACCGTGACGCCCTTTTCCTCGGCGTGCTCGCTTATCAGCTTCAGCAGATCCTTATAGCTTTGTCTGCCGTATATCTCCGGCTCTCTTATGCCGAGAATGTTTATATTCGGCCCGTTGAGTACGAGTATTTTCATTCTCCCAGCTCCTTTAATATTGCGTCGGCCTCCGCCTCGGGCGTGGTGTTCGCGTCGATACGCAGCTCTGCCGCCGCAGTGTAGATATCGTATCTCTCGGCATAGAGCTTCTCAAGCGCGCTGCGGCGCGAGGCAAGCGGTCTGTCGTCGGTCGCGATGAGATTTTCCGGCGCGCGATCCAAAAACACGATCGTGCCGTTCTGCTTGAGCGCTCTCACGTTTTCCGGATCGAGCACAGCTCCGCCGCCGGTCGCAATGACCTTGCCGCCGGTCGCGGCAAGCTCGGCGATCGTCTCTTTTTCAATGCGCCTGAACTCAGGCTCGCCGAATTTTGCGAAGAAATCGGATATGGACATGCCGATTTTTTTGACGATGTATTCATCCGTGTCGGCAAGCTCCTTGCCGCATTTTTCGGCCAGTATCCTGCCCACGGTGGTCTTGCCGCTTGAGGGCATGCCGACGAGGACAATGTTCTGCTTTGCGCTTTTCACGCTGTCAAACGCGCGTTTTATAAGGCTCTCGTCAAGCTTGATGCTCCGGAACACAGCCGAGGCATAAACCGCCTGAGCCGAGAGCATGTACAGGCCGCCCTCTGCCGGAATGCCTCGCTCCTGCGCATCGAGTATAAGATTTGTGCGCAGGGGATTGTATATCGCGTCGAGCACGCCCTCAAGCTTCGGAAATGCGGAAATGTCTATCGGTCTGCCCTCGACCTTCGGGAACATGCCGGCAGGCGTTGCGTTTATGATGATCTGCGCGTCGCTGTGCTCCTGCGCGGCCTGCTCATATGTTATGCTGCCGCCCTTTCCGCTGCGCGAAACGTAGTCAACGCTCTCTGCGCCCATAAACTCCGCCAGAGCGTGCGCAGTTTTCGATGCGCCGCCGGTGCCGAGGATGAGCACCTTTTTGCCCTTCATATCAACGTCTGCGTGCTTTGCAAGCGCCAGCATGCCGGGAAAATCGGTATTGTCGCCGTAAAGCTTGCCGTTTCGGTTTACGATGGTATTCACCGCGCCGATGCGCTTTGCCGTTTCGCTTATCTCGTCAAGATACGGGATAACGTCCTGCTTGTAGGGTATCGTAACGTTTATCGCGTTAAACTCGCGCTTTGTCATAAACTCGCCCAGCTCGTCCGGTCTAAGCTCATGCAGCTCGTATTCATAGTCCGCTATCTGCGCGTGAATTTCGCACGAATAGCTGTGCGTCAGATGCTCGCCGATAAGTCCGTATTTCACTTGTCATCTACTCCTTTCGTCAGCACATCCGTGCCGTACCGCAGGCTGAGCATATCCGCAACGCACAGCGCCGCAACGCTGTCGAGCACCGGGCATATCCTGCGGATTATCGCCGGGTCATGCCGCCCGTGGATGCTCAGCTGAGTATTTTCGTTTTTTATAAAGTCAACCGTGTCCTGCTGCTGCGCAATGGACGGCGTCGGCTTGACGGCGCAGCGGAAAACGATCGGCATGCCGTTTGTTATGCCGCCGTTAATACCGCCGTTATTGTTCGTCGTCGTGACTATCCTGCCGCCGGATACTCTCATTGGGTCATTGCACTCGCTGCCCCTCATATCCGCGGCGGCAAAGCCTGCGCCGAATTCTATTCCCTTGACGCCGCCGAGGCTGAACACCGCGTGTGAGATCACGCTCTCGACGCTGTCAAACCACGGCTCGCCGACTCCTGCCGGAACGCCGCATATGACGGTTTCAGTAACGCCGCCGACGCTGTCGGCTTCTTCGCGCGCTTTCAGGATGCGCTGCGCCATTTCCTCGCCGCACGCATCGTCGAGCACGGGGAAGCTTTTTGCATTGAGCGATTTTATATCGCTTTCAAGGTCGCCGAGCTTTCTGTCCGAAACGCCGGCGCACTTTGCTATGTGCGTTGCAAGGCTCACGCCTATCCCCTCGAGCGCCGGGATGATAACGCCGCCTGCCGCAACGAGCGCCGCGGTTATCCTGCCGGAAAAATGTCCGCCGCCGCGATAGTCCTCAAAGCCGTGATACTTGCAGTAGGCCGAAAAATCGGCATGCGCCGGACGCGCCGGACCGTAGTTATAGTCGCGGCTTCTGGTGTTCTCGTTTGGGATGATTATCGTCAGCGGAGTGCCGGTCGTTCTGCCGCCAAACACGCCGCTTATGATCTCAAACTCGTCCTTTTCCTGCCGGGGCGTATCCAGCGACGAGGACGGGCGGCGGCGCGTGAGCTGCTTTGCAATGAAGTCCTCATCGACCTTTATCCCCGGTGCGAGTCCGTCTATCACGCAGCCGACCGCCGCACCGTGGCTTTCGCCGAATATCGTCAGGCAAACGCTCTGACCGAAGCTGTTTTTCATCTTTAGCCCTCCAAACGCGAGAGTATCTCGTCGGCGCTCATGCGGCAAAGGCGGAACGATCCGATCTCGTCAACGATCACCGCCGCAATGCCGTCGGAGGCCATTTTCTTATCGTGCTTCAAAAACGGCATAAGCTCCTCGGCGCTCTGCCCGATCCTTGAAGGCAGGCCGTATTTTTCAAGCACCGACTTTATCCGCGCCGCGGCATTATCTCCGCTCATCGGGATCATGCCGAGCGCAACGCACTCGCCGTGCAGGAGCTTGCCTGCATTGAAGCTCTCGACCGCGTGGCCGATCGTGTGGCCGAAGTTGAGCACCTTTCGCAGTCCCGTCTCGCGCGGATCCTGCTCAACAACGTTCTTTTTTATCATCAGCGCACGGTAAATGATCTGCGGAAGATCGGCCGTGAGGTCTGCGCTGTTTTCGATAAGCTCAAACAGCTCGGCGTCGTTCGTCGCCGCCATTTTTATCGCCTCGGCAAGGCCGGCCATGAGCTGGCGGCGCGAAAGCGTTTCGAGTACCTCAGGGTCTATGATGACCTTTTTGGGCTGATAAAACGCACCGACGATGTTTTTAACGCCCCCGAAATCTATCGCCGTTTTGCCGCCGATGGAGGAATCGACCTGCGACAGAAGCGTTGTCGGAATATTATAAAAATCCACGCCGCGCATGTAGCAGGATGCTGCAAAGCCGCTCAGGTCGCCTACGACGCCGCCACCGACGGCAACAACGCAGTCGCCTCTTGTAAACGACTTATCGAGCATCTCGGACAAAAGGTGCCGGAGTTCGTCAAAGCACTTGCTCTGCTCGCCCTGCGGTATGGTAACGATCGCCGCCTCGCCGCACTGCGCGGCAACGGTCTCGGCGTACTGCGCCGGAACTCCGCTGTCGGTAACGACGAGCACGCGGCGGTTCAGGTTCAAGAGCTCACCGGCCTTTTTAATTGCGCCCGGCTCGAGCACGATGTCATAATTCCATGTATCGGTCTTTACGGGGACGATCATATCTGTCACTCTCCGATTTTAAGATTTGAGTAGTAGGTTCCGACGAGCTTGAGCTTTGCGCAGATAGCCGACAGCTCGCGGAGCATATCCTGCCCGTTTTCGTTGTTTATGTTTCCCTCGGCCTCGATGTAGAAGAAGTAGTTCCACTGCAGGTCCTTCATCGGACGCGAGCGCAGGTTGCGCATATTAAAGCCGTGCGAGCCGATGATGTTGAGCATCTGCGCAAGAGAGCCGGCCTCGTTTTTGACGGTGAACACAAGGATGAAATTCTCCTCGGCGCGGCTCGACATTGAAGCCGGCCTGTTCTGTGCGCGCGAGAGCGCCGCAAAGCGCGTTGTGTTTATCTTGCTGTCGTTAATGACCTTATCAATAATATCAAGATCGAAAATTTTGCTCGTCTCATCCGAGGCTATGGCTGCGACCGTTGCGTCGTTTTTCTCCTTGACGTACTGCGCGGCCAGCGCCGTGTTTGAAAACGTCTCGGTCTCGAAGCCGTGCGCGCGGATGTACTCGCCGCACTGCTCAAGCGCCTGCGGATGACTGATAACGGTCTTTATTCCGTCGAGCGACGCGCCTTCTACGCCGAGCAGATTGTGCTCTATCGGAAGATCGACGACCTGGTTTACGAACAGGTCGCCCGAGAAGATAAGATCCATGACCGTTCCGACCTCGCCGGCAGCGCTGTTTTCAAGCGGCAGCACCACGCAGTCATACTCGCCGCGCTCGACCGCACGATATGCGTCGCCGAAATTGGAATACGGGATAAGCTCTGCCTCCGGGAACATGCGCTTTGCCGCCATATATGCAAACGCGCCCTCAACGCCGCAATAGGTAACGCGCATGCCGTTTAAAAGCTTCGACTGATACTCGCAGGAGAGATCTATCGTCTTTCTGAGAAACTGCACATAATACGACTCGATATCTGCGTTCTCAATAAGCTTGCGGTCGCGGTCTATAAGCTCCTTTTCGCGCACTGCGTCCTTGACGGACAGGCCGTGCCGCTTTTTATATTTTGCTATCACCGCCGCAGCCTGCATGCGCTGCTCAAAAAGCTTTGCCATTTCGGCGTCTATGCGGCTTATCTCGTTTCTGGAAGTCTCAAGTTCGTTCATATCGCTACCTCTGTCTATTCAATAAAAATATGCGGCCCCTTTGCAAAGGAACCGCATTCAATGACAATTATTCGCCGCCGAAACGGCTTTTATGCGTGCATTGTTACGTCCTTTGCCAGGCGGTGCTGCGCCAGCCATAATAAAAAACGCAGTACGAATAAAATCGTACTGCGTCAAAAGACATGGATGCACTGCGGACAGACTCAGACACGGAACAATTGCCGATCGTTGTGCAGCGTGCAGTCATTTCCATATCCTCGCTTTCCTGATTTATTAACGAATAAATTATACTCACACCCGGCGGCCTTGTCAATTGCCGCTTTTGAACAAAATTCTATGCGTCCCGACAGATGGTTTTAGTAAATATCGGGGCAGTTTCGAAAACTGCTTATCGGCATGGGCGCGTTTTTTCACGCCCCTTTGGGCAGCATGGGCGCATTTTGGCCGCTCAAATCGGCCAATGAAGGACGAACGCCTGTCGAGTGCTTGACGGAACTGGTTTTCGTTCAGGCAAGGCAAAGTCCGCAGCTAATACTCACTGTATTAGCAAGGGCTTTAACGCTGCATGAGCGGAAAACAGTCCGGCAAAACCGGCAGGTGTTCGTCTTTCATTGGTTTAACCCCACAGGGCGGTGAGCATAGGTATTATCTGCTTCTTGCGGCTCATTACGCCGGGCAGGAAGATCATGTTATCCTTGGGTTCGGCGGAGAAGGCGCGGCGGATGGTGTCGTCGCTGCCGATGTAGAGAAGCCGGGTGCCCTCGAGAAGGACGTCGGTGAGCATGAGGATGACGATGTCGTAGCCGTGATCTGATTTCATGCGGCGCATCTCACTGAGGAATTCCTCGCGGCGCTCGAGCATTTTCGCCGAGTCAAGAGTCGTGATCTGACCGACGCCGAGTATCTGTCCGGAGAGGTGGAACTCCTTGAAGTCGGAGCGGATAAGCTCGGATACGGGCTTTGTGTCGGACGAGCCGGAAAACAGCTCCTTTCCCAGGGTCTCAAGTGAAACGTTTGCAATGCGCGCCATGCGCTCGGCAAGCGCGGTATCACGCTTCGTGCAGGTCGGGGATTTGAACATGACCGTGTCGGACAGTATGGCCGCCGCCATAAGCCCGGCCATTGCCGGCGAAGGCATTACGCCGTGCTCCTGATACATGCCGCATATTATGGTCGTCGTGCTGCCGACAGGCTCGTTGCGCATGCGGATAGGCTGTGCCGTCTGGATGTCGGCAAGGCGGTGGTGGTCGATTATCTCCAGTATCTCGGCCTGCTCAAGACCGGCTACCGCCTGCGATTTTTCGTTGTGGTCAACGAGCACGACGCGCTTTCTGCGCGGACGCAGCAGGTGATATCTTGACAATGTGCCGACGACCTTTTCGTTTTCGTCGAGCACGGGGTAGCAGCGATAGCGGCTTTTGAGAACTTCCTCGCGGACATCGTCGATGTAGTCGCTAAGATGGAAGCATATCGTATCCTCGGTGTGGCACGGGCGAGAGATGGGGATCGCCTGATAGATGAGCTTTGCAACGCGCGCAGCGTCAAAGGGAGTGGATACGATGCAGGTCTTGCCCGCGTTTTCGAGCCACTGCTTTTTTGCCTCGGTCTGGCACAAAACGATGCAGTTTACGCCGAGCTTGAGCGCACGCTCGACCATGTCGGGCTGATCACCGCACAGCACGATGCTGTCGGGGTCGTTGAACAGAAGCGTATCGCAGCTCTGCGGCAGCGCAATGACGACGTTGCCGGCGATGCAGTCGAAAAGCTCTGCGTCCTCATTGAGTATCTTGCCCTCGAGCACGCTCAGCACATTGTAAAGCGGAACATCGTCGATGTGCGGATCGATGATGGTCAGCAGGCTGTACGACGCGATATCTCCGGCCGAGAGAGTGCCGTGCAGGGTGCCGTCCTCGTTTATGACGGGAATGACGGACACCTTCTGCTCGCGCATCATGCGCCAGGCTCGGTTCATCGTGACCGAGGAGTTCAGCGCAGGGGGCGTATCGAAATCAAGGTCGCGCACCTGCGTGCGCACGTCGTTTATCTGGCGCGGCGGCTCAAAGCCGAATTTATCGAGCATGCGCTGAGTCTCGTCGCTTATATGTCCAAGGCAGGCCGCAGTGTATTCTCTGTCGCCGAGGGCGTTGCGAAGCGCCGCATAGCTCATCGCCGCAACGATCGAATCGGTATCCGGATTACGGTGGCCTACCACGAAAATTTCATTCATTATTCTTTCCTCCGATTTTGGATGCTTCACAATTATAGTATGTGATTTTTAAATGTCAACAGAAAAAGCTGCATCTTAACAGATGCAGCTCAGTCTGTCGAAAAAGTCCAGCAACGGCTGGGCTTTTTCGTATTT
>ENA-ORSK01001308-ORSK01001308.1-human-gut-metagenome-genome-assembly--contig:-NODE-1308-length-20287-cov-7.176651_pt1 | contig 20287 bp, 15 predicted proteins | sample MGYA00242192_ERZ509159 | MGnify/ENA primary metagenome ERZ509159 (study PRJEB26280, sample SAMEA2338663) | human gut metagenome | biome: human gut; feature: human-associated habitat; material: faeces...
AAGACAACACATAATCTTCATACTGCAGCGGAGAAACCAGTGTGACAGTATATTTACCGGATTTCATACCGGTAAGATAGATCACACCATCCTTGTCATCATCCTTTTTATTCAGCTCCCCACCCGAAGAATTCTTGATGTTCACTTCAAATTCCACACCTGAAAACAGCTTTCCGGTTGCTTCGTTCGAAAACTTGATCTTCATATCTCTCTGAATGGAGGTAATGTTCATGAAAATATGTACTTCTTCTCCGGCTGCCTTAGCATCTTCTTCCTGCTGCTTTTCTTCCATGAGCTGTTCCTGCTCCATAGCCGCCATCAATCTGGCTGCCTCTGCATCAGCAATTGCCACTAATCCACTTTCGCCAATGACCGGAATATCCTCAAGACCTTCACCTACCTGTGCAAAGGTTTCAATCTGCTCCTGCCTTCCTCTGGCATTAAAATAAAGTGTACCGGTTACCACAAGCAGGATCACCACAATAAGCCCTGTGAACATGATCACATGATCCGTGGTTCCCAGATTCATAAACCACTGTGCGGCTCCCTTCATTCCGTGAGTGCGTCTGCGGTGGGAGGCTACATAGGAATGACGATCATTCTCGTATTCATCGTCCTCATCATAATCTTCCTCATCGTAGTCTTCGTAATACTCTTCGTCGTCTTCGTAATACTCGTCGTCTTCATAATACTCTTCGTCATCTTCATATTCATCTTCATCGACCCAGGTATCATCGCGACGGGTACGATTACTAGCGAAGGTGAGAATGTTTAAAATCCAGCCGCCGAGTTTTTCAGCAATGGTCACCCATGACCAACCGGTGAACAGCGTCAGGCCCGCAGCCCAAACGCAGAGCAGCGCAATAGTTCCCCCGCTACTGTGTAGCAGTGGTTGTAGCGTAGTGCTTAGTAAGCTGCCAATGACGCCACCGGAGGCAAAATACCAGATATCGTCAGCGTTGATTGCCGCCAGACCACAGGAGGTAAGGATGAGCGCCAAAACGCCAATGATGCGTAGCGAAACGGCAAAATAATCAATGTATTCGTCACTGGACTGATGACGCCAGGCAAACCAACAACCGCCGACAATAATGACGGGAATGGTGTAAGCCATCACGCCAAAAATAAAGAACAGCGTATCTGCCAGCCACGCACCGGGCATCCCACCTAAATTATGGATAGGTTCATGCCAGGCCGTTTGCGACCAGCTGGGGTCCGAAGGGTTAAAGCTTAGTAAGGCAGCCATCAACCAGACGGCAAACAGGACAATAAGGATCAGCAACGCTTCCAGAAGGCGACGGCCGCTACTTAACTTTGTCAATGTGACTTCTTTGTCTTCAGTGTATTCCTGGCTCAAGAAAGGCTCTCCAGGTTACAGGCTTTTCCTGCCCGATGCTAAAACGGACAACAGTACCAGGTTACCCCAGTACTGTTGCTGTATGGATTAACAGGAGTGTAATCAAAATACGCCGATTTTGCACCTGTTCCGTGTTAGCGCGTCTTAATAACCAGACGATTACTCTGCTTGACTTCTTCCATAACAACGTATGTCCGTGTGTCATTGACGCCAGGCAGACGCAGCAGGGTTTCCCCCAGCAACTTACGGTAAGCTGACATATCCGGCACGCGTGTTTTCAACAGGTAGTCGAAATCACCAGATACTAAATGACACTCCTGAATTTCTTCAAGTTTTTGTACAGCGGTATTGAATTGTTCAAACACATCCGGTGCGCCACGATTCAGAGTAATCTCAACGAATACCAGAAGTGATGCATCCAGATAATGGGGGTTAAGCAGCGCCGTATAGCCCTGAATAAACCCTTGTCTTTCCAGCCGACGCACACGCTCAAGGCACGGCGTTGGGGAAAGTCCCACACGTTTAGAAAGCTCGACGTTAGAAATACGCCCATCCTTTTGCAACTCATTAAGAATGTTACGATCGATACGGTCGAGATCTTTGCCAGGGCGCTTCTTGCTATCTACCATTATTATTGTCTCTCTGTATTCCTTCCCTACTCCTGTCTGACCCTGAAACATCACTGTTCAGAGTCGCTACCCGTCACGATAGACCGAAATCATGAAGATTCACGGCGCGCAATGCCTGGGTCTACGGTGAGAAGACCGTTGCCTTGTGGCAGCTATCGACATCACGAATGGCGTCTGTCCACGCCATACGTAGATTTCACTAGCACGGTAAACATGGTATTTACATGCATGGTTATGCGCATATAAGAATACTGTTTTTTTTCTTCCTCGAATGTTTTCGCAAAACACCAGGGGATTGTCAAAGCAAAACATCGATTTTTAGTACAACATGCCAGATATTCATTAACAGGGGCGTTTATTCATCATTTAATCGGCTTATAAAGCGGGAAATTTAAGTAGCAGAGGTGATAATGACGGGAGAATTTGACCTGCTTATCGATGCTGCCGATTGCACAAATTGTTAACAAAATCGTCATACTCTTTTTTTACGTCTGTAAATTCCCTACAATCCTGCCCATTGTCTGCCAACAACTATGGGGATCTCATGGGCACGACCAAACACAGTAAACTGCTTATCCTGGGTTCAGGCCCGGCGGGATACACCGCTGCTGTCTACGCGGCGCGCGCCAACCTGCAACCTGTGCTGATTACCGGCATGGAAAAAGGCGGCCAACTGACCACCACCACGGAAGTGGAAAACTGGCAGGGCGATCCAAACGATCTGACCGGTCCGTTATTAATGGAGCGCATGCACGAACATGCCACCAAGTTTGAAACTGAGATCATTTTTGATCATATCAACAAGGTGGATCTGCAAAACCGTCCGTTCCGTCTGAATGGCGATAACGGCGAATACACTTGCGACGCGCTGATTATTGCCACCGGAGCTTCTGCACGCTATCTCGGCCTGCCCTCTGAAGAAGCCTTTAAAGGCCGTGGGGTTTCTGCTTGTGCAACCTGCGACGGTTTCTTCTATCGCAAGAAAACTGTAGCTGTAGTAGGTGGCGGTGACACTGCTTGTGAGGAGGCTGTCTATCTGGCAGGACTGGCCAAACAGGTTTACCTGATTGTACGTAAACCGTTCTTACGCGCATCCAAGATTATGCAAGCACGTGTTATGAACCATCCTAACATCAAGGTACTGTTCGAACACAACGCTGTCGGCTTATACGGAGAGAATGGCGTAGAAGGCGTTCATTTGGTAAAGCGTCAGGGTGAATGCAACGAAGAATGTTATGACTTGCCCATCGACGGATTCTTTCTGGCTATCGGCCATAAACCCAACTCAGATATTTTCAAACCTTATGTAGATACGGACGAAGTAGGTTATATCGTCACCGAGCCGGGAACACCGCGTACCAAAGTGCCGGGCGTATTCGCCGCCGGAGACGTTGCTGATCCTCACTATCGTCAAGCCATCACCGCTGCCGGAACTGGTTGCCAGGCAGCCATTGAAGCGGAAAGATATTTGTCTGCGAAAGGACTGATTTAGTGATTAGTGATTAGGGGTTAGGATGGCAATAATGTGTTTTTATTATGCTAACCCCTAATCGCTTATCCCTTGTCACTTATTCCTTATCCTATCTTGCTGATTTTCTTCAGCTTTTCTTCGTCTATGATTTTGATTTTACGCCCGTCGATGGTGATTAACCGTTCTGTGGCAAACTGTGACAACGTACGTATGGCGTTGGAAGTGGTCATGTTTGACAAATTGGCCAGATCTTCACGCGAGAGATAGATACTCAAGGTGGAGCCGTCTTCCTCCAAACCATAACTTTCTTTGAGGAATAGTAGGGATTCTGCGAGTCTTCCGCGGATATGTTTCTGCGTCAGGTTTACAGTGCGTTCATCGGCAATGCCCAAGTCAACGGACAATTGCTTGATGAAGAACATGGCAAGGTCGTTGTTTTGTGTGAGCAGAGTCATCAAGGCAGTCATGGGGATTTGGCAAACAAGAGACGGCTCGAATGCAGATGCTGCCGTGACATAGTCTGTTTTTGCAAAGTAAGGGCGGTAACCGAAATATTCGACAGGTTTAATCATACGGATAATCTGGCTTCTACCACCGACTCCGTCTTTATAGATTTTGACCTTTCCACTCAGCAGACACATCAAATGCGTAGGTGTCTCGCCTTCGCAATGGATGACTTCGTTTTTTTTGTAGTTCTGGAGTGTGAAGTGGTTGGCGAGGAATTCCCGTTGTTCGTCATTCAAGGGAGACCATATATCTGCAATCAACTCCGGAACATTAATATCAGACAAGTTTACTTTTACCATAACTGCTGCAAAACTGTGTTATACAGCACAAATGTAAAAAGAAAAAATTAAATATTGCACAAATATGACAAAAAGATGTCGTAGGGGGGGAGATGAAGGAAAATCTATATATTTACGATTAGACGATTTACGATTGAAGTTTGTATTGTTAAACAACTACTCATTAGCAGGTGGGTTTATGATTGTATGAGTAACTCCAACCGTAAACCGTCAAATCGTAAATCGTAGTAACTTAATTGTTTATCGTAGTATCTCTATCCCCCTCCCTACGGGGGAGGGGCTAGGGAGAGGCCTACTTTGTAAACAGCAGCTCCCTATATTTCGGAAGCGGCCAGATTTCATCATCAATTTCCATCTCAAGGTGGTCGATGTGGTCACGGATACTTTCCAGATAAGGGCGTACGGTTTCTTCGTAAGCGAAAGCCTTGTCTTTGTAGTTATCCATGTGGTTGGCTACTTTGCGGGCTTCGGTCATTTCGCGTACTTGTACCTTGATGGCTGTTACGCGCTTGGAAATTTCGCGTACAAGCTCTTTCCGGTCGGCACTGAGGACTTCGTATTCTTCGGGAGAGAAGGTCTCGCGCAGGCCACGGAGATTTTCCAGCAGACGGTTTTGGTAGATAACGGCAGTCGGTACGATGTGGTTGATGGCAAGGTCGCCCAGCACACGGCTTTCTATCTGTACCTTCATGGTGTATTTCTCCAGTTCTACTTCCAGGCGGCAGGCAAGCTCCGTTTCGTTGAAGATACGTTCGCCGATGAGTACGGAACGGGACTGGTTATCCATGTAGTGCATCAGGGCTTCGGGAACGTGGCAGATGTTGGTCAGCCCACGGCGGGCGGCTTCCTGCTTCCATTGTTCGGAGTAGCCGTCACCCTCAAAGCGGATAGGCTCGGAGGCGATGATGGTCTCTTTCATAATGCGGAAGATGGCTTCATCCTTGCCGACTCCTTCTTCCATCAGTTTGTCGATGGAGACTTTGAATTCGTTCAACTGGTTTGCCATAGCTGCATTGATGGCAATCATGGCGGCGGCACAGTTGGCGGACGAACCTGCGGCACGGAACTCAAAGCGGTTGCCGGTAAAGGCGAATGGAGAAGTACGGTTACGGTCGGTGGTATCCAGTAATATTTCGGGAATACGTCCGATGCCTAATTTCAGTGTTGTCTTTTCTTCCGATGTCATCTTGCTGCTGCTTATCTGGCGAGCTATCTCGTCGAGGATGGAAGACAGCTGTTTGCCCAGGAAGATGGACAGAATGGCGGGAGGTGCTTCATTGGCTCCCAGACGGTGGCTGTTTCCGGCACTCATGATGGAGGCGCGCAGCAAGTTCTGGTTTTTGTATACCATCATCAGTACGTTTACCAGGAAGGTAAGGAACAGCATGTTTCCTTTCGGATTCTTGCCCGGTGCAAACAAATTGATACCCGTATCGGTGCAAAGCGACCAGTTGTTGTGCTTGCCGGAGCCGTTCACGCCGTTGTAGGGTTTTTCGTGAAGCAGTACGGCGAAGTGATGCTTGCGTGCGATGCGTTTCATCAGATCCATCACAAGCTGGTTGTGGTCGTTGGCAAGGTTGGCATTCTCAAAGATAGGCGCCAGCTCAAACTGGTTGGGAGCTACTTCGTTATGGCGGGTCTTGACCGGGATACCCAGTTTGTGACATTCGATTTCCAGTTCTTTCATAAAAGCTGTGACACGTGGGGGGATGGAGCCGAAATAGTGGTCCTCCAGCTGCTGGTCTTTGGCCGAGGAGTGTCCCATCAGGGTACGTCCGGTCAGACAAAGGTCCGGGCGGGCATTGTACAGTGCCGAGTCGACGAGGAAATATTCTTGTTCCCAGCCTAAATTGGTATAAACGCGTGTGATATTCTTGTCGAACAACTGGCATACGTCTGTCGCTGCTTTGTCTACGGCTGCCAAGGCTTTGAGCAATGGAGTCTTGTAGTCGAGCGCTTCGCCGGTATAAGAGATGAAGATAGTGGGGATGCAAAGTGTGGTATCTACCACAAAGGCAGGTGAGGAAACATCCCAAGCAGTATATCCTCGTGCTTCGAATGTGTTTCTGATACCCCCGTTGGGGAAAGAGGATGCATCCGGTTCCTGCTGGATGAGCAGTTTGCCGGAAAAACGTTCAATCACTTCCGTTCCTTCTCCGAATTCGATGAAGCCGTCATGTTTCTCGGCTGTTCCGTCCGTCAGAGGCTGGAACCAGTGCGTGTAGTGGGTGACGTTGAGGGACTTTGCCCAACTTTTCATGCCGTTGGCAATCAGGTCTGCCATTTCGCGGTTGATGGGAGTGCCTTTTTCGATGGCGTCGGTCACGGCTTTGTAGGCTTCACGAGGCAGGTATTCCTGCATTTTCTTACGGTCGAAGACATGGCTGCCGTAGTAGTCGGACAGTTTGTTTGAAGGGGTGGTCACTTCAAGAGGTTGCCGATTGGCAAGTTCTTGCAAAGCAAAAAATCGCATTTTTGACATATAAGTCTCTCCTTTTATTGGTTGTTGGGCGCAAAAATACATGTTTTTTCTGAACTACCCCCTCTTTTTTAGGGGGTATTCTCGAAAATATTAGTGTTTTTTGAGAATAGACCCCCTAAAAAAGTCTGCTTGTTATGGAAAAACGACCAAAAGCTTGCGTTTGTTACATGCCATGATTAGTAATCTTTCCGCATCACGATTAGTAATTTTAGTGCGTCGTGATTAGTAATTTTCATGTGTCACAATTACGAATCATTCTGTACATGACACTTGTGGCACCCTTTTTATAACAATTAATATAGGTTCGTATTTATCTCGCACAAACTATGTGTGCTTGTGTATTATTGTCTCTCGCGCGTAACATATGTTTTATAATAAAGGGTGTCACAAGTGTCATTCCCGCTTCTTTATGGAACATGTTTTTGCATTACACAAATTCTTCCGTATATTTGTCCCGATTCTATAAGGAGAAATTGCGGTTGAAACGTTTGTTGTTTATATGGATTTGGATTTGCTTCTTGTTTTCTTTTGTACAGAAGGCAGGGGCGGAGCGTGTATCTTATCCGGTTGACAAACATGTGAGTTCGGCAGACTCCATCATGGAGAAAGTCATCTTCTTTGCCCCCCTTTATGAACGTATTATTGAAAGTTACAAGGCTGAGCTTTACATAAAGGGCTGGGTGAATATCCGTAAGAAGAATCATATTCTCCGCTACATCCCTTCCATGTTCCGGCCCAAGAAAGGGGTGCGGGAATATATGATGGAAACTTATAGCGATTTGCATTTTACTGCTCCCGACATCTATGACCAGAAGGTAAAGGCAAGTGTCGGTACTGCTTCCGAGTTTTGGGAAATGGACGGACGGCTGCCGGAATATTTTCACATCAACATCTATTCTTCTACCTTATTATATGACAAACTACTCTCTCCTTTAGCACCCAATGCCAAAAAATATTATACCTATCGGATTGATACGGTGATGGGGGAACGGCATGCCCTTCAGTATAAAATCCGTTTTATGCCAAAAAGCAAAAGCTTTCAGCTGGTGGGCGGTTATCTGATTGTGAGTGATAACGTGTGGAGTGTACGCGAGATGCGTTTTTCCGGACGTAATGAGATGGTGCGGTTCAATAATCTGGTGAAGATGGGTAATGTGGGCGATTCGGACGAATTTCTTCCGTTGCAGTATGATGTGGATGCAACGTTTCGTTTTTTGGGAAATGTGGTAGATGGCACTTATGAAGCTGTACTCGATTATAAGAACATCATTCAGAAAACTTCTGGCAGTGATATACGGAGGTCGGTGAAGAAAAGTAAATATGACTTGTCCGATTCATACACGTTGCGTACTGATACGAATGCTTATCTACGTGATACTGCTTACTTTAAAACTTTGCGTCCCATTCCTTTGACTCCGCATGAGGAGACACTGTATCAGGATTTCTTCTTGCGTCGGGATACGCTCGCCCGGAAAAAGAAACCGGTGAATAAGAACTTGGAGTTTTGGGGGCAGATTGGAGATGCATTGATCAGTCGCTATACGGTAGACCTTGATAAATTGGGGAGTGTGCGCTGTTCACCACTAATCAATCCTTTTCTTTTGAGCTATAGCGGCAAGCATGGAATTTCGTATCGGCAGGAGTTCAAGTACAACCGTATTTTTACCGGTGATCGCCTGCTGCGCATCGTTCCCCGGATAGGTTATAATTTTAAGGAAAAAGAGTTTTACTGGAGGGTGAGGTCCGATTTTGATTATTGGCCCCGTAAGCGTGCAGCATTGCATCTGGAGTTTGGTAACGGTAACCGGATTTACAGCAGTGATGTGCTGGACGACCTGAAAGCCATCCCCGACAGTATTTTTGACTTCAACCAGATACACTTGGATTATTTCAAGGATTTGTATCTGAATCTGCGTCATAGCTGGGAAATAGTAAACGGTCTGTCGCTGGAAGTGGGTGTATCCATGCACAGACGTACGGAAGTGAACCGCTCCCGGTTTGAACTGAACTACCCGAGCATGCCGCCTACCAAGTCGGCCACCCGTGCCGGTTCCGGAGGTTCATCCTTCTTTCCGAATTTTGACCCGAATATCCTGAACAAGTTCCGCCATACCTATAATAGTTTTGCTCCCCGCGTCCGCCTCACCTGGACTCCGGGACAATACTATTATATGAATGGCGACCGTAAAGTAAATCTTCATTCCAAGTATCCTTCCATCTCAGTAGATTGGGAGCGGGGACTCAGTGGAGTGTTGCAGAGCAGTGGTTCGTACGAGCGTGTAGAGATTGATTTGCAGCATCAGGTTTCTTTGGGCTTGATGCGTGATATTTATTGGCGTTTTGGTTGGGGAGAGTTTACCAATCAGAAGGAACTGTACTTTGTGGACTTTGCCAATTTGCGGCGTTCCAATCTTCCTATGGGTTGGAGTGATGATATTGGCGGGGTGTTCCAGTTGCTGGACGGCCGCTGGTATAACTCTTCCCGTAAATATATCCGCGGACACCTTACCTATGAAGCTCCTTTCCTCCTGCTCCGCCATCTGATGAAATATACCCAATATGTATTGAATGAACGTCTGTATCTGAATGCATTGGTGGTTCCTCACTTGAAACCTTATCTGGAAGTAGGGTATGGCATTGGTACACATATATTTGACTTTGGCTTGTTTGCCAGCTTTGCAAACTGGAAGTATCAGGAAATAGGTTGCAAATTTACCTTCGAACTGTTTAACAGATAGCAATGTGGTAATGTGATTAATGTGCCAATGTGTCAATGACCAGGACGTGATGGCGTAGCATAAACATAGCGCAGCCAATTAGCCAATTAGCATATTGGCACATTATCACATTAATCAATTGTCAATTATTGATTCTTTTGTAACTTTGCTGCAAATTACTTGGAGCTATGGGTATAGTAATAGGAATAGATGTGGGTGGAAGTACCACGAAAATCGTTGGAATCAATGGAGAACAGATACAGTCTCCAATGTTTATTACGGCTACCGACCCGGTGACTTCCTTATTCGGAGCATTCGGTAAGTATATTTATGACAATGGTATACAGCTGGCCGATGTGGAGCAGGTGATGCTGACGGGAGTGGGAAGCGCATTTGTCAACAGCCCTCTATATGGACTGCCTACTCGCAAAACGGATGAGTTTATTGCCAATGGTTTGGGAGCTAGACATGCAACGGATATAGACCAACTGATTGTAGTCAGCATGGGTACCGGCACTTCTTTTGTGAAAATAGACGGAGACAAGGTGCAGCATATTGGCGGCTTGGGGATTGGTGGAGGTACCTTGCAGGGATTATCGAGGTTGCTGTTGAAAACTCATGATATTCATCAGGTGTCCGAGTTGGCTGAGAAAGGGGATGTAACTCGTGTCAACTTGCAGATAGGTGATATTTGCAACACTGCTTTGCCTGACTTGCCAGTGAGTGCTACCGCCTCTCTTTTCGGGAAAGCAGATAGCAATGCTTCTCAAGAAGATATTGCCTGCGGTATAATTTATACGGTACTTCAAACCATTGGAGGAGCTGCTGTACTGTCAGCTTTGAACAGTCCTATCAAGGATTTCGTTCTGATAGGAAATCTCACCCAACTGCCCCAGTGCCGGGAGGTGTTTTCTAAAATGGAAGCCATCTATCATGTACATTTTCATATACCGCCCTATGCTGAATATAGAACAGCAATAGGAGCGGCATTGGCATACGTAAAAGAAAGGCAAGGGTAGTGGTTACTTCTTGCCTGCCTTCTTCATATAGCTGTTTATCAAGGTACATGCGGGAGCGGCCACCGTACCGTGGTCAAATCCCTCCATCTGATAGAGGGTGGTTTTTTGTCCCAATGCTTTGAGGAGAGCATACAAATGGGCGTTTTCCTCATAGCGTGCCAGCATCTCCAACTCTTTGTCGCCAGTGATAAGTATCATGGGTGAAGCGTCTTTTCTTACGTTATTGGAAGGAGCATATTTATCTATAATCGGAGTGTCGGAAGGCAGCCCGCGTTCTTTGCGGATGGTGTAGTGGGTAGTGGTCTGTCCGCTGATGGGGAAAGCGCCTGCCAGGCTGTTGGCGTCAATATTCCACTTTGCCAGGTAACTCTTGTCCAGATTGAGCATCAGACAGAGATAACCACCGGCTGAATGACCGGCTATGTATATTTTGTCTTTATCTCCTCCGAATTCTTCTATATTCTCGAAAGTCCAAGCAACGGCCTCTGCGGCATCTTCCGTGTAGGCAGGATTTTGGGCACGCGGGCTGAGTCGGTAGTTTACGGCTATCACGGCGTAGCCTTGCTCCAGGAACTCCTTCGGAAAATGTTTTTCTCCGGCTTCCAGTCCTCCGCCGTGGAACCAGATAAGGGTGGCAAATCCTTTTTTATCAGTAGGATAATGGAGGTCGAGCTTACAACGCTCCAGCTTATAACTGTCCTTTTCGCCGGGATGAAGATAGGAAATGTTCTTTTGCGTACGGTAGTTGTTGTCCGTTGTCTGATTTTGGCTATAACATAATAATGTATAGCAAATGATGGAAATGCATGCGATTATCTTTTTCATGATAAATTATTGAGATTATGTATAAATGAAACGATGCAAAGGTAACATTTTTTTTATTCTTTAATTGATTATTCCACTGCTGTTTTGAATGCTTTTTGTTTTGTAGTTCAAGAAAATACTTCTATCTTTGCGCCCGATTTACAATGAGTCAACATAAAGTCTCACTTAATTAACGAGTTAAACAATTTATTTATTAATGGAAAATTTAAAGAATGTAGCTCCTATTGAAGACTTCAACTGGGATGCTTATGAGAACGGCGAATCAGTAGCCAGTGCAAGCCACGAAGAACTGGAAAAGGCGTATGACAATACGTTGAACAAGGTTAACGACCGCGAGGTAGTTGATGGAACCGTAATCGCAATGAACAAGCGTGAAGTAGTTGTGAACATCGGTTACAAATCAGACGGTATCATTCCGATGAGTGAATTCCGTTACAATCCTGAACTGAAGGTTGGTGATACTGTTGAGGTATACATCGAAAACCAGGAAGACAAGAAAGGACAGCTCGTTCTGTCTCACCGTAAAGCTCGTGCTACCCGTTCTTGGGATCGCGTAAACGCAGCTTTGGAAAACGAAGAAATTATCAAGGGTTACATCAAGTGCCGCACAAAGGGTGGTATGATTGTAGACGTATTCGGCATCGAAGCTTTCTTGCCGGGTTCTCAAATCGACGTGAAGCCTATCCGCGACTACGATGTATTCGTTGGCAAAACTATGGAATTCAAGGTTGTTAAGATCAACCAGGAATTCAAGAATGTGGTTGTTTCCCACAAGGCTCTTATCGAAGCCGAACTGGAACAACAGAAGAAGGAAATCATCGGTAAACTCGAAAAAGGACAAGTTCTCGAAGGTACCGTTAAGAATATCACTTCCTATGGTGTATTTATCGACTTGGGTGGCGTAGATGGTTTGATTCACATTACAGACCTTTCTTGGGGCCGTGTTAGCGATCCGAAAGAAGTGGTTGAACTCGACCAGAAACTCAACGTCGTTATCCTTGACTTCGATGATGAGAAGAAGCGTATCGCTCTCGGCTTGAAGCAACTCACTCCGCATCCTTGGGATGCACTGGATGCTAACCTGAAGGTTGGCGACCACGTGAAGGGTAAAGTTGTAGTTATGGCTGACTACGGTGCATTCATCGAAATCGCTCCGGGTGTTGAAGGTCTGATTCACGTATCTGAAATGTCTTGGTCACAGCACTTGCGTTCTGCACAAGACTTCATGAAGGTAGGTGACGAAGTTGAGGCAGTAGTCCTGACTTTGGACCGCGAAGAGCGTAAGATGTCTTTGGGTATCAAGCAGCTGAAGTCTGATCCTTGGGAAACTATCGAAGAGAAGTATCCTATCGGCAGCAAGCACACTGCAAAAGTTCGCAACTTCACTAACTTCGGCGTATTCGTTGAAATCGAAGAAGGTGTTGACGGCTTGATTCACATCTCTGACCTGTCTTGGACGAAGAAGGTTAAACATCCGTCTGAATTCACTCAGATTGGTGCAGACATCGACGTACAAGTTCTGGAAATCGACAAGGAAAACCGTCGCTTGAGCCTTGGCCACAAGCAACTCGAAGAAAATCCCTGGGATGTATTCGAAACTGTATTTACAGTAGGTTCTGTACACGAAGGTACTATCATCGAAATGCTGGATAAGGGTGCTGTAGTTGCTCTGCCTTATGGTGTAGAAGGCTTCGCTACTCCGAAGCACCTCGTTAAGGAAGACGGATCACAAGCTCAGTTGGACGAGAAGCTTGAATTCAAGGTAATTGAGTTCAACAAGGACGCTAAGCGTATCATCCTTTCTCACAGCCGTATCTTCGAAGATGCTGCAAAGGCAGAAGAAAGAGCTGAAAAGAAGGCTGCTACTAAGAAGTCAACCGGTAAGAGAGAAGACGTTGCTCCTGCTATCCAAAACCAGGCTGCATCTACTACTCTGGGTGACATTGATGCTTTGGCTGCCTTGAAGGAACAGATGGAAGCTGGAAAGAAATAATTACTCCGTTCTATAAATGAAGGAAGGGTACTTGCGCAAACAAGTGCCCTTCTTTTTTATGATTTGTCAATAGAATTTTATGGAATTAAGGATGGTTTTTCCATAAATGTTTATCTTTGCAGGGTGGTTACTTTTGCAATCATAGAAATATTCAATAATTTAATTTTCATTTATTATGAAAAACATGTTCAAAAATGCAGGGAAGATGGTGTTGTTCACTTGCCTGTCGCTGATGTTACTAACCGCATGCGGCCAGAAGTCTAAACTCAAGCTGGCTATCGCAGCAGCCAACAAACAATGTCCCATGGATATGGGAGCTTCCGGCGAAATATCCAGTATTACTTTTGATGGGTCGGATGTGGTATATGTACTGCTTATGAATGAAAGTTTCCTCAATATAGACGCTTTGAAAGAGAATCCTGATGCAATGAAGTCTGCTGTGACTGTTATGTTCGGTAATCCACAAGGGTCTATTAAAGAGATGCTGGATTTGGTTGTCGGTACTGATTCCGGTATAAAGTTCATATATAAAGGAAAGACATCCGGTAACGAAGTGGAATGTTATCTGACTACTCAGGACTTGAAAGATATATTGAATGGTGGTGGTGCATCTGCCGACAGCAGTGACGAGAAGAAACTGGAAGAGCAAGTGAAGATGACCAACGTATCGTGCCCGATGCAGGTGGATGAAGCTACTATGCTCAATAAACTGACAATCGAGTCGGATAAGGTGCTTTATCATTATACGATTGACGAATCTGTAGTACAGATGTCTGCTTTGAAGGAAAATGCCGAACAGATGAAGGCAAATGTGAAGAACTCTTTGAACTCCTCCGATCCAGCCTTGCGCATGTTCTTGGAAGTATGTGTGAAGTGTGATAAAGGGGTGGGCTATCTGTATAAAGGGAATAAATCCGGAGAAACTTTTGAAATATCCTTTGGAGTTTCAGAGATAAAGGCTCTTCTATAAATCAAGGAGTAGAAATCAGTTCGGAAGGTTTGGAATGGAAAAATTTGAGTTACATATTCTTGGTTGTGGTTCCGCTTTACCCACAACGCGTCATTTCCCTACGTCTCAAATTGTGAACGTGCGCGACAAGTTGTTTATGATTGATTGTGGGGAAGGGGCGCAGTTGCAGTTCCGTAAATCACATCTGAAGTTTTCACGTTTGAATCATATTTTTATCTCTCACTTGCATGGAGACCATTGTTTTGGCTTATTAGGACTGATTTCTACACTTAACCTTTTAGGACGTACAGCCGAGTTGCATATCCATTCTCCAAAAGGGCTGGAAACATTGCTGACACCTATGCTGGATTTTTTTAATAGGCAGATGACGTACAAGATCCTTTTCCATGAGTTTGATACGAAAGAACCGATGCAGATTTATGAAGACCGTTCGTTGACGGTTACTACCATTCCTTTGCGTCATCGTATGCCGTGTTGTGGTTTTTTGTTTGCAGAAAAGCGGCGTCCTAACCATATTATCCGTGAAATGGTCGATTTCTACCAAGTGCCGGTATACGAATTGAATCGTATAAAGAATGGGGCCGATTACGTGACACCGGAGGGAAAAACTGTTTCCAACAACTTGTTGACCCGTCCTTCTGCTCCGTCCCGCAGTTATGCTTATTGCTCGGATACCATCTATCTTCCTTCTATCGTGGAGCAGATAAAAGGGGTTGATTTACTTTTTCATGAGGCGACATTTGCGAATGAGGATGCGCCACGTGCCAAAGAAACATTTCATACAACTGCTGCACAAGCGGCTGAAATAGCCAGGAAGGCTGAAGTGAAGAAGTTGTTGATAGGACATTTTTCGGCACGATACGAAGATGAAAATATCTTGCTTCAAGAAGCATCCGCTATTTTTCCGGATACTCAGCTTGCCAAAGAAACACTTTGTGTATCGGTATGAATTAAACTTTTCGTATCTTTGGCAGTCTAAAACAACAAATGCGAATAGAAATTTATGACCCCTTCCTATAATGAACGCGAAGTGTTGGCTCTTCTACAAGAAGAAAGCACACAAAAGCGGGGATTTGAGATGATTGTTACCCAATATAGCGAGCAGCTGTATTGGCAGATTCGTCGTATGGTCCTCTCTCATGAAGATGCCAATGATTTACTTCAGAATACTTTCATTAAAGCATGGATTAATATAGATTATTTCAGGGCAGAGGCTAAACTCTCTACCTGGCTCTATCGCATAGCCTTGAATGAATGCCTCACTTTTCTGAACAAACAACGGGCTGCTTCCACAGTCTCTTTGGATGACCCCGAGGCAGATGCACTTCAAAAGCTTGAAAGTGATCCTTACTTCTCCGGTGATAAAGCAGAGATGGCTTTGCAAAAAGCCTTGCTTGCCTTGCCGGAAAAACAACGTATGGTGTTTAACCTGAAGTATTACCAGGAAATGAAATACGAAGAGATGTCCGATATATTTGGTACTTCCGTAGGTGCCTTGAAGGCTTCCTATCACCATGCCGTGAAGAAAATAGAAAAGTTTTTGGGTGAGGAGTATTAAACCTTTGCTACAAAACAATGTCTAATTAAACAGAAAGGAGAAAGCTTATGAAAGAAGAAGATAAAATACTGAAAAAGATAGGGACGGAAAATCCTTTCCGCGTTCCTGACGGCTACTTTGAGAATCTTACTTCAGAGGTAATGAACCGGCTTCCCGAAAAAGAGAAACTCATTGCTGTGCAGACAGAGCCTACAATGTGGCAGAAGGTAAGGCCTTGGTTGTATATGACCGCCATGTTTATAGGTGCGGCATTGATTATCCGTGTAGCTTCTTCGGAGCATACTCCATCTGTAGAGCGTATGGCTGCTGATGATACGGAAACAGAAATGGAATATATTAATATGGCTGTAGAGAATTCCATGCTGGATGATTATTCATTGTATGTTTATTTGGCAGACTCTGATGCAGAATAAGGTAACAACACTCAATTATTTAAAAATGAAGAAACTAATTGTTTTATTGGTTATGATATGTGGCATTATGCCTCTGCTTTGGGCTAGCGATGGATGTGACCAGCATCTGTCACCTGAAGAGTTTCGTGCCAAACAAAAAGCGTTTATAACGGAGAAAGCCGGACTGACGAGTGAGGAGGCAGCCAAGTTCTTCCCATTGTATTTTGAATTGCAGGACCGGAAAAAGCAGCTAAATGACGAGGCTTGGAAGTTGCTCCGACAAGGGAAAGATGAAAAAACAACCGAAGCCCAGTATGAGGAAATTATGGAAGGTGTATATGATGCCCGTATCGCTTCTGACCGGTTGGACAAGACCTACTTTGATAAGTTCAAGAAAATATTGCCTTGTAAAAAGATTTATCTGGTGCAAAGGGCTGAAATGCGTTTCCACCGTGAATTGCTGAAAGGCATGCATAAAAAGGGGGATGCTCCTCCACGAAAAACACAAGGGAAAAGATGAATAGTGAATGAATACAAATAAGGAAGGTTGCCACAATGATGTGAGCAACCTTCTTTTTTAAATGATAGATACCTTGTTTTAGCCTTGCTAAACCTCTACTTTAGTTCCCTAAACCTTTACTTTAGCCAGCTAAACCTGACCTTTAGAAGAATCATCTTGTTTCCCTTCTTTTTCCAGTACTTTCGCTTCGTTCCATAGCTTATCCATCTCCTCCAGCGTCATGTCATGGAGGTTTTTGCCCTCCTTGATGCTGTGCGCTTCTACATAGTTGAAGCGGTTGATGAACTTCTGGTTGGTCTGTTCCAGCGCATTGTCCGGATTGATTTTGTAGAGGCGGGCAGCGTTGATGAGGCTGAACATGACATCGCCGAATTCAGCTTCAGCTTTTTCCTTATCCATGTGGTCGACTTCTGTCTGGAACTCCCGGATTTCTTCTTTTACCTTATCCCACACCTGTTCGCGTTCTTCCCAGTCGAATCCTACATTGCGTGCCTTGTCCTGGATGCGGTAGGCCTTGATGAGCGAGGGTAGGGCAGCGGGTACACCGCTCAGCACTGTTTTGTTCCCATCTTTTTCCTTCAATTTTAGCTGTTCCCAGTTTTCAGAAACCTGGCCTGCGGTTTCGGCCTTTACATCGCCGAAGACATGGGGATGGCGGAAAATAAGTTTCTCACAAAGACGGTCGCATACGTCTTTCATATCGAAATCACCGGTTTCGGAGCCTATCTTTGCATAAAAAGCCACATGCAGCAGCACATCGCCCAGCTCTTTGCAGATGTCACTCTTGTCATCGCGTATCAGGGCGTCACAAAGTTCATAAGTCTCTTCGATGGTATTGGGGCGCAGGCTTTCGTTGGTCTGCTTGCGGTCCCAGGGACATTTCTCGCGCAGCTCGTCGAGTATGTCGAGGAAGCGGCCGAAGGCTTCCATCTGTTCTTTTCTTGTATGCATGATTTTGAAATTTAGTTTTTCCATTCTTCGTATGAGATAAGCAAGCCTATTACTTCCGAATAGTTCTTGCGTCCGCTTTGAATCTTGTTTCCTTTAAGGTACAAGTCGTAGATAAAGTTCTGGATGTCTCCGATGAGCGGACTGTATTTCTCCATCCAGTATTTCTGGTTCTTTTGGGCCAGTTCTATGATTTCAGGACGTATCCGGTTGAAAAGTTCTGCGTATTCTTCTTCGCTCATCAGTCGGCGGGCATTGCCCAGCACATGTGGGAGTACGGAGAAATACCCACTGAAACGAATCTCTTTCACCTGCGAACGGGTGCAGACCTGGTAAGCGTAGAAGTTGGCTTCTGCCTCGCTGGTGATGCCTAAAAAGTGTGCCAGCTCGTGGGCATAAGTAGCAGGATATTGTGGTGGAAGCAAATCGCCGTTCAGCGTGAATTCGCAGAAGAAAGGTCCCATGCTTCCCGTAACACCGACCATGGAAATGAACGGAGTGAAAAGCATGGTCTTCACGCGCGGAGAGGAGTGGGGAGGGCGATGTATCCCCAGCGTATCGCTGATTTGGTTGTATCCGTGTACGCTTTCCCGGCAGACCAATGGTTCGTCAATGGAGGTGACATCTGTATAGGAAGCATTCAGCTTGTCTATATAGTTGTCTACAAATGACTGAAAGATTTCGGGAGTATAGGCAGTATAAGGAATGTTTGTCCTGCCATAGAAATCTTTCTGTGAGTAGTTCAGTCCCCATGCCAGATAGAACCATGCATATATCCACAGCAAGTATTCCATTTCGTTCAGCAGAATCTGTTTCCACTTTTTCTTTTGGATATAGCGTGCCCTGATTGGATTGAAAAGAAGTCCGAGTACACTGAGGAAAATAAACAAGTCGCCTATGGCAAAAGGCATGAGTTTTGAAAAGGAGGACAAGAAATGGGAAATCACCGGATATACAGACTGTGCATATACTTCTCCCAATATTGGAATGAGCTGCGTTGCCCATACAACAGACAGTAATACGATTAATACGACATACCGGATTTTCAATTTGTCTCTCATTTTTATTTTCAACCTACCATTAAGAGGACTATCGACCTCTAACTCCTAAGCCCGGAGGGCGATAACTCCCTTTAACTCCTACTAACTCCTGACTCATTTTGTAGGGACAAAAATATATATTTAAATTTTAATTCATTAATTTTGCGCCCGTTATTCGCAATAAATTAATTATAGAGATTTAAAAACATGGAATTAGCAAGTAAGTACAATCCCGCTGACGTGGAGGGAAAGTGGTACCAGTATTGGTTGGACCACAAATTATTCAGTTCGAAACCCGATGGTCGTGAGCCTTACACCGTCGTCATCCCGCCCCCCAACGTCACCGGTGTGTTGCACATGGGACACATGCTTAATAATACCATACAAGATATTCTGGTACGCCGCGCCCGTATGGAAGGCAAGAATGCCTGCTGGGTGCCGGGAACCGACCATGCATCCATTGCTACCGAGGCCAAGGTGGTGAATAAGCTTGCCGCACAAGGCATCAAGAAGACGGACCTTACCCGCGACGAGTTCTTGAAGCACGCCTGGGAATGGACCGATGAACACGGTGGCATCATCTTGAAGCAGCTCCGCAAGCTGGGCGCTTCCTGCGATTGGGACCGTACGGCTTTTACTATGGACGAGAAACGCAGTGAAAGCGTGCTCAAGGTCTTTGTCGACTTGTATAACAAAGGTTTGATTTACCGTGGTGTCCGCATGGTGAACTGGGACCCGAAGGCGCTGACTGCTCTTAGTGACGAGGAAGTTATCTACAAGGAAGAACACAGCAAGCTGTACTATCTGAAGTACATGGTAGAAGGTGACCCCGAAGGACGTTATGCAGTGGTTGCTACCACCCGTCCCGAAACCATCATGGGAGATACTGCCATGTGTATCAATCCGAATGACTCCAAGAATACTTGGTTGAAGGGCAAGAAGGTGATTGTTCCGTTGGTAGGACGCGTGATTCCGGTCATTGAGGACGATTATGTAGACATCGAGTTCGGTACCGGTTGCCTGAAGGTAACCCCTGCCCATGATGTGAACGACTACATGCTGGGTGAAAAGTATAACCTGCCGAGCATCGACATCTTCAATGATAACGGAACGCTTAGTGAAGCTGCCGGCTTGTATATCGGCATGGACCGTTTCGATGTGCGCGAGCAGATTGAGAAGGACCTGGCTGCTGCCGGATTGCTGGAAAAAGTGGAAGCCTATACCAACAAGGTAGGTTTCTCCGAACGTACCAATGTGCCCATCGAACCGAAGCTTTCCATGCAATGGTTCCTGAAGATGCAGCACTTTGCCGACATGGCTTTGCCGCCGGTAATGAATGATGAATTGAAGTTCTATCCTGCCAAATATAAGAACACGTACAAGAACTGGCTGGAAAATATCAAGGACTGGTGTATCAGCCGCCAGTTGTGGTGGGGACACAGAATTCCTGCGTACTTCTTGCCTCAGGGTGGATTTGTTGTTGCCGAAACTGCAGAGGAAGCTCTTAAGCTTGCCATCGAAAAGACAGGTGATGCAAACATGAAACTTGAAGACTTGCGC
>ENA-ORSK01001316-ORSK01001316.1-human-gut-metagenome-genome-assembly--contig:-NODE-1316-length-20177-cov-14.376404_pt1 | contig 20177 bp, 15 predicted proteins | sample MGYA00242192_ERZ509159 | MGnify/ENA primary metagenome ERZ509159 (study PRJEB26280, sample SAMEA2338663) | human gut metagenome | biome: human gut; feature: human-associated habitat; material: faeces...
CTTGAACGAAATCCGGCTGTAGCTTGATGAATGGGATTGGTTTTTCGACAAACTGGGGCGAGCAATGCTCGCCTCTACGGGGTGCGGTGCAAAATTCAGCATTGCACTTGTGTTACGCGAAACGTCATGGTTTATTCCAATGTCCCGAACTGGGCTACCGCAAAACTCAACACCGCACTAACGTAGCGCGAGAGTTTCACGGTTTGGCCTGCACCCTCGAACCGGGCTACCAGAGATAAATGTATTTGTAGGTGCCCCAATGCGCCTCTAAAAATAAGAAAACCGAGTGCCGGTAAAGACACTCGGTTTTCGGGAGATTGTTGGTGTTACCGGGATGGAGAGGCCCGGTAACGAGAGAGAAAGAATGGATGAAATATGTCTAAAAGGCGTTAACCTTTTTTCAAGCTTCGTTATTTTATGATCAAAGTATATTACGTTTTTGCTTATTACTCAAGCGAATATTACGCATGTTTTATATGATTTTTCGGAATGCAAAATCATGTTGCATTCTGCCGTTTTTCGGCATATAATATGAAGTATTAGAATTTATCTTATGCGAATCATTCATTTTCGGAATTGGGGTATTTGTCATGGCAATTCATAAATACCTGGCATTTGTCAGGGTCGCGGAGATGGGCAGCATAACTAAGGCAGCCGAGGCGATGGGATACACTCAGTCGGCCGTCAGCCGCATGGTTGCCGACCTTGAGGACGAATGGAACCTCAATCTGCTTCGCCGCAGCCGCGGCGGTCTGGCGCTTTCGTCGGACGGGCTGATGCTGCTGCCTTATATAAAAGATCTGTGCAGCCATTACGAGGCTTTGCAGGAGCAGGCAAATTCGCTCAAGGGTTTGGAGACCGGTTTTATTCGCATCGGCTCGTGCTCGAGCTTTTCGACGCAATGCCTGCCCTCTATACTCAAAAACTTTGAGCAGCGCTATCCGAGGATAGTGTTCCAGCTTCAGAACATGGAATACAGCGAAACCGAAGAGGCGCTGTGCGCAGGCGAGATCGACTGCGGCTTCATAAGCGCACCGTATTCTCCGGAGCTTGACGTTACTGTACTTATGCGTGACAGGATGCTTGCCGTTCTGCCGCCGGATCATCCGTTGGCGGATGCGCCGTCATATCCGCTCAAGCGTTTCAGCGAAGAGCGCATCATAAAGCTCACAGACGAGGCGAACAACGAGGTCTCCAAGGTGTTCGCTCAGCTCAATTCAATGCTTGACACCCCCGTCACCGCCTACTGCGACGTAAACGACGACTACTCCATCATGGCGATGGTGGAAAGCGGACTGGGCGTTGCCGTGCTCTCGGAGCTTGTGACGGGCAGAATGCCGTTTGACATCCGCCTGAAGGAGCTTGATCCGCCGCAGTACCGCGACGTTGCGATAGCCGTCAAGAAGGGCCGCTGCCCCTCCCCCGCGACGGAAAAGTTCATCCAGATCGTTCTGGAATACTTCCATCTGCAATAAACGTCTCCGCTTATATATGCAATAAACTCCGTACCGAAACGGTACGGAGTTTATTGTTTTATAGCTCAGCAATTAAATTGGGGGTTGGCTTAGTACATGCCCATATCACCGCCGGCAGGAGCCGCTACAGGCGCCGGAGGAGTGGGGATATCGGTAACGAGGCTCTCGGTGGTAAGAACCATGGAAGCCACGCTCGATGCGTTTTCGAGTGCGCTGCGGCAGACCTTGGTCGGGTCGATGATTCCGAGCTGGATCATGTTGCCGTACTGCTCGGCCGCTGCGTCGAAGCCGTAGGAAGCCTCGTCGCTGCCGTAGACCTTGTCGAGGATGACCGCACCCTCGAGGCCTGCGTTTGCAACGATCTGCATGATAGGTGCTCTCAGCGCCTTTGCGATGATGGATGCACCGGTCTTTTCGTCGCCGTCGAGAGTTGCGACAAGTGCGTCGGCAGCCTTTGCAGCCGCGACATATGCCGTGCCGCCGCCTGCGACTATGCCTTCTTCAACAGCGGCGCGGGTCGCGTTGAGCGCGTCCTCGATGCGCAGCTTCTTTTCCTTCATCTCGGTCTCGGTCGCAGCGCCGACCTTGATGACCGCTACGCCGCCGGAGAGCTTTGCAAGGCGCTCCTGGAGCTTTTCCTTGTCGTACTCGGAGGTGGTGGTCTCGATCTGAGCGCTTATCTGAGCGATGCGAGCCTTGATATCGGCCGCCTCGCCTGCGCCGTCAACGATAACGGTGTTTTCCTTGGTGACCTTGACCTGGCGAGCCTGGCCGAGCATCTCGATCTGAGCGTCCTTAAGCTCCATGCCGAGGTCGGAGGAGATGACCTGGCCGCCGGTGAGCACTGCGATATCCTGGAGCATTTCCTTACGTCTGTCGCCGAAACCGGGAGCCTTGACGCATACGCAGGTGAAGGTGCCGCGCAGCTTGTTGAGGATGATGGTAGCAAGAGCCTCGCCCTCAACGTCCTCTGCAATGATGAGGAGCTTTCTGCCGGCCTTGACGATCTGCTCGAGCAGGGGCAGGATCTCCTGAATATTGGTGACCTTCTTATCGGTGATGAGGATGAGAGCATCCTCGAGGACAGCTTCCATCTTCTCGGTGTCGGTTGCCATGTAGGGGCTGAGGTAGCCGCGGTCAAACTGCATGCCTTCAACGACCTCGCTGTAGGTATCTGCGGTCTTGGACTCCTCGATGGTGATAACGCCGTTCTGCGAAACCTTCTCCATAGCCTCGGCGATCAGAGTGCCGATGACATCGTCGCCGCTGGAGATAGCGCCGACACGGGCGATATCACCGCTGCCGGAAACGGGCTGGGAATTTGCGCGGATGGCTTCGACGGCCGCGTCGGTAGCTTTCTTGATGCCGCGCTTCATGGTCATGGGATTTGCGCCGGCTGCGAGGTTTTTAAGTCCCTCGTTGATCATTGCCTGAGCAAGAACCGTCGCGCTGGTGGTACCGTCGCCGGCTACGTCGTTCGTCTTGGTGGAAACTTCTTTGATAAGCTGAGCGCCCATGTTCTCGAACGGATCCTCAAGCTCGATCTCCTTTGCGATGGTAACGCCGTCGTTGGTTATCAGCGGTGCGCCGAACTTCTTGTCGAGCACAACGTTGCGGCCCTTGGGGCCAAGGGTGATCTTAACCGTATCTGCAAGCTGATTCACGCCACGCTCAATAGCCTTGCGTGCTTCTTCGCCGAAAATAATCTGTTTTGCCATGATATAAGCGCCTCCTTATTCTACGATAGCGAGAATGTCGCTCTGACGAACGATGGTGTATTCCGATTCATCAAGCTTTATCTTGCTGCCGCTGTACTTGCCGACGAGAACCTTTTCGCCGACCTTAACTTCCATCTTTACCTCGTTGCCGTCAACTATGCCGCCGGGGCCTACCTCGACGACTTCATATATCTCGGGCTTTTCCTGCGCAGATGCCGCAAGGAAGATACCGCTCTGGGTCTTTTCCTCGGCTTTAGACTGCACGAGCACTACTCTGTCTGCCAAAGGCTTGAGTTTCATCATATATACCTCCAATTGAATAATATACAAACAAAAAAATTCGACCGAGTTAGCACTCTTTCATCCTGAGTGCTAACTCGGTTATTATAATAGCACATATTTTTTAAATTTCAAGCCCCTAAAGTGAAAAATTCGTAAAAAATTTTATATATTTTTTCTCGCGAAGTTTTATTTGAGATACATGAACAAGTCGCATTTGATCATGCCGTTATAAAGCTTGCGTTTTTTATCCGCAGTCTTACCAAAGGTGCGCTCAAACTCCGTATGTGACGACAGCAGGTATAGCTTCCAGTTTTCCGTTTTGCGCCACGCATCACCGAAAAGTCTGTAAAGCTGCTCGGCCTCATGTTTTTCCATGATGCGCTCGCCGTAGGGCGGATTTGTGACTATGATTCCGTTTTCAGTCACGCGGTCAAACTTCGTGGCATCGGCTTTTTCAAAGCGGACTATATCAGAAACTCCTGCGCGGGCTGCATTCTCACGCGCTATATCCAGCGCTGTCGGGTCAATGTCCGTACCTATTATATTATAGTTACCGTTAAACTCGCGCGATACGGCCTCCTCGCGCTCAAGCTGCCACACGGACTTATCAAGGCTTCTCCAGCGCATGGCCGAAAAATCACGGTGCAGGCCGGGAGCGCGGTTTTTGGCTATCAGTGCGGCCTCAATTGGTATCGTTCCGCTGCCGCAAAACGGATCGCAGAAGTCCTCCCTGCCGCGATAGCGCGAAAGGCTGACCATTGCCGCAGCCATAGTCTCCTTCAGGGGCGCGGCATTATGCGCCGGGCGATAGCCGCGCTTATGCAGCCCCTCGCCTGAGGTGTCTATGCAAAGCGATGCAACATCCTTCATTATCGAAAACTGTATCTGATACGTTTCGGCGGTTTCGGCAAACCACTCGATTCCGTATACGCCTTTGAGCCGCTCGACTATGGCTTTTTTTATTATCTTCTGACAGTCGGAAACGGAAAAAAGCTTTGAATTCAGGCTGTATCCCTTAACGGGGAAGGCAGCATCGCGCGGAATGAGCACCTCCCACGGCAGCGCCTTGGTTTTCTCAAAAAGCTCGTCAAAGGTCTCGGCTCTAAAGCGGCCGAGCTCAAGCAGCACGCGCTCGCCTATGCGAAGATTTATATTGGCTTTTGCTATCTCCTTTGCACCGCCCGTGAAGTAAACTCGGCCGTTTTCGTTCTGCACATTCTGCATTTTCATCCGCCGCAGCTCGTCGGCAATGGGACCCTCAAGGCCGAGCAGGCACGGCACGCAAAGCTTAAAATTATCCATAATACGTTTCTCCGTAAATTCTCAAAATTTCGCCGCATTTCATCATACTTCATAGTTTTGCGCTTGTAAAGATGCAATTACTTTTTATATATGTATAAATCGTGAAGATTAACATTATCTTCGCTATCTTTTGTGTAACATTACAATTTTTAATGCTAAAAATACCGAAAAAGCACTTGATTTTCACAGAGATAAGATATATACTGTTAACATCTTTGGATATTTTTTAACGATTTTCACTCATTATTAATAAGTTCTTTGGAAGGGTGAGATGATGACACGACTTGAAGCAATTGACAAGCTTTGCGAAAGCTATTCCGTTTATTTCGACGTTGAGCGTTTTGAGGAAAACGAAGACCTGCTTGCCGCAACATGCTTTTTGTATGTCCACTCGGAAAAGTACGTCCTTGTCAAGGCCGCAAAGCTTTGGGAGGCCGACAGCAACGAGTATGTTTACATTTTCAACGTTCCCCACCTGACGAAAGACGTCTTCACCAATTGCCGTGACTATGCCCATAGGGACGGGATGAGCCGCATAGAGCCCAAGCCCGGACACATGTGTTCGTATATTACGGCGCTGTTTATTTGTGATACCTGCGACCCCGACGCCGTGCGTGCGCTCAAAAGGACGCGGATATACAAAAGCTTCCGTCTGTCTTACTACGGCTGGATGGATTTCCACACCGGCCTTATTGAGCTTCAGACGGGAAAGACTGCCGCAAACGGCAGTGGAAGAAGTACAGCACAGCTTTTGAAAAAAACGCTGCTGAAAAAAACATAATTTTTGAAGGGAGAGAAACAAAATTATGAATGCTGCTGTATTACTTATCATCAGCATCGCCATTCTGCTCATCGGTTATATTTTCTACGGCAGATGGCTGTCCAAAAAATGGGGAGTCGATCCCAATAAAGCGACTCCTGCTCACACCATGGAAGACGGCGTGGACTATGTTCCTGCCAAGGCTCCTGTCCTTATGGGACACCACTTCTCCTCCATCGCCGGCGCAGGCCCGATAAACGGACCTATCCAGGCTGCCGTTTTCGGTTGGGTACCGGTTGCACTGTGGGTACTCATCGGCGGTATCTTCTTCGGCGGCGTACATGACTACGGCGCACTGTTCGCTTCCGTCCGCAACAAGGGTAAATCCATCGGTACCGTTATCGAAGACAGTATCGGTCTGAAGGCAAAGCGTCTGTTCATCATCTTCGCTTACCTGACCCTCCTGCTCGTCGTTGCCGCATTCGGCTCGATCGTTGCAAACACCTTCAAGGCAACCTACCTTGAAAACGGCGCTATCGACTATGCAGCCAGCGCCGCAAACGCCAGCACCGCGATGATCTCCATCTTCTTCATCGTTCTGGCAATCCTCTTCGGCTTCTTCGTTTACAGAAGAAACGCTCCTCTCGGTGTTTCCACCATCATCGGCGTTGTTCTGATCGCCGTTGCAATGTATGTCGGCCTGAACTGGCATCCGATCTACCTCAGCTACGAGACCTGGATGATCATCTGCGGCGTTTACATCCTCATCGCATCCGTAACGCCTGTTTGGATCCTGCTCCAGCCCCGTGACTACCTGAGCTCCTTCCTGCTCTACGGCATGATGATCCTCGCCGTTGTCGGCATCATCGGCTGCCATCCGAGCATCGATGCGATGCCCGCATTCACCGGCTTCCAGGATACCCTCGCCCCGACCGGTACCTCTCTGGGCTACCTGTTCCCGGCACTGTTCGTAACCATCGCCTGCGGCGCGATCTCCGGCTTCCACTCTCTCGTTGGTTCCGGCACCACTGCAAAGCAGCTCAACAACGAGCGCGACGCTCGCCCCATCGCATACGGCGGCATGCTCATCGAGTCCGCTCTGGCAATCATCTCCCTGTGCGCAGTTGCGTACATCTGGAAGGATTACGCCGACGGCACCACCGTTGTTCCTACCGCAGTTTTCGCAGGCGGCCTGTCCTCCATGCTCGGCACTCTGTTCGGCGCCGGCGCACAGAAGGTCACCTACTCTCTGCTGATTCTGGCAGTCTCCGCATTCTGCCTGACCTCGCTTGACACCGCTACCCGTCTTGCCCGCTACATGTTCCAGGAATTCTGGATGAAGCCCGGCGAGAACATTAAGGATATGACCGGCGCACGCAAGGTCCTCACCAATCCGTACGTTTCCACCGCTATCACCGTCGTCCTCGGCGTTGCCCTCGGCATGACCGGCTACGCAAAGATCTGGGCTCTGTTCGGCGCTGCAAACCAGCTGCTGGCTGCTCTGGGTCTGCTCGCAGTCGCTGCATGGCTCGGCAAGATCGGCAGAAACAACAAGATGTTCTACTTCCCGATGGCATTCATGCTCATCGTAACTCTGACCTCGCTGGTATTCACCATCAAGGCTCAGATCGGTCTGATCACCACCGGTGCCGACGTAACATGGGGCGTCATCCGTGCCGTCATCGCCGTTCTGCTTATCATCCTTGCTATCGACCTCGTTATCGAGGGCGTCAAGGCCCTGAGCAAGCAGGCAAAGGCAAAGACCGCAGCAGCAGAATAATCGCAATAAAACTCATTCAGGAAGCCGCAAAAATGCGGCTTCCTTTTTTCATCCCCGTTTATTCGCCATTTTACAGATTTTTAACTAAAACTCTTTTTTTATCTGTATAATTACTGTATACTTGTATTAAGCTGACGAGAGTCGAACACATATCGCCTGTCAGCTTAAGTATAAATAATATTTTGATCCAAGGGGGAAATAATATGAGCAAAAAAGCCCTTGTTGTTGAAGACGACGTTAATATTGCCGAGCTTCTTATGCTTTATCTTGAAAAGGACGGCTTTGAAGTCAGTATCGCGCACGACGGCGGACGCGGTATTGAGATGTTCAACGAGATATCGCCCGATCTTGTTCTGCTTGATATCATGATGCCCGTTATGGACGGTATGCAGGTTTGCCGCGAGATCCGCAAGACCTCGTCGGTCCCAATCATCATGCTGACCGCAAAGGGCGCTGTCGGCGACAAGGTCGCAGGTCTGGATATCGGCGCGGATGACTATGTCACAAAGCCCTTTGAAGTCAAGGAGCTTCTTGCGCGCATCCACGCGGTCATGCGCCGCTCGGAGACCGACAACACGCCCAAAGAGAAAAAGCTCTGCTACGATAAGCTTATCGTGAACCTTGACTCCTATGAGCTTATAGTTGACGGAGTGAAGGTAGACACTCCGCCCAAAGAGATGGAGCTGCTGTATCATCTTGCAGCGTCGCCCAACATTGTTTTTACGCGCAACCAGCTGCTTGACGAGGTATGGGGCTTCGATTACTTCGGTGATTCGCGCACCGTTGACGTTCACATCAAGCGTCTGAGGGAAAAGCTCGAGGGTGTTTCTCCTCAGTGGTCGCTGCAGACCGTTTGGGGCGTTGGTTATAAATTCGAAGTCGTAAAATAAAAGGAGCAGGCTCTGTATGAAGAGCATATACTTACGCAATTTTCTTGCGACGGCGCTTCTTGTTTTCGTCTCATTTGCGATAGTCGGCGCATCGTTCTTCTTCATCGGCAGGAATTATCTTATAAACTCCACAAGGGAAAGAATGAACGCCAGCGCAGACGAGGTCGTCAGATCGGCGCTTGCTCTTTCAAAGCAGGAAACGCTCGGGAGCTGGAATCTGCGTTTAACGATAAGCCCGATTGCGAATGTCACATCGAGCCACATATTTATATGCGATCAGGACGGTCTTGTACTGTCCTGTTCCGATTTGACCCTGTATTGCGCAAAGCATCAGGGCAAGCAGCTTGACCCGTCGGTCATGCAGGCCGTAAGCTCCGGCAGCGAGTTTGACAGTATGACGACGCTCATGGGCTTTTATTCCGAGCAGCAATACGTCGTTGCAAAGCCGATAGTCTCGGATGACGAAACGCTCGGCTATGTCTTTGTCGCGTCCGATGAGTTCAACATAATGAACAACTGGCAGGCCTTTTTCGGCGTTGCATTGGCCGTCGCGATAGCGGTCGTGCTCGTTGCGATACTCATGAGCCTTGTTTACTCAAAGAAGATGGCCGAGCCACTTGATGAGTTGACGCTTGCCGCGCGGAAGTTTGCTCTCGGAGATTTTTCGGTGCGTGTCAAAACAAAGGAAAAACGCGACGACGAGATCGGAACGCTTATTGAGTCGTTCAACTCAATGGCCGACACGCTCGAGAAAAGCGACAACAAGCGTCAGGAGTTCATCGCAAATGTCTCACACGAGCTGCGAACCCCGATGACCACCATCGCCGGCTTTGCCGACGGTATACTTGACGGAACGATACCGCACGAGCAGGAGGAAAAGTACCTGCACAAGATCGCCGACGAAACGCGGCGCCTTTCGCGCCTTGTGCGCAGCATGCTCGACCTCAGCCAGGCAGAAAGCGATGCCGTCGATCTTTCAAAGCGCAGCCGCTTTGACCTTTCCGAGCTTCTGCTGCAATGCCTTCTGAGCTTTGAGAGCAGAGCCAAGGAGAAAAATCTTGACGTCGATCCGCAGCTTCCGGAGGACCCCATCGAGGTCTTTGCCGAGCGCGACTCCATAACGCAGGTCATATATAACCTCACAGACAACGCGATGAAGTTTGCCTCGCCCGGTAGCACGATAACCATAAGGCTATACAAAAAAGGCTCAAAGGCCTATGTTTCCATAAAAAACATCGGCGAGCCTATTCCCGAGAACGATCTTCCGTACATTTTCGACCGCTTTCACAAATCCGACCGCTCACGAAGTCTGGATAAGGACGGCGTAGGTCTCGGCCTGTATCTTGTAAAAAAGATCGTCAACAGCCACGGCGAAGAGGTCGCGGTGTCCAGCCGCGACGGAGTGACGGTGTTTGTGTTTACGCTTCCCCTCGCGCCGGCAAAGCAGAAAAAAGAAAAAGCAGAACGAAAGTAAGCCGCATGCCGCGGCAGATTGGAGAAATTAATGGGCTGGTATGACACTAACGGCAACGACTGGTATAAGCCGAGCTCACAGACGGGCGCTCAGGATCGGCAGCCTGCGGCAAATTTGCCCAACGGAAACAGGAAAACGCGCGTTATCGCGCTGATAATATGTCTGTGTGTGTTCATCGCCGGCATAGCCCTCATAGCAGGCGGCTTCGGCTCGGACGTAATAGACTATAACGCCGACGGTAAGCCCTCGGACTGGCACGATTATTTCGACAAGCTCTACGGCACCGATGCTCCGACAGCAACGGCGGATGTGCGCATCCCCCTGGCCGATGACCGCGGCAGTCTTACGATCAAAAACGGCAGCGAGGGCGCTTCGCTCGATTTCAGCACGATCTATGAAAAGTGCAGCCCCTCCGTTGTCGGCATCAAGGTCTATAACGACAGCGAGAGTAAGGACTATTACGCCTGGGGCAGCGGCGTTATCGCCTCTTCGGACGGGTATATAATCACAAACACCCACGTTCTTGACGACGGCGACTCGGCCACGGTGGTTTTATCCGACGGCAGCGAGCACGAGGCAAAGCTCATCGGCTTTGACGTATCCAGCGATATCGCCGTAATAAAAATAGACACGACCGGCCTTTCAGCCGCCGAATTTGCCTCAAGCTCAACCCTCAGCGTCGGTGACAGCGTTGCCGCCATCGGCAACCCCCTCTCCCCCGACCTGCGTCTTACCATGACACGCGGAATAGTTTCCGCGCTCAACCGTGAGATAAACTACAACGGCGCGACAATGACGCTTATCCAGACCGACGCCTCCATCAACGAAGGCAACTCCGGCGGCCCACTGTTCAACAGCCGCGGTCAGGTCATCGGCATAACGAACATGAAGATGATCTCATCCTTCGGCTCTGGAGTTGAAGGTCTCGGCTTTGCAATACCGTCCGACACTGTCGAGAGCATCGTTCAGGCGCTTATCGAGGACGGCGCGGTGTACGGCAGGGTGTCGATCGGCGTTACGGTAGGCCCCGTGAGCAAGGACATTGCTCAGTACTACGATATTCCGCAGGGGCTGTACGTCAGCGCAGTCACCGAAGGCTCGGATGCCGAGGCAAAGGGCATAGAGCGCGGCGATATAATCACTAAAGTCAACGGCGAGGACGCTTTTGAAAACTCCGACGTTTCCGACGCGAAGGAGGGCCTTAATGCCGGCGACACGCTGACATTCACTGTCTGGCGCGACGGAAGGACCCTGGATATCACCGTAAAACTTATGGATCCGGCGGATATGGGCAAATAAATCAGGCAGTAACGGCCGCCGGAGCATTGCTCCGGCGGCCTGCGCATTTTTTCACTACGCAAGGAGGAAAAGACATGGATAAAGAGCGCCGCATAAGCACCGGCATAGACGGCCTTGACCAGGCTATAGATTTTCTGCGCCCCGGTGATACCGTTGTCTGGCAGTGCGAGCACATCAGCGACTATATGTACGTCGCAACGAGATTTGTAACCAACATCGCTCGTCAGGGCAAGCGCATAGCATACATACGCTTTGCCGACCACGAAGAGATCATGGACGCAGCCGCGCTCTGCGAGGGCGGCGCAAATGTGCAGGAGTACAGGCTCGATCCGCGAGTGGGCTTCGAGACCTTCGCAGTGCAGGTTCACAGAATAATCGACAAGGAGCCTATGGGTACGTTTTTCGTGTTCGACTGCCTGTCGGATCTGCAAAATTATTGGTTCTCGGACCTTATGATCTCGAACTTTTTCCTGCTGATAAACCCGTTTCTCATACGCCGCCAGGCGATAGCCTATCAGCCGATAGACTATGAAAAGCACACCTACGAGACTATCTCGCGCATCCGCAAGGAAGCGCCGCTGCTTGTCAACATCCGCACTCTCGACGGCAGCGTTTACATGCATCCGGTAAAGGTTCGCGGCCGCAATACAACGACGACCTACTTTCCTCTTAAAATAACCGGCTCAAAATGGCGCACGCTCACCTCAAGCGCCGACACCTATGCCATATTCGAGCGCTTCACCCAGACCGGCGAGCGCCGCGACTGCTGGGACAGCATGTTTGACTCCGTCGCCGACGGGCGTGAGCCGACCGACGCCGAGAGCATGCTTTTAAAAGAAAACATCATGCGCTGCCTGCTCGGCAACGAGCCGACGCGCTTTGCCCTGTGCCGCAAGTACTTCTCCATGAAGGATCTTATGTACATAAAAAACCGCGAGATCGGCACCGGCTGCATCGGAGGCAAGGCCGCCGGCATGCTGCTTGCGCGCAACATTCTGCGCGACGAAGCTCCGGAGCTGTACAGCTCTCGGATCGAGCCGCACGATTCGTACTATATCGGCGCGGACGTTTTCTATACCTACGCCGTGCAGAGCGGCCTGTGGGGCTCTCGAATACGCATGATCGAGGCCGAGGACTATCTCAAGTACGCTCCCGACATACGCGAGCTGCTGCTAAACGGCACATTCGCGCCCAGTATCAAGGAGCAGTTCATGTCCATGCTCGAATATTTCGGCCAGTCGCCTATAATCGTGCGCTCAAGCTCCATTCTAGAGGACGGCTTCGGCAACGCCTTCGCCGGAAAATATGAGAGTGTTTTCTGCCCAAATCAAGGCAGTCTGAAAGAGCGCTACGACGATTTTGAGCGTGCGGTCAAACAGGTCTACGCCAGCACCGTCGACCCGGACGCGATCAAATACCGCGCAGAGCGAAACCTCCTTGACCGTGATGAGCAGATGGCTCTCTTGGTCATGCGAGTGTGCGGCGACGTTCACGGCGACTATTACTATCCTCACATTGCCGGCGTGGGACATTCAAAAAATCTTTATCTCAACAAGCAGAACTCTTCATCGGAAAACAAGGGCATGCTGCGCCTTGTTTTCGGCATGGGCACGCGCGCGGTCGATCGCGAGGCCGACGACTATGCGCGGCTTTTGAATATGGATAATCCCACCGCACCGCCGATGGTGGCTTATGGCGATGAGTACAAGTATTCGCAGCATAAGATGGACGTTATCGGACTCAAGGACAACGAGTTTGAGACGATAAGCGTTGACAGCATCGACAAAAGGGATCTCAAGGCAGATCCGACGCTGTTCATGGAACTGGATTACCCCACCGCTGCAAGACTGCGCGAAATGGGTCTGAGCGCCTCCGATGCTCCGGATATATTGAATTTCCGCAAGCTTCTCGGAAACACGGACTTCGCCGCAGTCATGGCCGAAACGATGCGCATTCTCGAAGAGAAGTACGATTACCCCGTCGATATCGAGTACGCCTGTAATTTTGACGCAGAGGGCAATTACCGCGTCAACCTGCTCCAGTGCCGTCCGCTTCAGACACGCGGCGTGGGCTCATCCGGAGTCATGCCTAAGATCAAGGAGCTGTACTTCCGCACCGAGGGCAACTTCATGGGCGGCAATGTGTGCCTGCCGATCAGATATGCCATCCTGGTCAAGGTCGAGCCTTATCTTGCCCTGCCGGAGCAGCGCAAATATCAGGTTGCGCGCAGGCTCGGAGAGCTTAACAGTCTCCTGCGTGACAAGGGCACTATCCTGCTCGGCCCCGGGCGCTGGGGAACGACCACTCCGAGTCTCGGCGTGCCGGTACATTTCATGGAGATAAACCGCTTCGACTGCATCGCCGAACTTGCGTACAGCTCGCACGGACTGCGTCCAGAGCTTAGCTACGGCAGCCACTTCTTCCAGGATCTCGTCGAGGCCGGAACGTTTTACGCTGCGCTCTATCCGGGCGAGGACGGCTGCGTTTTTAACGAAGAGCGGTTTTCCGGCTGCGAGGATGTGTATGCAAAGCTCCTTAAGGCCGATGCCGCAGACCCTATCGCCGACGTTATAAGCGTGTATGACCTCGGCGAGGGCAATGCGATCCTCTATTCGGAAGTCGAAAGTCAGGAGTGCTTCCTCGCAAAGGTCTGAGCGAACGTTGATATCAAATATGTAAAAAAGCAGACGCCGAGCGTCTGCTTTTTTCAGCTTTCCATTTGCTTGCCGAGGAAGGATGCCACCGTTTGCGCAAGCTTAAACTCAATGTCGCTGCCGGCGGATGCGTTCTGGCTTACAAATATCACGCAGCCGAGTATATCGCCCTCGCTTAGGATGGGTGATGCGACCGAAACATAGTAGCGCTCGTCGCCGTCAATGACGTGCATCGGCTCGGTACCGTCATAGCGCACGCTGCCGCGCGATTCCATAACGCGTTCAAGCGCCGGCGATACTCGCTTGTCGATAAAATCACGCTTGGATGCACCCGAAACGGCAATAATGCTGTCGCGGTCGCAAACCGCAGCTATTGCATCGGTCGAGCGGTGTAGGCTGTCGCATATCTGCGCTGCGAAATCGCCCAGTTCACCAATTGGGGAATACTTTTTGAATATGACCTCACCGTCGCGATCCGTGAAAATCTCCAACGGGTCACCCTCGCGAATACGCATTGTGCGGCGTATCTCCTTCGGGATAACGACCCTGCCCAGATCGTCGATACGTCTGACTATCCCTGTTGCTTTCATATCTTTGGTCCTCCGTATTTTTGTTGTACGGTTATATTCTCTGCAATGTTGCAAAAAATATGTAGAAATCCGATGTGTGTTTTTACGTGTTCGCCGAGCATGAGATCTTACATGCTCTTTTACATTTACAGCACTTCTTTCGTGCTCTCACGGCCGCAGGTGATATTGAGGTTTCCATTTCGGCAGCGCAGGGCGTCGAGGAAATCCTTCGGCACATTATCGCCGTTTAAAACGATTCGATATTCAAGCTCATAAAGCGTTCCCATATTCGATGTTTTGACCTTTACAAGCGAATTTGAATTAGTATACTCGGCAAAGACATCGTCAAACAGGCCCTCGTAGTCAAGATTTTCGGGTATGGTAATTTTCAGCGTGCGCTCCTCGGCTTTGCCCTTGCCGAAATTGAGCGCAGTCAGCGCCATTATAACGGCCGAGATGATCACGAACGATATGACCGCAAGGCCGACATAGCCCATGCCTGTTGCAAGGCCGACGGCCATCGCCATGAACAGCACGCCTATCTCGCGCGCGGTTCCCGGAACCGAGCGGAACCTTACAAGGCTGAACGCGCCCGCAACGGCGACTCCGGCGCCGACGTTTCCGTTTACAAGCATGATGACAAGCTGAACGGCCACCGGAAGTATCGCCAGCGCGACTGCATAACTTTGACTCGACCGCGAGCGGTACATCCCGACAAGCGCGATCCCGATGCCGAGGACAATGGATGTGAACGTACATATCAAAAATGCCGACAGCGTCAGCTGAGAAGATATTATGGATTCAAGCACAGTCGGATCCCTCCTTATCATTCGTTGCAATCTCCCTGAGGATGCTGTTTTTATAGCAATGGCCGATTTTCGAAAACGATGTCGGGAATGCGCCGGTTTCGGACAAAAGCCTGCTCAGCCACATCGGGCACACTCCCGGGATCTTCAGCTCCATAAGCACCTCATCCGGCATCAGCAGCGGCGCGCCGTGAGAACCGAGGCGCAGATCAAGCTCATCCGTGCGAAAGCGCAAATTTGTGTCAAAAGTAATACGCAGTTCAGGCTGCTCAATGCCCGAGAACGCCATACGGTCATATCCGATAAACGCCTTAGGTCTTACCTCATACGATAAACATCACCGCTAACGGCAAAAACGGCATCAATTCCGGCGCTACGACCGACGCCGAGGGTGAAGCCTCGCTGACGATAAAGGAGCTGACACTTAACATTTCGGCTACTGTAAACGATGCGATAAATGCAGAGCAGCTTTTAAACATTGAAAGCGGCACGCTTAACATTTCCGCTGCCGACGACGCGGTACACAGCGACCTCGTCCTCAACATCGGAGCCGACGGGACCGACGGACCGACGATAAACGTCTCCGAATGCTGCGAGGGGCTTGAGGCCGCAGAGCTGAACGTTCTGTCGGGAAACATTTCGATCATATCATCCGACGACTGCCTGAACGCGGCAAAATCCGACCTTTCAAATTATGACCTTTCCATGAATATCTCGGGCGGCACGATAAACGCCTATTCGAGTGAGGGCAACGGTTTTGGCAGAGGAGACCGCCCGTCCGCTGATCCGCCGCAAAAGTCAACAAGCAAAGCCTAAACAAGCACGGAGACGCAATGCGTCTCCGTGCTTGTTTACGATCACAACTACGATCACAACACTATGCCGTTGGCCTCGAGCTCACGTAGGCGATTGTAGAGAGTTCCCCTCGACATACCGAGGTATCGCGCGGTCTTTGCCTTATTCCCATTATGCTTGAGCAGAGCGTCGAGTATTCTGTTCGTTTCGGCATCGCGCATATCGAGTGTCCGTCCCTGCTTCTGCGACGTCACCGCAGTCTGCTCACCTCCGAAATCGTCGCAGACATCGCTTATTTCAAGCTCGTGGCCGTCCTCTGCTTTTAGCAGACTGCGCTCAATTATATTGCGCAGCTGCCGCAGATTGCCCGGCCAGTAATTTGCCTTGAAGCGTTCGACGGTTTCCGCCGAAACGCTGAAAATATTCTTTCCGTATCCGGCCGACAGCAGTGTTACAAAATAATTGCTCAGCTCCTGCATATCTGCCTGCCGCTCGCGCAGCGGCGGAAGATCAATGCGAAGGACATTCAGCCTGTAATATAAGTCAAGTCTGAACGAGCCGTCCTTCACCTTTTGCAGTACCTCGCTGCCTGCCGCCGAAATAACGCGCACATCTGTCTGCACACTGCGGCGCGAGCCGATCGGCGTTACGATGCCGTCCTCAAGAAAGCGCAGCAAAAAGCTCTGCATGTCCTGGCTCATCTCTGATATTCCGTCAAGGAAAAGCGTTCCCCCGTCTGCCTGAATGAATTTGCCGGGATTTTTTTCGGTCCCGATCAGCATCGAATCAACCGTTTCACGCGAAAATCCTCCGCAGCTTATTGGCACAAACGGTCCGGCAAAGCGAGGGCTTGCATTGTGTATAGCCTGTGCAAAAAGTTCCTTTCCCGTGCCGGACTCCCCTGTTATCAGCACGTTCGCCGGGCTTGCCGCCGCTGTGCGTGCCTCGCTTTTGACCAATTTCATTCCGGAGCTGACGGCGATTATATCTTGAAAATTATATACTGCGTTATTGCGCTGCGCTCCGGCGCTGTACTTTCTGATCTGTTCTGCCGTTTTTATTGACACCTTGAGACCGATCACCTTGTCATTTTCCTTTATGGCAAGGCATTCGACATAATAGCGCTTTCCCGTGCTGCCGAGGGCAATGTTACCGGCAGATATCTCCTTACCGGTGCGCAGAGCTTTCATAACAAATGACAGCTCCGGAAGGCTGTCGCGCAGAGCCTTGCCGATAATAGAGGTTATGTGCATATCAAATTCATTTTCAAACCTGCTGTTGGCAAAAACTACGACGCCCGTATCATCAACCAGCAGCGTTATATCCGTGCTGCACTGCACCGACTGTTCAAGCAGGTGAAACCTGCGTTCTATGTGCGGATACAGTATTCGGTTCTTATAGGTGAAGTCGCCCGCTTCAAGCATGAAAGTTGCCGAATTGAGCGAATTTTTAAAGCATTTATCCAGCGGCAGAAATATTACCGTCACCGCGTGAAATCCGGGGCCTGCCGAAGTTTCGCCATAGCGGGCAATGCAGGCATATGGCGTGAGCAGATCGCAATAGTGCCCCTGCCCTGCACTGAAGCAGGTAACAAAGGGCTTTTCCGGCGCGGTGTTTCCGGCAAAAACGCCGACATTTTCAATGGAAAACCGCGTTCCGATACGCAGGCCCTTTGCTTTGAGCTCCTTCAAAAGCGCGGCACTGCCGCTTTTGTGGAACGCAACAAGCTGCGTATCAAGATAAAACATCGCTCCTCCCATACGCTCAAGTGCCGTGCTGCGGCTTTCATAGTAATCGCGGAAATATGCGAGGTGGCACTTTGATATATCGTCTATCCTGTCAAACACATGCAGATCGCGGCAATCCTCGCCCAGTCGCACTGCGTGAGCATCGGCGCCGGTAGCGCGTGACTTCTCCCACGAAGCAACCGTTTTTTCATACTTATGGTCGTATTCGACCAGATTTCCGTTTAAAAACTGCTGCTTTAAATTTTTCAGAACATCATTTTTCGGAAGATCATTCATGTCGCTGTCTCCTTGTTGAACATTTTTGCACACCTCATTTCATATTATAATCTCTCCGCCAAATATGTTCAACACATTTATACATAAGTGTTCAAATATGTTCAACACAAAGTCAATATTGCCTGCATTCTATCTGCTTGATATTATATTGTCAAATCCACTACAGGAGGTTTATTCTATGAACACCGTTCTTACAGAAGAAGAACGCGCATTGCAAATGATATACAAAGAGTATGCCGACGAGCGCATTCGTCCGCACACGCTGGAGATCGACAAGGGGCTTTTCAGCGTTGAACCGCTGCTGAAGGAAATGCACGAGCTTGGCTTCTGCGGCATCGTTATCCCGAAGGAATACGGCGGTCTCGGCAGCAGCTATGTTCACTATGTTCTTGCCGTTGAGGAGCTTTCCAAGGCCAGCGGCCCGGTAGCAAAATCCGTTTCCGGACAGACAAACATGTGCTTCCCCATTCTTCACTACGGCACCGAGGAGCAGAAGCGGAACTACGTGATCCCCGTGGCCAAGGGAGAAAAGATCCTGGTCTTCGCCCTGACCGAACCGGGCGCCGGCTCCGACGCGGGCGGGACCCTGACCTCCGCCGTGCAGGCTGGGGACGAATTTATTCTCAACGGCCGCAAGACCTTCATTTCCGGCGCGCCCTTCGCGGATTACGCGGTGGTCTACGCCAAGACCGATCCCAGCCAGAAAGGCTCCAAGGGCATCTCCATGTTCCTTGTGGACATGAAGCTGCCCGGCGTATCCTGCGGCAAGCCCGAGCACAAGATGGGCATCGTGGGCTACCCCACCAGCGACATCATCCTGGAGGATGTGCATGTCCACAAAAGCGACCTGCTGGGCCCGCTGCACAAGGGCTTCTCCACCGCGATGAAGACCCTGGACGGCGGGCGCCTGGGCATGGCCGCCCAAGCGGTGGGCATCGCCCAGGGCTGCCTGGACGCGTCCGTCAAGTACGCCAAAGAGCGCAAGCAGTTCGGCAAGCCCATCGCCAAATTCCAGGCCATCAGCTTCATGCTGGCCGACATGGCCACCGAGATCGAGGCCGCGCGCCAGCTGGTCTACTCCACCGCCGTGCGCAAGGATGCGGGGGACCCGGAGAGCGCCAAGCTGTGCGCCATGAGCAAGCTGTACGCGGCCGAGATGTGCAACCGCGCGGCCTACAAGGCCGTGCAGATCCACGGGGGCTACGGCTACATCAAGGAATACAAGGTGGAGCGCTTCTACCGGGACGCCCGCATCACCAGCATCTACGAGGGCACCTCGCAGGTACAGCAGATGGTCATCTCGGGCAGCCTGCTCAAGTAAGGAGGAGAAGGGTATGAAATTCATTGTCTGCGTCAAGCAGGTGCCGGACACCTCCGGCAAGGTGGCGGTCAAGGCCGACGGCACCATGGACCGCTCCAGCATGGCCGCCATCACCAATCCGGACGACCGGAACGCGGTGGAGGCCGCCCTGACCCTCAAGGACCAGTATCCGGAAGCCAGGGTGGTGGTGATCTCCATGGGCCCGCCCCCCGCCGCCGGGATGCTGCGGGAGCTGCTGGCCATGGGCTGCGACGAGGCGGTGCTCATCTCCGGCCGGGAGTTCGGCGGTTCGGATACCTTCGCCACCTCCCAGATCATTGCCGCCGCCATCGCGCACCTGGGTCTGGATGAGGAGGACGTGATCTTCTGCGGCCGTCAGGCCATCGACGGCGACACCGCCCAGGTGGGTCCCCAGATCGCGGAAAAGCTGGGCCTGCCGCAGGTGACCTATGCCGCCGACATCCGGAAGGAGGGCCGCACGCTCACCGTCCGCCGCATGCTGGAGGACGGCTATATGAACATCCAGGTGTCCACGCCCTGCCTGATCACCTGTATCAAGGAGCTGAATACCCCCCGGTATATGACCGTCAAGGGCATTCTGGAGTGCGATCAGAAGCCTTATCGGGTCCTTGACTATGCGGCTTTGAAGGACGAGCCCCTCATCGAGCCGGACACCATCGGCCTGAAGGGTTCCCCCACCAACGTGTACAAGTCCTTCTCGCCCCCGGTGAAGGGCGCGGGCGTCCTGCTGGAGGGTTCCCCGAAAGAGGCGGTGGCGCAGCTCTTCGCCGCGCTGGAAAAACAGCACATGATTTGAGGGAGGATGCGGAAATGACTGAATTTCATAATACCGACCCCGCCGCCTTCCGGGGCGTGTGGGTATTCTGCGAGCAGCGCGGCGGGGAGCTCAACCCCACCTGCTTCGAGCTGCTCTCCGAAGGCCGCAAGCTGGCCGACGATCTGGGCGTGGAGCTCTGCGGCCTGCTGCTGGGCGACGGCGTGGCGGCGCTGGCCCCCACGCTGGGCGG
>ENA-ORSK01001319-ORSK01001319.1-human-gut-metagenome-genome-assembly--contig:-NODE-1319-length-20152-cov-2.883515_pt1 | contig 20152 bp, 16 predicted proteins | sample MGYA00242192_ERZ509159 | MGnify/ENA primary metagenome ERZ509159 (study PRJEB26280, sample SAMEA2338663) | human gut metagenome | biome: human gut; feature: human-associated habitat; material: faeces...
GTAGTTTAGAATTAGCACATGCAATATATACTAGACTGAAAGAAGAATATCCTGGAAGGCCTGATGAGGCGATCGCTCGTTATTTTACAGCTGCTTTATACATGATACAAAAATATCCGGTAAGTGAAAAAAGAAAAGCAGGAAGAGCAAAAAGATTAGGATTAAATGAAGACTTTAATAAGTGGAAAATATCAATACGCTAAGTTTTCATTAACTTAGTCTTTTTTATTTTTAGACTTTGTAGATAAAGAGCGATCTATGGTATAATGTAAGAAAGTAAGGAGCACATATATGAGGGAGTTTTTTGTAGATGAAGTTGCAGGAACTACGTTTACGTTATTTGGACCACTTCATATCTCATTAATTTTATTTGTTGTGATTGGGCTTGGACTAATCTATCGTTACAGGCATCAAATTTATCATTTAAGTGATCGAACAAAGAAAATAATAAAATATGGATTGGTTATAGTTCTTTATCTAAATATGTTGATCTATTATAATGGGTTTGCTTATTATGGTATTTATACTTGGAAAAATCATCTGCCAATTCACTTTTGTTATATCGCAAGTTTTTCCTTTATGATTGCTTGTTTACTACGAAAGAGAAGTTGGTATCACGTGATTTACTTCTTAGCGTTTATAGGACCAGTACCGGCAATTATATGGCCTAAGATGGTAAGTAGTTTTGATTCGTTTATTTTTTATCAGTGGATTATCAGTCACCATGTTTTCTTACTAGGAAGTTTCTTCTTATATTACGCATATGACTTTCATATTCAAAAGAAGGATTTGTGGAAAGTATTGATCGTAGCAAACATAGTATTATTATTTGCAACTGGATTTAATATGATCTTTAAAACGAACTATATTTTTTCGAGTGAGATTCCAGCACATGTATTTGAGTTATATCCATTTTTAAAATATTTTAACTATCCACTTTTGATATTAGAGATAACTGGAATGATTATGGTATTGATTGCATATATCCCAGTATATTTGAAACAGAGAGAAGATAAGAAGCAAGGAGAAATAACATGAACACGGTAGATTTATATGCATATGAAAAAGAATTGTGGGAAAAGGGAATCGATTATGTCGGTGGAGTCGACGAGGTAGGAAGAGGCCCTTTGATTGGACCAGTAGTTACAGCATGTGTCGTATTACCACACGATTTTGTATTAGAAGGACTTACGGATTCTAAAAAGTTAACTGAGAAAAAAAGAGAACTATTTTACGATTATATTATGGAACATGCAGTATGTGTCAAAATAGGTATGTGTTCTCCAGAGAGAATCGATGAAATTAATATTTATCAGGCAAGCAAAGAAGCGATGATAGAAGCAATTGAAAAAGTTGCGAAAGAAATACCTTTAGAGCATGTTTTAGTCGATGCGATGCCTCTGGATGTCGATATTGATACGACGTCGATTATCAAGGGCGATGCAAAAAGTATTACGATTGCAGCGGCAAGTGTCATTGCCAAAGTAACGAGAGATCGTATGATGATAGAACTAGATCATAAATATCCAATGTATGGTTTTGGAAAGCATAAAGGATATCCGACAAAACAACATCTAGAAGCAATTGAAACGTATGGGTTAATTGAAGGATATAGAAAGACATATGGACCAGTAAAGAAAATATTGGAAGGAGGGAAAAAATGAAACCTTTTATCATATCACATGGAGGAGATATCGATGGAGCAAGTCCTGTCATATTGTGTAATATGGTGTTTGGACATGTAGATTACGCTTTAGTGGAAGTATCAGAAGTGGCTGAATGTGTGAAATCTTTTTTAGAAAATCCAGAAAGTCAACAGTACGATATGTTGTATATTACTGATTTAGGACTTCCAAAAGAGACTTGTGAGTTATTGCAAAGTCATAAAGAGTGGCGACATAAAGTACGTGTCTTTGATCATCACGCAAGTAATTTATTTGTTGGAGAGTATGATTTTGCTACCGTCGTTGTAACGGATGCAAATGGAGTTGAGCAGTGTGGAACGACTTTATTTTATCAATATTTAAAAAGAAAGTTTCCTGATGTTTTCACACACAACACAGCTTTAGAAGAATACGTCGAACTTGTAAGACAATTGGATACATGGTGTTGGTTTAAAAATGGAGAAATCAGAGCTAAACAGTTGGGACAATTATTCGACTTATATGGAAAAGAAAAATATATCGAATGCTACACGGAAAGATTAAAACAAGTACATCATTTCTACTTCAGTGAGTTTGAAGAGCAACTTTTAGAAATAGAAGAGTTACGAATTCAAAATTATGTTGCAAAAAAATCAAAAGAAATGTGGAAAGCAACGATTGATGGACATCCGGTTGGTATCGTCTTTGCAGAAAAATATCGCAGTGAATTAGGTAACGAACTCGCATTACAGTATGAAAAAGAAGTTGATTTTATCGCAATTGTAAATGCAGGTGGAGGAGTAAGCTTCCGCAGTTGTAACGATAAAGTAGATCTCGGAAAATTAGCCAAAACATATGGTGGTGGCGGACACAAACGTGCGAGTGGGTGTGAAGTGCCAGAATTAGCTAGAATATCATTACTAGAAAAAACTTTCCCAGGTATTGAAAAGATAGAGAGGTTAAAAGAGAATGATGAAAATTAATTCTGTTGTCGTTGGACCTTTAGAGGAAAATTGTTATCTATTAGAACAGGGTGAGGATCTTTTGATCGTCGATCCTGGAGATGAAGCAGGTAAGATTATCGATGCGATTGGAAAGAGGAATGTACATGCGATTCTCATTACACATCGCCATTTCGATCACGTAGGAGCATTGGAGGAACTTGTATCAAAATATCATGTTCCAGTCTATGATCGGGCATCTTTAGAAGAAAAACAGTACCAGATTGGGCCATTTAAGTTTCAAGTAATGTTTACACCTGGACATTCTAGTGATTCTGTTACGTATTATTTCGAAGAAGAAAAAGTGATGATCGTAGGAGATTTCGTATTCTATAGAAGTATCGGTAGAACAGATTTAGAAACAGGTAGTATGAAAGAGATGCAAAAGAGTATCGAAAGATTAAAACAATATCCAGATGATACTACGTTATATCCAGGCCACGGACCTAGAACTTTATTAGGAAGTGAAAAACGAGAAAATTTATACTTTTAAAAAGAAGACGAGTTTATTGCTCGTCTTCTTTTCTTACGTAACTATCACACATTGTAGCTTCTTTTTCTTCTTGTGGAGCACAACTGCACACTTTGATTTCATTTAATTTGCAATAGTTACTGTCACAATGATTGTATTTACAATCTTGTACATCACAGTGAATATGTTTATTTGTATCTTGTTTCATAAGAACCTCCCATCTTTATTGTGAGAGAGTTTCAAAAAAATATACATAAATTGTTTTTTGTATTCATAGGATCATGATAGGTGATGATATGGACAAGATTCGAGTTGGTATCCCAAGAGGATTATTCTATCAAGAGTTTCATACGAAATGGCGATATTTCTTCGAGCATCTCGGGTGCGAAGTTGTGGAAAGTGAAAAAACGAATCAACAAGTGATCAAAAATGGCAAACGACTTGCAAATGATGAAATGTGCCTATCTTTTCAGACCTATCTAGGACATGTAACCTCGCTAAAAGGAAAGGTAGATTATATCATCGTTCCACGGATCGACAATTACGGAACAGATTTACAGACGTGTACGAATTTTTTAGCAGCCTACGATATTGTTAAGAATTTAATTGACGTTCCTTTGTTAAATTACAATATAGATTATGAAAATCACGAAACGGAGAAAAAGGGATTTTTCAAAATGGGAAGACAGCTATCTAAAAGTTATTCTGAAATCAGAAAGGCATATTCTCTTGCTTGTAAAATGGATGAGATGATTCAGAATAAACAAATTTCTAAGAATTATAATCGTATGAGTAGCAGTGGATTTAAAGTGTTAGTCGTTGGACATTCTTATACGATTCACGATGATTATTTCATGAAACCAATAGCTGATCAAATTGAAAAAAATAGTGGTGTACTGATTTATAGTGATGAGTTTGATGAAAGTGTTACGCGAAAGGCTTCAAAAAAATATAGTCGAGAACTTTATTGGAAATATCAAAAAGAGGCGATTGGATCGATCGCACTATTAGAAAATCAGATTGATGGGGTGATATTTATTTCAACTTTTCCATGTGGACCAGACTCATTGGTGAATGAACTTGTCATGCGAAAAATTCATTTGCCACATTTAAATTTAGTGATCGATGATATGGATGCGACAGCAGGAATAGAAACTAGAATAGAAAGTTTTATGGATATGTTGTATGAAAGATAAGAAAAAAGTGATTTCATTTCCACATATGGGAAATTATTATGTCCCTGTGAAGTACTTACTTTCACATGTATTCCATTGTAAGATTTTAGTCGCTCCTAAAATTACGAGTCGTACGATTGAGTTAGGTACGAAATATAGTCCAGATTTTGTTTGTACCCCATTTAAATATACTTTGGGGACTTTAATAGAAAGTTTAGAAAATGGTGCTAATATTTTATTGCAGGCTGGTGGTGGCTGTAAGTATGGTTACTATAGTGAATTACAGATTGAAATATTAAAAAGTTTAGGATATCAATTTGAGTATGTAAATTTAGTAAGTAAGGGAAAGATGAATATAAGCCGCATGTATCGTATGGTAAAAGAGATCGATCCCAAGTTTCAGATCCGTAAGTTTTTGAAGTATGCGCGGATTACAAAACGTATGGTTGCATATATGGACCACTTTGAAGATGAGGTACGCAAGAGAATCGGGTTTGAAAAAGAAGAGGGAAGTTTTGAAAATTTAGAGCGAGAGATGCTGCATAAATTCATGAAGGTAAAAAATATGACACAATTAAAACAAAGATATAAAGAATATATGAAGAAGATGTATGCACTCCCACTAAAAGAAGAACTTCATCCAATTCGTGTTGGTGTGATTGGAGAACTTTATACTTTGATGGAGCCATTCTCTAATTACTATTTAGAAAAAGCATTAGCAAAGTATCATATTTCTATTAAACGATTTACGAATGTAAACTATTTATTGTTTCAAAAGAAACACCATATAAAATATTTATTACGTTTCGCATCTCGATATATTAAATATAAGATGGGTGCGGATGCTGCAGACAATATCGCATGGGCGAAGTATCTATGTGAAGAAGGCTATGATGGAATCATTCATATCAAATCATCATTTTGTACTCCGGAAATTGGTGCGATGCCTATCATTCAGAAGATCTGTCATGACTATGATGTTCCCGTAATCTTTTTTACGTTTGATGCTGGAACGACGGAAGTAGGAATCGAAACGAGATTAGAAGCGTTTTACGATATGTTGAAGGAAAAGAGGAAGGAAAAATGAGAAAAGGTTATTTAGGAATTGACATTGGAAGTATTTCTACAAAAGCAGTCGTCATCGATGAAAATCATAAGGTTGTTGCATCTTCCTATATATGGACGGAGGGAAATCCTACAGAAGCTGTTAGAAAATTGATGAAGTTGATTCAAAATGAATTGCCAAAAGATTATGAGATTCATGGAATTGGAACGACGGGGAGCGCACGAAAATTGATCGGTCTTTTGATGAATGCGAACGTCGTGAAAAACGAAATTACAGCCCATGCGAAGGGAACGTTATCACGATATCCAGATGCACGGACGATTTTAGAAATTGGTGGGCAGGATTCTAAGATTATCTTGTTGTCGAATGGAAGGCTTGTCGACTATGCTATGAATACGTTATGTGCAGCAGGGACAGGATCCTTTTTATCGAGCCAAGCGAAAAGACTCGGTATCGATATTAACGAATTTGGCAAGATGGCATTACGTTCGAAAAATCCCGTCAAGATTGCTGCAAGGTGTACAGTGTTCGCTGAGTCAGACCTGATTCATAAAGCGCAGATCGGATATGCGAAAGAAGATATCGTTGCCGGTTTGTGTCGGAGTATTGTCTTAAATTACTTGAACAACGTTGGAAAAGGAAAAAAGATTGTAGGTCCTGTTATCTTCCAGGGAGGAGTTTCTAAAAATATAGGAGTTGTAAAACAATTTGAAGAAATTTTAGGGATGCCTGTGATCGTCGATCCGGATAGTCATCTCATGGGAGCGATCGGAATTGCGGAACTTGCGATGAGAGAGAAAAGTGACCAAGTATTTTCTTTAGATATGCGCGATGTTTCGTTTGAAACCATTGGCCGTGAGTGTAAGAAATGTCCAAACCATTGCGAGGTTTTAAATATCTATAAAAATCATACACTCGTCGATACGTGGGGAAATAAATGTGAGGCCGGATTGAGAGAATAAAAGGAAAGAAAAGAAGAGTGCAGAATCATAATAATAGAGTTGACAAAGCAAAATTTATAGTGTATAAATGAGTGGTATAAAAAAAGGAAGTGATTAGGTGGCAAAGAATTTAGTGATTGTGGAGTCTCCTAGTAAGTCTAAGACAATTGAAAAATACTTAGGAAAAGATTACAAAGTCGTATCGAGTAAAGGTCATATTAGAGATCTTTCAACGAGTGGAAAATATGGATTAGGTGTCGATATCGAAGACCATTTTAAACCGAAGTATACGACGATCAAAGGAAAGAAAAAGACGATTGATGAATTAAAGAAAGATGTAAAAAATGCAAGTTTTGTATATCTTGCAACCGACCCCGACCGCGAGGGAGAAGCGATCAGTTGGCATTTATATGACACGTTGGGATTAAAAGAGAACAATTACGATCGTGTCGTATTTCACGAGATTACGAAAAATGCAGTATTAGATGCATTTCAACATGCACGTAAAATTGATCAAAATCTTGTAAATTCACAAGAGACACGTCGTATTTTAGACCGTATCATCGGGTTTCGATTGAGTAAGTTAATGCAGGCAAAAACTGGTGGAAAGTCAGCAGGAAGAGTACAGTCTGTCGCACTTAAACTAATCGTCGATCGCGAACGTGAAATCGAGGCATTCCAAGCGGAAGAATACTGGACGATTCATGCCCACTTTAAAGAATTTGATGCGGATTTATTTCAAAAGAACCACAAAGACTTTGAAATTCATAACGAGGTAGAAGCAAACGAGGTGTTGGATCAACTTTCCAATGCATTTAAGATAGAATCAGTCGATAAAAAAGTAAAGAATAAGAAGTCAAAATTACCTTTTACGACAAGTACGTTACAACAGGATGCTTCGAATAAATTAAATATGAATGCAAAGAGAACGATGAGTGTTGCGCAGAAGTTATACGAAGGAATTGAACTTGCCGATGAGACAGTCGGACTTATTACTTACATGCGTACGGATTCAACACGTTTATCAAACGAATTTATCGGTAGCACTTATCAGTGGATCGAAGCGAAGTATGGAAAAGAATATTTAGGATATGTCAAAATGGCAAAGAAGACGGAAAACGTTCAGGATGCACACGAAGCGATTCGACCAACGAGCATCGAAAGGACACCAGAAAATGTAAGACCATACCTATCTGATGATGAATTTAAATTATATCGTATGATTTATTATCGTGCTTTAGCATCCCTCATGAAAGATGCAAAAACGGAAAATACGACTGTAATTTTAGACAACAATGATTATCAATTTAAGGCAACCGGTCAAGTGATTGTCTTCGACGGATATTTAAAGGTATATCAAGACTATGAAGATACGAAAGAAAATACGTTGCCACCATTAGACGAATATCAATCAAATGTGATCGTATCAAACGATATTACGAAAGAACAACACTTTACAAAACCACCAGCTCGCTATACGGAAGCCAAGCTAGTAAAAGCGATGGAAGAATTAGGGATTGGTCGTCCAAGTACTTATGCGACGATTATGGATAACATTAAAACGAGAGGGTATGTCGTTTTAGAAGAGAAAAAGTTTAAGCCAACGGAAATTGGATTTGAAGTAACGGATCGATTACAAGAACACTTCTCGCATATTATTAATGTAAAATATACTGCTGCAATGGAAGAAGATTTAGATGAAATTGCAGAAGGTAAAAAAGTTTGGTATCAAACGTTGGAAGAATTTTACAAAGATTTTGAACCTGCCGTAAAAGAAGCGTTTGATCAAATGGAGAAGAAAGCCCCTGAAAAAACGGGAGAAGTTTGTCCAGAATGTGGAAGTGATTTAGTCGTACGTAAAGGACGTTATGGAGAGTTTGTAGCTTGTAGTAATTACCCAGAATGTAAATATATCAAGGCACAGCCAAAAGAAGAAGTTGTCGTTTGTGATTGTCCAAATTGCGATGGAAAAATTATCGAACGTAAAAGCAAACGTGGTAAACTTTTCTATGGTTGTAACAATTTTCCGAAATGTAAAACTGCCTATTGGGATCGTCCTACAGGAGAGAAATGTCCAGAGTGTGGAAGTATGTTGACGGAGAAGAAAGATAAAATTAAATGTAGCAATTGCGATTACGAAAAATAGTCCCGTGAGGGACTTTTTATTTGAAATCAAATCGATTTTATTGACGAAACTTCTACCATATAGTATACTTGAAATATGATAGACTAGTACGGAGTGATTGCGATGAAAGTAAATAAAAGAGGGTTTACGTTAATAGAAATATTAGCGGTAATTGTTATTTTGGCAGTACTTGCCGTAATTACGATTCCTATCGTGATGGGAATTATCGAGGAGACGAGGAAGGATCGCTTTTTAGAAAATGTCAAGTCAGTTGTTGCATCAGTAGAGCAATATAATAGTGAACATGATATGAAAGCGATAGGACAATACGTAGTCAATCAAACCGATATTCAATATATAGAAGATAGAGAGTTCGATACAAAAATGATTCCGGTAAAAGGAGAATTTGATGGAAGTGGGCTGATATCTTTAAATAAATCTGGACTTGTTAGATTACAAGTAGAAAATGATACTTGGTGTGTCTTTGGAACGAATAAAGACTATCGGATTGAAAAAGGAAAATGTAGCGAAGTTGCTAATCCATTATTGCCGACATATAAAATTGACAAAGTAGGATGGGCACCAAAGAAGACAGTGACAATTACATATCCAGAACGAGAAGAAGGACTAATTTTTGATTATAGTTTAGATGGTGGAAAAACATGGATTGTCGTCAAGACAGGAAATGAAAAGAAAATAGAATTTACACAACCTGGTACAATTGTGGCGAGAGTTTATGATGGCTTGTCTTATCAGACAGCAAGTACGTTCTCAGTAACGCAAATTGATTCAACTCCACCAGAAGACGTTGCTATAGCAGTAACGAAAAAAACAACTAATAGTATTACTGTGACTACAACAGGAGAGGACAAAGAAAGTGGAATTGGAACCATTTATTATAGTAAAGATAACGGAAAAACTTGGGAAAATGCTGGTGCTGGTAAGACGTATACTTTTAAAAAATTAAAAACTGGTAGTTACCAATTAAAAGCACGGGTTGTAAATGGTGCCGGCTTAGAGACGACAAGTAATGTAGTTAGTGCTACGACAAATGATATTATTCCACCAACATACGCAGTAGATAAGACAGGATGGCAACCAAAGAAGATTGTAACGATTACATATCCAGCAAGAGAAGAAGATTTTGTATATCAGTATAGCTTAGATGGTGGTAAATCTTGGAAAGAAGTCGCAAGCCCTGAAACAAAACAACAAATTACATTTACAGCAAACGGAACAGTCATTGCAAGAATTACAGATGGTGTCAACTATAAGACGGCAAGTAGCTTTGCAGTGACACAAATTGATACGACACCACCAACATCAGTGATCGCCATGGGTGGGCGAACGAGTAATTCGATCACGTTAAAAGCGACATGTACTGATGATAAGTCTGGTATTAGCAAGATAGAATACAGCAAAGATAACGGAAAGACATATGTCGATGGAGGCACAAAAGACACTTATACTTTCAATAATTTATCGGAAGGATCATATTACTTTAAGGCAAGATGTACTAACGGAGCAGGGTTAAAGAGTGAGAGTGCAACATTGTCAGGAAATCCACTAGAGTTGATTACACCAACTTATGCAATCGATAAAACAGGATGGCAGCCAAAGAAGGTTGTAACGATTACATTCCAAGCAAGAGAATCTAATTATGTATATCAATATAGTTTGGATGGAGGAAGAAGTTGGACGACGGTACCTGCACCGCTTACACAACAACAAGTAACATTTACAACCAATGGAACGTTAATTGCAAGGGTAACAGATGGTGTCAACTATAAGACAGCGAGCAGTTTATCTATCACACAAGTCGATTCATCAGCGCCGAGTGCAACTGTGTCAGTAGCTAGCAAGACAAGTAATTCAGCTAACCTATCGGCATCGTGTGTAGATAACGAATCGGGTATCACGAAGATAGAATACAGCAAAGATAATGGAAGTAGCTATGTTTCTGGGGGAACGAAAACGACGTATAGTTTTACAGGTTTGAAGACAGGAACATACAATTTCAAGGTAAGATGTACGAATGGTTCGGGACTTCAAACAGTGTCTACGACAGTTAATAGTGCAACAAATGCAATAGGTACACCAACATATGCAGTAGATAAAACAGGATGGCAAACGAAGAAGGTTGTGACGATTACATACCCGGCACGTCAGTCTAATTTCACATATCAATATAGTTTGGATGGAGGAAGAAGTTGGACGACGGTTGCAGCTCCGGCAACGACAAAACAACTTACTTTTACAGCAAATGGAACAGTTATCGCAAGAGTAACGGATGGAGTAAACTATGTAACAGCAAGTTCATTTGCAGTAACACAAATCGATACAACCGCACCAACGGTATCACTTACAAGTACATCTAAGAAGAGTAATTCTGTTTCGCTAAAGGCAACATGTACAGATGCACAATCAGGAATTACAAAAATTGAATTTAGTAAAGATAACGGTTCAAGTTATGTAAGTAGTGGAGTCAACGCAAATTATACATTTAGTGGATTAAAAGCTGGTACATACAATTTTAAAGCAAGGTGTACAAATGGATCAGGATTACAAACAGTGTCTAGTACGTTAACTGTAGCAACGAATGTGATAAATCCACCAACGTATAAAGTGGATAAAACAGGATGGCAGCCAAAGAAAGTAGTAACGATCACATATCCTGAGCGAGAGAGTCAATTTGTATATCAATATAGTACAGATGGTGGATCTAGTTGGAAAACTGTTGCGAGTCCAGCGACGACGCAAACTGTTACATTTACATCAAATGGAACTGTAATCGCACGAATTTACGATGGAACGAACTATGTAACGGCAAGTTCATTTGCAGTTACACAAGTCGATCCAACCGCACCGAGTGCAGTAGCAAGTATCGCATCAAAGACAAGTAACAGTGTAACGTTGAAAGCGACATGTACAGATGTCGAATCAGGAATTACCAAAATCGAATATAGCAAAGATAATGGTTCAAGCTACGAATCCGGTAACACGAGTACAAGTTATACATTTGGGGGATTAAAAACAGGAAATTACAACTTCAAAGTAAGATGTACGAATGGATCTGGATTAAAAACGGTATCAGCATCTGTTGGAGGAGCGACAAATACGATTGGAACACCAACGTATTCAGTCAATAAAACAGGATGGGCAACAAGTAAGGTCGTTACAATTACATATCCAGCACGTCAATCTAACTTCACATATCAATATAGTTTAGATGGAGGAAGAAGTTGGACGACAGTTGCGGCTCCAGCAACGACAAAACAAATTACATTTACAGCGACTGGAACAGTTATCGCAAGAGTAACGGATGGAACAAACTATGTAACAGCAAGTTCATTTGCGGTGACACAGATCGATACGACAAAAGTATCTGCAGCACTTGCAGTAACTGGAAAGACGAGTAACAGTGTTACACTTTCAGCAACGTGTACAGCAGGAGATTCAGGTATTACAAAATATGCGTACAGTAAAGATAATGGTGGATCGTTTGTAGATGCTGGAACTAGTAAAACTTATACATTTAGTGGACTTAAAACTGGAACTTACAACTTCAAAGTAAGATGTACAAGCGGTTCTGGAACGGTCGGAACGTCAAGTGCAGTGAGTGCAACGACGAATGCTATTTCCGCACCAACGTATAAAGTAGATAAGACAGGATGGCAGACTAAGAAAGTTGTGACGATCACGTATCCAAAAAGACAGTCTAATTATACATATCAGTATAGTACGGATGGTGGAAAGACATGGAAAACTGTTGCAAGTCCGGCTACGACACAAAATGTAACGTTTACGGCAAATGGTACATTGATTGCAAGAGTAACGGATGGAACGAACTATGTAACAGCAAGTTCATTCTCAGTTACACAAGTTGATGCGACAGGACCAAGTGCAGTTGCTGCAGTATCGACGAAAACAACGAACTCAATTGCGATTAAAGCAACATGTACGGATGCGCAATCTGGAATAACAAAAATTGAATACAGTAAAGATAACGGAAGTAGTTATGTTTCTGGAGGAACGAATACAACTTATACGTTTACGGGACTAAAGACAGGAACGTATAACTTCAAAGTAAGATGTACGAATGGATCTGGAATGACAGCCACATCAACAGCAGTAAGTGGATCGACAAATTCGATTGGAACGCCAACCTATGCGGTAGATAAAACAGGATGGCAGACTAAGAAAGTTGTGACGATTACGTATCCAGCAAGACAATCTAACTTTACATATCAGTATAGTTTAGATGGAGGAAGAAGTTGGACGACTGTTGCAAGTCCAGCAACGACAAAGCAAGTAACATTTACGGCAAATGGAACGATTATTGCAAGAATCACAGATGGAACGAACTATGTAACAGCAAGTTCATTCTCAGTAACACAAATTGATACTTCGGCACCATCAGCAACAGTTGCAGTAAGTTCAACAACGTATAACAGTGCAACATTAAAAGCAACCTGTACAGATGCACAATCTGGAATTACGAAGGTTGAATTTAGTAAAGACAATGGAGCAAGCTATGTAGCAAATGGTACAAACACAACATATACATTTGGAAGTTTAGCAACCGGAACATACAATTTCCGTGCAAGGTGTACGAACGGAGTTGGATTACAAACTCAATCTGCTGCGGTAAGTAAGTTAATTCAAAATCAATTTACACTTACTTACAATGCAAACGGAGGAAGTGTTAGTCCAACAAGTAAAAAGGTAACAGCGGGTTCAACTTATGGGACTTTACCAACACCAACAAAGGCAAATTATAGATTCTTAGGATGGTTTACAGCGGCAAGTGGAGGGACTCAAGTCTCAAGCTCAACCGTGATGCCAGCATCGAATGTGACAATTTACGCACATTGGCAAGCTGTTACAACAGTAGTATTTAATAATGATATTACTGGGGCACAACAAAAAGTAACTGTGGATGTTGGAAAGTCTACAACCGCACCAAATATGACAGCAAGCGGTTATACGAGAAAGAGTTGGTCGTCGACAAATACAAGCTTAGCAACAGTCAGTGGTAATACGATTGCTGCAAAAGCAATAGGAACGGTTACGATTCGTTCAAATTGGACGCTTGTGAACCCAGGAGCAACCTCATTTAGTGGTTGGGCAAAGACGAGAACATTCTCCGTAAATGCTTCTGCCGCAAGTGGAGTAAAATATTATACGTTAGATGATACGGATACAAGTTGCTCTTATGCTGGTGCAAATCAATGGCCGACAGGATATTTAGAGAACCATGGTGGTGGACGAACATCAACTCGCACTGCATCTAAATATATTTGTTATAAAGTTTGTACGAATACGAACAATTACGATGGATCTAATCGTTGTTCGGTAGCACAAGCTGCATGGGTTGGAGCCGATAATGTTGCACCAGTAAAACGTTATGCGGATTTCCAAGTTTGGTATTCTGGAGCAGGATCTTGGGGAGCAAGTAGTTATGATGCTAGATACTTAATTTATCGTGGTAACGATGCATTCCAAGGATATGCAGGAGTTAGAACTCAAGGAATTAGAGCTTCATGGAATCAAAACATGTCAGAGACTCTTTACTATGCATATTATGGTCAACAGAATGGACAATTTGCTAACTATAGTATTCGTTGGGGAGATTATGGCGTAGATACGTGGTATGTACATTGTAAACATTCAACACTATGTAGTGGGCAACACGCATTCCTGTATATGCAGTACTACGATCAAGATAGAGCCGGAAATACAACCGGATGGGGATAATAGGAGGAAAGCAAAATGGAAAATAAATCGAGCAAAAAAAGATTAATAATATTATTTGTTGTTTTGTTTGTTCTTATATTGGCTATTTTGCTTTTGGTTATCCATCCATGGAAGAAAGATACAAAACCAAAAGAACAGAAAATAGAACCCGCATTAGAAGATTATGGAACATCTGATTTTAGTATTTCAGAATTTAAAAAGAATACAGAAGGAACAACATTATATGAAGATCAATATCCTTTAAGTGATCAAGCATGGCAGTTAAATTTAATTCCTGGGGAACAATATTCTGAGTTGAAAACAGAGTTAAGTAACCGAATGGAAACGTCGTTGGCAAGCGATGATGAGTTCGTTTTAGAAAGTGAATCGCTAGGATCTGTCGGAGAGGAAGTTATAATTTACAAATATAAAGGAGTCAATTTATTTATGTTCCAGTTTGATGTTGGTAATTTATCAGCTAAAATTCAAAACGAAATCGCTGCTACTCTAGATATTAACACATTAAATAAGGAGCAGATGATTGACTATTTTGGAAGATGTTATATGAAAGCGATAGATGTTATATTACACTATGCTGATCAATATAAGGAAGAAGAAGAGCGAGATATTACTATCATAAAGAAAAATGGAGAGATTGTGAATGGAGATTCTGTTTATAATGAGCTCATAGGGATGAATAGCCCTCGAGTTGTCGAGCCTGGGCAAAGTACATACGGACAGGCATTCATTAATCAAAGCAATATAAGACTAGAACAAATTTATCAAGACGCAATTAAAAAGGGGTATTATGATCCGTCAAATCCTTTGGATTTTGATTAAACGAGAAAAATTCTTGTATCGTAATTTTTGTTAGAGAGTCATAAATGATAGGATAAATTATAGGAGGAAATATATGAAAAAGAAAATAGGAATAATATTAGTTGCTTGTTTAGCAATGTTTGCAACAGGATGTGGCTGTGATAAGAAAGAAGAAAAAGTAGAGAAAAAAGAGGATGAAGTAAAAGTAAATACAAGTGAGGATATCGTGAAAGATCAAGTAGTGGAAGGATTGAAACTTACAAATACGTCACTATCTAGTCAAAATGGAATGGCGACACTTGTAACAGAGGTAAGCAATGATACAGGAAAAGATGAATATTTACTTTCATTCAACATATACATCAAAGATAAAGATGGAAACGTGATTGCTGAAAACATAGGATATGTAGGTGAGGTTATTCCAAACGGAACATCAAGAACGATTACGAGTAGTTGGGATCAAGAGCTTGTAGGAGCAACGGCAGTAGAATATTCTATCAACAGGTAATTGTAGAAAAACATGGTAAAACCATGTTTTTTCTTTTTTCTATTATGTAATCGTGGTATAATTATTTTATCCAGGTGATGTGTATGAAAAAGTATGTATTAGTGCTATGTACTCTTTTATTATTGTGTGGATGCGGTAAAAAAGAGGAGAAAGTAAAGACAGATTTGAAGTTCGATGAAGATAGTTATTCTGTATATGAACCGTATAAAAGTGGAGTTTCAAACGATTATGTTGTCAGTCATATTTTAAACCACTATGATCGGGAAGAAGTGGAGAGTTCTCTCATGGACATTTCTACATCTTATTTTCCTACGGATAATACGTATTATCAAGCAGGCCAATATCTGACCGAAAAAGACTTGACGAATCTATTATCGAAGGAAAAACTGAATCAAGCAGACACTGTAACAATCGATGGGATTTCTATTTCACCAGAGTATATTTCTTATATTTATGAACAAAATTACTTATCTAGCGAGGGAAAGTTAAAAGGTGTTAGTATTGCAGTTGTTTTAAACCCATATCAACAATATCAAAATCAATATGGTGCTTATCAATATAAAAAAGTGGATGAGTCAATTGTTCTTGAGTTCGGAAAGAAGCGAGCACAAGAATTGCTAACGTATTTACGAGAAGAGAAAAATTTGAAGGATGTGAAGATTTTACTCGGATTATATGTTCAAAATGGACCGGATGAAGTATTACCGGGAAGTTTTAAACAAGTGGGAATTACTTCCTCTGCGGACATCAGTTTTCAAAGTGTCGACTATCAATATCAATTGTTAGAATCTAATTGGGTTCAAGAAAAAGACATGAATTCTTACACGGCTTTTCAAAACTTAAAAAAGAAACTAGCAGAAGTATTTCCTACAACTTATATGGTGGCAGAAGGTCTTTATGTAAGTGGTAGATTGCAAAACTTAGAAATCGATGTTCACAGCACATATATGAACAAGAGCGAACTATTAAAGATCAGTCAATTAATTAGCACGGAACTTTCTAATACATTTCCAGGAGGAATTCAAATGAAAGTTTATTTAAAAGAAAATAATGATATGGTAGGTTTTATCAGCAAAGAGAAAACAAGTTCTAGTGCGAGAATCTACATAATGAAAGGATAGCGTATGACAAAGTTAAGTATAAAACAAGTAAGAGATGTAGCGCATCTAGCTCGTCTTACTTTAAGAGAACAAGATATTATGAAATACCAAAAAGAATTAGGTCAAATTTTGACGGAGATCGATAAGATCAATCAAGCAGAAGTGAAAGAAGATGAAGAGATGTTGATTTGTCCTACGACAAATGAAAATTTTTATAATAGCGATGAGGTAAAAGACATGATTACAAAGGAAGACGCGTTTTCAAATAGTAAAAATTCAAATGGAATGTACATCGTTGTACCGAAGGTAGTCAATGAATAATTATCTTAATTTACCAATTACAGAACTTCATGAATTATTAAAAACGCGTCAAATTAAGCCGATCGATTTAGTGGAAGAGGCTTTTGAAAAAATCGAAAATAGCGATTTAAACGCTTTTATTACCCTCGATAAAGAAGGTGCAATGAAGCGGGCAAAAGAGTTAGAAGAAATCGAACCAGATAATATTTTGTTTGGAATTCCAATCGCTATTAAAGACAATATTGTAACGAAAAATTTAACGACGACTTGTGCTTCTAAGATGCTTGCTGATTTTAATCCGATCTATGATGCTACTGTCGTAGAGAGAATCAAAAAGGCAAATATGATTATCATTGGAAAAACCAATATGGATGAATTTGCAATGGGATCAACAGGGGAGACGAGTTATTTTGGAAATACTTTAAATCCATGGGATCATCGTATGGTAACTGGAGGAAGTAGTAGTGGTAGTGCTTGTAGTGTCTCTGCAAGACTTGTGCCATGTGCTCTTGGAAGCGATACTGGTGGAAGTATCCGTCAGCCATCTAGTTTTTGTGGAATTGTCGGATTGAAACCGACATATGGACGTGTATCTAGACATGGATTAATTGCATTCGCATCTAGTTTAGACGCGATTGGACCTATGACGAAAAATGTCTACGATAATGCGCTTCTTTTAAATATTCTAGCTGGGTATGATGACAATGATTATACTTCAAGTAAAAAGCCTGTAGATGATTATACAAGCTTGATTGGTGCAGATGTAAGCGGACTTAAGATTGCCGTTCCGACTTACTATATGAGTGATCAAATCGACTTTGAAGTAAGGGAAAAGATATCTGATGTCATGGATATGTTAAAAGCACACGGATGCCAAGTAGATCTTGTCGAAATGAATTATCTAGAATATGCAATTCCTCTTTATCAAGTTATTGCACTAGGAGAAGCTAGTAGTAATTTAGCTCGTTTTGATGGTATTCGATATGGGCATAGAACGGACGATTATCACAATATTGAGGAACTATATAAAAATACCCGTGCAGAAGGATTTGGAGATGAAGTAAAACGTCGTATTATGATTGGCTCTTATGTACTATCTGGTGAGAATGCCAATATATACTATCGTAAAGCACTTCAGATTCGTCATGCGATGGTAGAAGAGTTTAAAAAACAATTTGAAACATATGATTTAATGTTAGGACCTACGAATACGAATGTCGCTTATACGTTTGGAATGCGTCAAGATGATGCATTGAAATGTTTCTATGATGATATTTTAACAATTCCAGTGAATATGGCAGGGCTTCCTGCAATGAGTTTGCCAGTTGGCTTCAACTATGAGAAGTTGCCGATTGGGATGCACATTATTGGAAATTATTTCGAAGAGAAAAAGATTTATCAATTGGCAAGTTTTATAGAAGGAAAATTAAATCTAGATTTAATGCCTAAAGAAGGAGGTGCTGAATGCTAAAACCAACGATAGGAATCGAAGTGCATGTCGAGTTGAAAAGTAATGCGAAAGTGTATTCCACAGGAAAAAATGATTTTAAATCTCCTGCGAACACGAATATGACTTTGATCGATTTGGGGTATCCAGGAACACTTCCAAAATTGAATCAAGAAGTAATTCACATGGCATTAAAGGCTTGTCATGCCATGCATTTTCACATCAATAAACGTATGCATTTCGATCGTAAGAATTATTTTTATCCAGATTTACCAAAGGGATATCAAATTACACAACAAGATACACCGATTGGGTATGATGGATATTTAGAGATCGAAGTAAACGGAAAGAAGAAAAAAATTGAAATTGAACGTATGCACATCGAAGAGGATACTTGTAAGAGTATTCATGGAGAAAGAGGAACGTTATTAAATTTCAATCGTGCCGGAGTTCCTTTGATCGAGATCGTTTCAAGGCCTGTGATCGAATCTCCAGAAGAGGCGATGCTCTATTTGGAAAAACTTCGAGAAACTCTGCTATATCTTGGAATTAGTGATGTAAAGATCGAAGAAGGAAGTATGCGTTGCGATGCTAATATTTCAATGCATGAAGAAGGAGAACCATTCGGTACGAAATGCGAAATTAAAAATATTGGATCGATTCGATATGTAGGGGTTAGTTTGGAGTATGAAATAAAGCGTCAAACAGAAATTCTAGAACGTGGAGAGAAAATCGAAAGAGAACAAACAAGACGGTTTGATGAAAACACGAATACGACTGTTCTCATGAGAGAAAAGGAAACTGGAAATGATTATCGTTATTTTCCAGAACCAGATTTACCATTTGTAACGATTAGTGATGCTTGGATCGAAGAAGTGAAAAATTCAATGCCGATGATGCCGGATGAAATTAAAGAAAAATTTGTAGAACTCGGTATGAATGAGAACAATATTAAGACACTTCTTTCCAATAAAGAAATCTGCATGTTTTTACAATCTATTTTAGATGAATGTAATCCAGTGATTGCAGCGAATTTATTAACTGGTGATGTACTTTCTTACATGAACAAAGAAAAATTAAGTCTAGATGAATTAAAGATTGATGCTGAAAACTTTGCAGAGCTTGTTGGACTTTTAGAAAGTGAGAAAATTTCTTCAAAACAAGGGAAACAAATTTTATCTGTCCTTTTGGAAAATGGTGGTAGTGCCTTAGAATGGATGAAGACGCTTGGAATGGAACAGATTAGTGATACAAAAGCACTTACGGAAATGATTCAAAAAGTACTTTCTGAAAATCCAGAATCAGTGAGTGACTTCAAAGCTGGAAAGGATCGTGCCCAAAAGTATTTGATGGGACAGATCATGAAAGCATCAAAAGGGCAAGCTAATCCAAAGCTAGTGACAGAGTTATTAACAGAGCTTTTAAATCAGATGTGATTTGCGAAAACGTCAAAATTATAGTATAATGAATGACGATTGAGAAGGAGATTGAATATGAAGGGATTTATCATGAATCATAAAAAAGGTCTCGCAATTTTTGGGATTCTTTTATTGATATTTGTTATTCTATGTGTCTTTGTTTGGGGATTTTTATTTCCTGACGGAAGCAAGAGCGAGTATGGAAATCGCTTAGATGGGATTGATAAAGTTAGAATTTCTGATGATAAGTTAAAGAAATTAGAAACTGAATTAGAAGGTCACGATTTTGTAAAAAGTGCAGATGCTTATATTACAGGACGTATTATCAACGTAATGATCGATGTAAATGACGGAACGGACGTCGCGACAGCAAAAGCACTTACCGAGGTTGTAAAAAGTAA
>ENA-ORSK01001323-ORSK01001323.1-human-gut-metagenome-genome-assembly--contig:-NODE-1323-length-20101-cov-3.480245_pt1 | contig 20101 bp, 18 predicted proteins | sample MGYA00242192_ERZ509159 | MGnify/ENA primary metagenome ERZ509159 (study PRJEB26280, sample SAMEA2338663) | human gut metagenome | biome: human gut; feature: human-associated habitat; material: faeces...
AAATTCCTTATCTTCATCGTACCAGAAAATGATACGACGCTGATAAAACTCAGGCAGAGGTGCAGCAAATCTGCGATTTAAATCTTGTATTATTTTATCTGTATCCATGCTGTCCTCCTACCTTATAATTTTCCAATTTGCTTTTCGTTTTGTTCCGCCCTGTACCAATCTACCTTTTTCCTGTAAAGAAGCGAACATTCGAGAAACCGTTCTTTTCGATATACCCATTTTTTCCGCATAATATGCCTGTGTTGCAGACGGATTCTTCTCTATAATCTGCAACAATTTTTCTATCTGCGTCTGTTCCTTATTAAGTGGCACTTCAGCGCCATTAGTGCCATCATCAGCGCCACAATTAACGCCATTAGCGCCATTTTTAGTGTCATTGGCGTTAATTATGGCGTTATTGGTATCAACTTGACCTCGATAAATATTGATACGCAAATCAACTTCGCCACCAATAAACTCCGGCTCCCGCAATCCGGCAGCTTTTACTTTGTCTATAATTCTCGGAATGCCACTTCCCCAATGCTCGATCAGATTCATGTAAGCAAACGCATGAGCAAGAGCTTCATTTCTGATTTTAGAATAGCCTTCTTTCATACGCTCCATCGTTTGTCCCATTGGCAACTTTCCAGGAGAAGTAATTTCCAATCGGTTGTCATATACCGCAACCTGTATTGTACCATGATCCAGATAACTACGGTGTACCATCGCATTGATAATCAACTCACGAATGGCATCCGGTGGAATCTCATAAACATCCTGGCGATAAATTCCCACAATAGTAGCACCTAGATGAATATTTCTCAAAACAAACTGAAATGCTTCGTCTATCTGTTCCCAAAGCGGTCCGGTATATTCTCTACGATCAACAAATACCGCTTTCGTTGTACCTTTGAACACGCCACATTGCGTTGCAACATGAAGTCCACCGTTGCCTGTCAAAATAGCAAAAGCATTAGACGGATAATCTTTTCCATCACGCTCAATCAAAATGCCCCAGGAGCGCAACTGCTGTCTTCCCACATCTTTAATCGCTGCTTTCTGTTCCTCTGTACGGGCATTTTTAACAGCCTGTTCTTTCATAGCTTTACAAAGGACATCAATATCTTCATCTGTAACATTTAACCCAGTACATAAAGCCTGATCGTAGTAGCGGTTACTGCCCTCAAACAGCAGTTCCTTTACCATATACTCGTCGGCAAGGCGGGTAGTTCCGGCAACACGGACATATACACCGCCATCTCTGCCAAGAGCTTTGATATAATATGGGCGCTGTCTGCCCTCAGAAACCTCTACCACAATAACAGTCTTGCCATCAACCGTTTGTAAAGTAATATCCGGGATGATTGCCGGTTCACAGCTGTCTGATACAGCATTGGCAATGGCATCCATTTTCTTGAACACATCTTCCTTGTCAAAGCCAACAACCTCTCTGGTTTTATCGGCAATTCCGAAGATGATTTTTCCTCCGTTTCCATTTGCAAAGGCAACCACAGATTTCATATATTTGATGCTTTTCTCCGGCAGGTTCTCTTTAAACTCTACATTCTTTGATTCCCCTGCAAGAATTTCTTCTATGGTCATTGTAACACCTCGCTCTCTTTAACAGTCCTAACCACCATATTTTTACTTGATTGATGAAGAAATTGAGCTCAGTGCTTTGCTTAAAGCATCTTCATCAGCCTTTTTTCTTCTCTCACTTTCCCACATACCGAGTATCTGATAAATGCATTCTTTCACAACAGGAAAATACTTTCGGCATTCTTCTTCGCTTAACTCATGAATACCTTTGCTCAAGATTCCGTAAATAGTTGCATTTTTGACCAGTATATCTGGAAGATATCCTTCCAACATCTTAATTTTTTCAGCTACTCTCGCCCGTTCAAACATCTCGTTATCAATCGCATCAACCGCAGTTTCTTTTGCTTGATAAACAAGTCTTTCAAGAATTCGTCTCAGATAAACATATGATCCAGCACCAACACCACTTGCAAAAAGTCCTATTGCAGTTCCAAGTTCCTTACGGTCTTCCTTAGAAATCACATTTTTATAAGCATCCAATTCCGGAAACGTCATATCTGCAACAGATGGATACTGCCCAATTTTCATCATAGAATTATCTGTTGTCAAAATAATATAATCCAGATGATGCTTCTCATCCATTGAACAAATATATTCCAATTTCATTAATCTCGTCGTATCAGCTATTTGCCAATTTATCCATTTCCATTCTTCAGCAGAACTCTTTTCTTGTCTGGCTTTGGTGCTAAATATCATATTTTGAAGTGATTCTATTTCCTCGCCAAGAGATGCACACCTAATTTTTTCATCCCCCTCTGGACCCGTTTCAAAATAATACTCAATAGGTTTCATGTGAAAAACACGCTCTTGCTTGCACTCTTTACAATAAGCGCTAATTTTAACATTTCCCTTAAGTAACTCAATCAAGTCAGCAATATTATCTTCACAAATTTCTTTAGAATCATATAATCCCACAGTTTGTAAAAACGTAGCAAATATATTTTCCATTTACGCAAGCCCCCCTTACTTTATTTTAGCCAAAACATCCTGGAAAATTGCATAATTCTTCTTCACTCCATCGTCCAGATCAATCGAAATCATCTGGTCAGCAAGGTGATGAATCTTTTCCTCATAGGTTCTGATCTCAGTATCCTGTGCCTGCAAGGTAGTCAGCTTTTTGTTCAGCTTCACACGCTCACCAGTGGAAGCATTGGCAATACGCTGTTCCAAATCGACAATAGCAGTGCGATAACGTGCCTGCTGTTCATGCACATAATCAGTACGAATACGGGCAATGGTGTCCGGCTGATAGCGGTGCATATAAATCAGAGTCTTAAAACCGTTCTTTTTACCGCTGTCAAACAGCCAGTAAATCGGGCGTTTCTGATAAATCTTGCAATGGTCAGAATAAAAGTCGCTCAGGAAGTAATTCCGAATCACATCTTTCGGCTGACCTTTGCCGCCCAGAGCATCCGCAATGAATTTCAGGTTTTCGTCCAGAGTATCTGCACCATAAACGGTTTTCACGAACTCCACGAACAGACCAACAATATCATCCTCGAAGTATTCATCGTCGCAAATCGGGATAATGTTATCCTTATCCGCAGTAAAGGAAGCATACTTGCTTGCACACCCCAGGGTGCCCTCTCTTCCTCCTTCGGAGGAATTCACCTTGTCCCATTCGCCACCTGCATAGGCAAGACCGTCCACATCCAGAGAGTAGCGACCAAACATACAGCCAACCGCATAGGAAATGAAAGAACGAATATCTCTGCCAAGGTCAGCCTTGCGGACAGTAACGTCCTTATCCTCAACCTCTGGTATTAACTCATCTTGTAAACCGTAAATATCAATAAAGATACGGTTGAGTTCTTCCTCGTTGGCTTTCAGTTGATTGAAGCGGTCATCACATTCAGCCTGCCACTGGTCAAAAGCTTCGGCAATGGTAGGAACTTTGCGAAGAAGCGGATGGTGCTGGAAGTCCCATGAGGTTTCAAAGGAATCCCAATCTATTTTTGAAATTTCAATGCACTTTGATGCACAATTAGATGCTTTTTCAGAAAACCCGTAATATGGAATTCTCAATGTATCATTAACATTTTGATTCAAAGTTGGGTTTATTATTTTTGATATATATTTTGCAACTTTCGTGTTTAAAAAAGCCAAGACAGACATATCACAAGTAAAAGAGCTCGTAAATACCGTTGGCGATGCAGAACTAAACATAAATTGCTTTGGCTTTATTCTATAACTATTATCTCCAGATGTAATTGCTCCCCATGTTAGTCCTTCTTTAAACCAAAATATTTCCTTGCATAATCCACCATGATTCCCATAAAATTCACGTGCTTTTTCTGACCAGTCTACCACATCCAGATAATCCCCATACCATTTTCGATACTCACCTCCATTAGTATACGGAATCCATCTATCACCAATTTCATAAACTTCCCACCAGTTTCTAACATACAAGTTATTATCATGTGTTTTAATTCTTCCACCAGACCGCAACATTGATGACAGATTTTGAAACTCAAATATTTTAAAATTCTTAACCCAATACGCCATTGGATTTCCTGGAATTTCTGAGAAATTATCTGCATTTTGCGCATAATAAAATCCACAATTATGATTCTCGATTGCTTCCAGCGTTTTCTGTCGTTGAACTTCCATACCTCCACGGAACTCTACCAAACGCAAATAGCATCCTTTTTTCTGTACATGGCGATTTTGGAAAGCAAAAGTACATACCGGAACCGTTGCTTCCTCAAAAGCAGAATATTCAAACTGAATCAATGTTTCTATGGTTGCTTGGTTATACAAGTAATTACGCATTTTCTCATAGCTCTGAATGAACATCCAAACATAAGGTGTAAAGAAACCACAGTAACCACTCTGTTTTGTCATTTGTGAAGCATGAATGACAAACGCTGAAAAGAAGTCGCTCTTATAATCTGCGTAATTGTTTTTAATAAACTCATTCAGCTTCGGATTCATATTTGAAGCACCCATATACGGCGGATTTGTCACTACCACATCATACTTCTGTGCCAAAGCTTCTGACACCTGTACCAACGGCAGTAATTCTCTTAATGCTGTTTCACGGGACATATTTATATCTTCTGTAATCTCAGCAAAACGGTCATGCAGTGCGGACCACTCCTGCTGTGTTACGGTCAGAATAGAGCCGTATTCCTTTGCATCATGCAGCTCTTTGATAATAGTGTCCATAGCCGCTGTGAGCTTCATATTGCCATTACAGAAATAATCCACAGCAAATTTATCTACATGGTTGCTCTCCACAATGGCATACACATGAGGCTGAATGCCACGGCTAAAGAATCGACGGTCATACTGACGGGCTTTCATCATTACCGCAAAATAAGCCAGCTGTGCCGCACGGTCATCAATATCCAGACCGTAAAGATTGTTCTCCACAATGCTTGCCACCGCTTCACGGGTGGTATAGCCGTAGGATTCATAAATCTTCATCAGCACATCAAACATATATGCAAGAATATGACCGGAACCGGAGCATGGGTCAATGACTTTCAACTGATCCGGTGTCAATGCGGCGTATTCTTTGCGAATCTCTGCAAGCTGTGCTTGCCCTTCCGGTTCCTGCTCAGCTTCTTCCAGATAATAGTGCCATTTGGTATCTTCCGGGTCACGGTTTCCGGCAGCATAAGCAGACTGTTCTTCCTCTGTCGGAAGAAGCTGTTCTTTGACATCCGGGTGTCCCTCCAGCCATAAACGACCAAGGCTGTTCTCTACCATGTAGCGAACAATCCAGTCCGGTGTGAAAAGCTGGGTTGCTGCAGGGATGTTTTCTTTCGTAATTTTCACATTCTTTTTCAGTGCCGCAAAAACATCATCTTTTTTCTCACTGTTATAATACTGATACAGCCAGCCGATGATCTGGACGGCATCCTTCCAGTCCTCCTCTGGAATCAGCTCGATCATCTGCTGAATCACACTGCCTTCACGCAGCAGATTGTCAGGCAGAAGAAGCTCGGTGTAGTCCGAAAGCTTCTGGAACATTCCCGGCAGAATCGCATTCAGAGCATTGCACTGCACGATCAGCAGATATTTATACAGTTCTTCGGTCTTTTCGGCTTCTTTCAGCGCATAGACCTTTTCCATGTCCAAGCCATCCAAATCCAGATGAATGGCTTCGGTTATAATCTGCGGCCTAAAGTTATTCTCCTCGTCCGTGAATACACGCACATGGGAAGGGAGGTAGCCGTTGACCTCCATGAAACGCAGGGCAGAGAAGCGGTTGAACCAGGTGTAGGCAACCTCCTCCATGACCTGCTTATATCCTTTATCGTTAATCTCGGCAATAAGAGCCTGACGCTGTTTCTTTTCATCGGCTGTGAGGACTTTGCCGCCAATGCTGTCCGCATTGGCATCCTCAATATTGTCCTCTGTGATACCGTATTCCACACCTTTCAATGAAACACGAGCGATCAGCTCTGTTCTTGCCCAAACAGCAAACTTTTTTATCGCATTTTTATCCATATATCATTCCTCCGGCTCCATAAGAACTGCTTTGCAGGGATTCTCCTCCGTTATCTTTGTTCCAGCTGTAACCGTTATTTCTTTCATTGGAATTGCGTACTCAAAATCAAATTGCATATTCTCTATTACAACTCCCATTGATGGATTCTTTAATCCGACAGGAACTAAATAATATTTTCCTGTCTTGTTATACATATCTAAAAACTGATCTCTATTACCTGATCCGTTATTTTCATCCATCCACTGGTAACGTGAAACCGTTGCCAAAAGTAGTTGTTGCATTTCTATTCCACAATTATTAGCTCGACTAATGCTTTCGTCAATATTTGCACCTATATGCAGAAAATATCCTTTTCCATAATTTCTGTCATACGATTCATATACCCAACATGACTTAGGAAACGGTGGAACAATATAATCAACCTTCAAAAAAGTATCTGCGAATGCTATATCTTTGTATTTTTTCTTCCACTCTTTGAAAATTTCTTTACCCACTGAGTAATTTGTAAAAAACAAGCCTATGGCAGGTGCATCTCCACCCCAAAGATATACTGTACCTCTCCACTTTGCAGCATTCCACTTTTCAAGGTTAATTGGTGAAGAAAAGAACATTGTTTTTCGTTCCTTTTCTGGCAGTGGCTTCAATTCTCCCAATGGAGGTTTTTTACTATTCGTAACACCTCTGAAACGCCAATATAGCCTGTCATATTGCTTTTCGTCCAAAAGATTATAGTATGTGTATGGTTTCAACGGTGTAGGTATATACTGTTGATCAGCATCATCAAAAAATGCCGCAATAAATTTATTTGTTTCTGCCGCTGAATCATATAACATTTGATAGACAATGTTAGCCTCCCATACAACGCCCTTCCCCTTTTTCTCGGAATAGAGTTTTTGATGATATGTTTCTTCACATAAAACAAGAACAAACTCTGACTCCATGATTTGATGCTCCATCCACCTCGGCCATCCTTCAGGAGGTGCTTCTTCATATTGGTCTATCATCGCATCAATGCCTTCTGAACGTAGTCTATTTGCCAATTCCAACACTTTATCTTCATATGCTTGATTTTTATGGGCATATGAAATAAACACTTTTGGGTTATTTTCCATATCTGTCTCCTATTCTTTTTTATTGATTCCAATACTTCTAATATTTGACCTTATCGCAAACAATGGAACTGGTAGTATTCCTTTTGCTTTTTTCTTTTCAATACTAATTGCAGTTACTTGACATTCCTCAAAATATTCCATTTGACAATCTACCAATATTTTTTTCTTATAACTAATTACGAAGTTTTCCAAAACAAAAGGCTTCTCACCGACATTAAAGATTTCAATTCCATGTTCAGAAAAACTTTCTTTCACACGATATTCTTTCTCTGTCAACTCATTTTCTGGGGTTGCTACCATTTGGAAACATAGCTTCGGTCGTCCTCGAAAAATAGTAGTCGGTTCATTTAACACCCAGCCAATAATAACTCCTAAAATGCCAATAGCTGCACTAATCCGTTCCATTTTCTATTGTTCTCCACCTTTAATTCAGCTTGATTTCGTCGCAATTCTTCAGCAACTGTTTCAGCTGAGAACGAATCTTCTCTACATAATCATCAATGTCCGCATCCGTCTGTAAGGTCTTTGCCTGGAATACAACCTGGCGGTTATAGGCACGAACCACTTTCTTCTTTGCGGTCGCAGTTTCTTTTCCTGGCTGTGTCGGCTGTACCTGCGGCTTCGGTGCAGGCGGAGCCAGAACTGACTCGATATTGCTGACAGTATCATCCTTGTACTGGCACATCGGCAAGAACATAGCATCCAGAAGGGCAAGGCTCTTTAATTCTGCAATTTTTTCCTTGCACTGGCTGAAATACCGATCCGATTTTTCAATCAGATAGGATGCCTTGAAATCGCCGTTTGCGGCAGTATGGGTCGCTTCCATACACTGACGAACCGTTTCCAGAACCTCGGCACGTTTTTCTTCCAGCATCTTATCATGAGCGGTACGAACCGTATCTATTAACGGATTCAATTCACGAATCCGGGTATAGTTGAACTTGCTTCCAGTCTGAGCCATCGTAATCAGACGAATGGTATTCAGTGCCTTATGTGCTTCCTCATTTTCTGCAATTCGGTCAAGATCGTCGTGCAGAGATTTTTCAAACTGCACTGCCTGGTCGAATACTGTTACCTGGGTTTTGAAGAAGTTTTCAATGCCGTTGCTCATGGCTTCTTTATTATTGAAAAGAGCATCCTCTTTTTTCAGTACACGCTCAATCAGGGCAATATTGTCTTTCTTCTGAGAAAGTACATCGTCCATCAAATGAATGGCTTCCTGCACCAATACACGATCCGGGTATTTATGTCCGTCATAACGAGCATCCAGAGAAGCATAGTAATCACGCTGCTCGGTAAACTTCTCCGTCACAAAGCGAATCAAACCATCTTCATCGTCCGGTACATCCATGATGTCGAAATACTCTCGGAGCATCGCTTTTACATCACGCATCATCGTAGCAGAAATGGTTTTACGCTTGCTGATGGAAGTCTTGCCTATCTCACTCTTTTTGCGGAGCATATCAGGCAGTTTCGAATCATCCGGCTGAATGGTATTGCCTGCATACTTGATGGTTACTTTCTGGGAATAAATCAGTTGTGCCGCAACCGCAGCAATGTCGATTTCTTTCCAGCCATACGGAATCGCACTGTATTTGCTCTGCACATCTGCCATAGATGTCGGCAGCTTTTTCGCATCCTGCATTTCCAGATATTCTTCCATAGCAGAAGCCGCATCACGGTTCGGTTCCATGTCAGGAAGTGCCGTTACCGCACCTGTCAGAATCGCAATAATATCTGCGTCACTTCCTGCATTATCTGTAATCAGGTCGAGCTTGCTATATACATGAGCAACCAGATATTCAAGAGACTGATCAATCTTGCTTTTGGCATTTCCGGCTTTAATTTCCAGATGTTCGCCGTCTACATAGAACTGCGCCCTTTCAATGGCATTTTGCAATTCGGTCATTGCACTCAGCTCATATTTTCCGGCTTCGTCCTGTTGGTCACTGATGATTTTCTGCACAGTTTTTGGAAGCTGGCTTACATTTCTCTGCTTTACGTACTTGCGAATCTTCATAGCAGATTCCAGAGATTCATAGTAAGGCGTGTCAGCCAGAACCACGATTGCTTCGTTACCTTTGGATTCCGCCATCAGACGATAATCCGTTTTTTCAATAGCATCGGTAGCAACGGTCATGAAACGTAGACGCATACCGCCTGTTGCCACACCAACAGTAATACCATCTACCATCTGGTCGAAGGCAAAGTCATATTTTCCATAACGGAACTTCTTAGTTGTGAAAATATCACCGTAAATCATCTGAGCAATACGCTCTACGATAGAAGCGGTATCCACATTTGTATCTCTTATTTCACGCTGAATATCCTGTTCTTCGTCAGTCAGGAAGTTATAAGTGTCACCAGTTCTGCCGATATAGTTCTGGCTCATCAGACGATCAAGGCATCCTCGGACAGCTTCACGCATGATAATCTTATCTACACGAATATCGTCTGCCATGAGGATAACGATATTGTCCAGATTGGAAGGAATATCATCAATATATCGAATCAGGTACAGAAGTTTCAGTACATCTACATCCTGCTGTTCAATGCCGTCCCCGTTGTCAGCAGCTTTCTGGCAACGCTCAATTACACGACGAATCGAACCATCCAGGAAAGTATGTACAGTATCATAAAAACGGAAGAACGGAACAAGTGCATATTCATCCTTCTCCTGAATTTTCTGTGCAGCTTCCTGGAAACCGGAAAGCATGGAACGCTCGCCACCAGACAGATGCTTACCAGAATTTCCGTGCTTGCGGATTTCAGCAAATACTTTCTGCATGATGATGAACTGATACGGCACGAATGGAAAGTTCTCTGTAAATTCTCTCGGACCGGAATAACCTTTAATATCCAGAATAGCGTCGCTAAAGCTGAACAGGTTACGCAAAACAGAATCATTCTGCTCATAAACACCTTCCAGGTCTTTCGTTGCTTCCGGCTTCTTTTTCAAGATACGCTTCTGGATAACTTCGTCCACAGAGGAAGAAGATAAACTCAGTCTTGTTTTGAAACGGGCCTGAATACGGGAGAACTCATCGGCACGAACTTTAATGATTTCATCTATGGCTTCCTGTCCAGTGCAGATCACCCAAATCTTGCCTTCGCACTCGCTTCCGATTTTTTCAGTCAAAGACTGGAGATTCAAAAGCATATCGGTATCTGTGCCAACGTACTGACCAACCTCGTCAATCATAAACAGCAAACGGAAGTTGGCAGGCTTTGTATCCACATATGCTTTCATATCTTCCACAAGCTGTGCGATAGAAATTTCTGTTGCGGTTTTATCATTGAACCATGCTTTGGCATCGTCCTCACTCATATCTAAAACTTCCATTAGTGTCGGGATGATAAACTTTCCATTGAAAGCAAAGGCACGACGCATTTCCAGCCAGGACTTGCCTTTCTTTTCTGCAAAAACTCTGCGAAACTCCTCAGTTTTTCCCTGCTGGTCAATATAACGCTCCATCATGGCAACTTTCAGATTTTCACCGTAAAATCCCAGATGGTTGTAGAACATCTTTGCAAATACACGAAGTACAGCTGTCTTGTCCTTATTACTAAATCCCTCAATATCAATATTAAACAGAATTGTCTCCGTTGTTCCCTTTGTGGCACGATCAATCAGCATAAAGGTTGCCGGATCGTCCTCAAACTTTTTACGGAAACGCTCTACACTACGGATGCCTTTTACCTCTTTATTTTCCAGAAGATAAGAAAGCATTTTCAGGAAGTGAGATTTACCACTTCCAAAGAAACCGGAAATCCAAACACCCATATCGGATGTCGGCTGGTCAAAAGCATCACCGTAATAATTGAAGAACGTAATGAAATGTTTCTTCAATTCTCTGGTAATGACATATTCATTTAACTCCTGCTCGATTACATCATCAGCAGCCTGATCTACTTTAATTACACCATTGATTTTGCGGTTGATGTCATCCGCAAACATATCTCGAATCATCATGGCTTTATCCCCCTTAATCTATGACATTGAATGCCCGGTAATAATCATTTGGTGTCAAACGATTGAACAGTTTTACATGATGACCATCAAACTCACCCGGATACATAACCAAAATCGGAACATCCGAAAAATACGGTTGCAAGGCTTCCAATAACGTATGGATTCTCATAAACGGAAACACCTCGCCCACACCTGTCAGCATCAGCACATCACCCGGTTCGTGTGGCTCATACTGGATTTTATCAATGAACTCTCCATTGCCGATTGCGGAGTTAAGCTGCTCCAGAAGATAAGCACTTCCGTCAGCTTCTTCCATATCGGGAATCGCATCCGTGCTGTCCATATCATCGCAGATAGAGAGAAATGTTTTATATAAATTACAAACAATCAAATGGCAATCTAAGGACTGATCGGTTTCCAACTGATTTACAAAATGGCGGACAACCATTTCATTCTCCGGTTCATAACAGAAGATTCTGATATTCACCTCATTGCTGAGTCCTTTGCCTTCCAGGAACTCCGGTTCCTGAATCAATGCCCGAACTTTGTCCAGGCGTTCTTTTATGTCACTCATTGGCTACCTCCTACACAAAATGCTCCACCGGAGCATTTCTTTGCACGCTTAGGCGTATGAAAAGCAATTAAACGCTGGCAGTATCGCTGTGTCGCCATTGCTTCTGATGGCATTCTCCAAAACAGGATACAACCATACTGGATTCAAATGATCTGCCCCCCGATTATCGAGATATTCTGTTTCAACAAGAACTCTGGCAATAATCTGTTTTAACTTTGTTATTGTAGTATCGCTCCAGGAAGCTACTGCATTATTCTGTTCCTGCAAACGCATAAAAAATGTATTCAAGTCTATCTTACCAAAAGACATGTCCCTTAAGCGATATTTCTCGCCAATAACTGTCAGCATAAATTCCCAGACCAGTCGGCTCTGTTTCATTAACGCATACAGACAAATTTGTTTTGCTACATCTGTTGGCTGTGACGCAATCGCAGCAACCAGTGAATCATCTTCCAGTGCATGAAGCCGTTTGATGCAGGCTTTCGCCATGCGTGTAATAGATTTTTCAGTTGGATACTGAAAAAGATTCTGCTCTACAATTTCTTTTACAATCGCATCATTGGAAATTCCTTCTACCATTAGCTTTGCGGTAGAACGCATTTCGTAGAAAAGGAATGGCTCTCTGGTCAAAGATGCAATATAAGGATAAGAATGATCCATGTTCCCTTACCTCCTTACTGCTCCTCTTTTTTATCCGGAACAAATTCCATGATATCTCCAACATCACAATTCAAAGCAGAACATATCTTTGACAGAATCTCTGTACTTACATTTTCATCTTTTGATAATCGAGACATCGTTGTTGTACTAACTCCTGTCATTGCACGCAAATCTTTCTTCATCATTTCTTTATCAATTAACAATTTCCACAATTTCTTGTAACTAACTGCCATTTTTTCACCTCAATCTTATTTGCTTGAAATATCTGTTCACATGGTATTTATCATCATATCATAGAAATGCGTTTCAAACAATCTAATCCATCAAAAATCATAATTCAATTCTGAAATATCGCATTTAAAATCACAAAAAACACATCTTAACAAGACAAGCTGAAAGTACAAGTGCCACTATATATCCGATTCCACAGAAAAATTTTATCTCGTTTATTTTCTCTGATTGCAATCTTATCCTTTTTTTCAATTTTTGCACTTCCTTCTCAGCTATCTTTCTATTCTGTTCCGCCTGATGCTTTAATGACCGTAATTGTTTTTCTGCTTCTTTTTGTTTTCTATATGCCTCATCAACAGCTTGCACAGATGATTTATTCACCTGTATCTGCAATTTAGAGTTCTGGTCCTGAACGTCTTTTATTTCTTCTTCGAGCTGCTCTTGCTCTCTCCTGCTCTTCAATCCGTTTCTGTTCCTCAAATCGTCGTTGTTCTTCTGAAGCGATTGATTCAGCTTCTGCGTTCCGGACAGTTCGGTTGTCAAATGATGAATTTCGTCGTTTAACTTCCGAATTTCGTCTTGCATTTCGTGATTCTCGAAGAATAGCTTCTGTTTTTCCATTTTCAGCTTGTGTGTCCTTTCCTGAAATTTCTGGATAAACTCGTTCATCTTCTGATTTCTCGCCTGTAACTCGTCTCTCTCTTCCGTCACTAACTCCAGTGACGCCGCCTGCTCCTTCGCAAGCTGCTTCCACTTGTCGGTAATATCCGGCAAGCTCTTCATCTGCTCCGTTTGTTCGTTCTGCTTCGGCTCGCACCCTTTCGTAATTTCTATCAAATTCATTTTCTAAGTCCTCCTTACTGATATCCAGATGAAATGTTTTTGACAGATTGCTGTCTCGCACTTTCTTTCCATCCTGATTCTGAAATGTGATGTGCTTCCGTTTCTCTGTCCAGTTTACATTCCATCCAAACTGTTTCATTTTTTCTATAAACTTTTCTTTACTGATACAATTTTCCAGTGCTTTTAACACTGCCATTGCACAATCTGCTACAAAACTGTCCTTTACCTGCTGTCGAAACAGATTATATTTATCTTTGCTCCATGCAATGACTTCCCCTTTTTCAATCTGACTTTCATCAAAGTGCTTTCCTTTTTCGGCTACTGTCAGTCCACGTTCTCGGCACATCTGATTGGTAAGCTGTTTCATACGTTCCAGATCCTTTTTGGTGTTATGCAGTTTTCTTCCATCTTCATAACTCACAGAATTTGTAACCAGATGACAGTGGATATGATCTTTATCCTTATGCACAGCCACTAAGGTCTGGAATCCACTGAACCAATTTTCTGCAAACTCTTTTCCAAATTCTAATGCCTGCTCCGGAGTAATCTGCTCGTCCTTATGCCAGGAAATAATGTTGTGAGCGTACATTCTCCCAGAATCTTTATCCCACATCTTCTTTTCTTCTAAAAAGGTTCTATACACCAGATCATAGTTAATCTCATCACGGCAGTACGGACTTGTTACATAAGTAAGCAGTTCACTTGTCTTGTCCTGTCGCAAAACATATTCGATGCAGTTTCTCATTGCTCCATGTGTATTTGTCCGCTTATTAATCGTCTTATTAATAGCCATATCTTTTCACTCTCCTTCCTGTATTTGAGAATATTTTTGTTGAGATAATACAGAATATCTTCCCTTGGCATAAAACCATCCGTATTCATTTTTCTTGCAATCTGATTCAAATTCGTAGCTGCACCACGAAGCTGACTAAGTATCTCTGAAAGAATCTGATTCAGCGTTTTCAGTTCTTCCACTTCCTCTGCAGAAGCAATTTTTAAACCTGCTATTGCATGAATTACAACCGCCTGCTGAGTCTGTCCAGACTCCTTTACTTTATTTTGGAGCAGATCATACTCTGCTTTATTCATTCGTATCGTTACTGTATAATTTCGTTTTCGCATAAATCTTTGTCTCCTTTCTCCACTCTTTCTTTTTTATAAATCATTCATAACCTTTCCGGCTGGTAGATTAGCAGGGGATATATAAGGGAGTGCAACGCTCCCTTATACAGGTGCAGGACGGCGTCCTAGTCAATCAGTAAGTGTTCCGTAGGAATGTCCGGTGGACATTTCGCAGGAATACTTACGCCATTGACGTGCCGGGGTTCCAAGGGGCGGAGCCCTCTGGCAAGTTTAGGAACAGCCCAAAGGCTGGCTCCGGTGCATAGTGGCTTGCCACTTTGCGAAACTTGCCTGTCATCTCCCCACCACTGAACCGACACCCACCAAGCCATATTTTCCACCCTACGTTATCAGATCAAAATGGAGATGACGGTGGTTTTGTGGTGCAGGGACAGACTGTGGAAGAAAGAGAAAAGCTCCCATTTCGATAGATTTTCTCTTTCTGAGACAGGCTGTTCCTGCATCACTCCGATGCGAAGTATCGGACAATCATGTGCCGTATCCGGCACTCTATTCTTTTCTTCGCCTTGCTTGTTCAATCCACCCATCTGCCAACGCTTTTCTGTTATATTTTTCCGTAATTTCTGTCTTTCTTTTTCTGGATCTCTTTCCATTTCTGCTAAAAGACATAAAAATAGCAGTCATAAACATTTCTCCAATTCATAATGTCTGAAATGTCACCACTGCCATTGTCTTTTTCTGCTATTCTGTTTCCGTAAAACTTTCCTTACTGTCAGTCTGTTTTCCTGTTACTGCTATTTCATAACCATCTAAAAACTGTCTGCAAAATCCAGTGCTGCATCCATATCAGCTTCTTTCTCCCAGTCCAGATTATCTTCTGCGATCTCTCCATCCGTTTTCTCCATTGTTAGTGTTCTGTCCGGCAGATTAATTTCTCCTACCGATTCTTTTACAAACGGTACAAGCATTTCAATCAGGTTCTTCGCCATAGCCATCGGAACGGATTCTTTTACTCCATCCCGGATAGCTGTTTCCACCCTTTCCAGAAAATCATCTTCCTTTTCTCTGGTTTCCAGATACGGATCTGCTTCATTCCTGTACTCTCTGGAAAAATAATCGTTTAAAGCAACTACAACTGCTCTGGTGTACGATTTATATTTTTCCCTGTCCATCGTCTGCAAATATTCCCATGCCTGCCTGTCCTGTTCATCACAAAGATTCAAACGGATATTTGTATTGATGATTTTCTGTTCTTTTCTCATACAAGCATCCCTCCGTTTCTCTGGATTTTCCTTACGGTCATTGCTTCATAGCCTTTCGCTGTGGCACAGATGTCCCGTACAATTGTCACCCGGCTCTTGTCATATTCTCCAAAATTCTGGATCATACAACCGCCACCGCCGACCACATACAGACGCATCAGTTCTGGATTATATTCCCGTTCTCTCAGCTTATGAAAGATTTCTTTCGTATAATCTCCGGCAGCTTTACGAATGACTGTCAGATATTTCTCACCAATATCTGCTGTCCCGGTACGGATCACCTGCTCAATCACCAGATCGTCCACCACTGTTCCCAGTTCTTTCAACAAGGATTCCCTGACTGCAAGCACACACTGATGCGTTCCATATTTCTCTGTAAAGCATTTCTTCTCTAATGGACGGGAATTATTAATATACATGATATTCATAGTTCCATTTCCAATATCTACCAGCATATTGATGCCTTTGAAATCCTGTAAGCGGTAAAAGGCTGCAGCAAATCCCTGTGGGTAAATATCAGCACCTGCAAACTCCACATGATAGTCTTTGTTACGGAATGTAAAATCTACACATTCATTCTGGAGAAGATATTTCTGGAAATCTTCTTTCTGTGTAGCTACCCAGGTAAGGGGAAGTCCGGCTGCAATGTGTACCTTTGCCCGATTCATTCCTTTCCCATCAAGTTCTCTTGCGATAGCCGCCAGTGTCAGCACATAATAGTCCTCGTCCTGCGTTTTCTCTGCACAGAACTCTTTGTGTTCCTCTCCGATCTGGTAATACATACCATTGTAAACAAGAAGATTATTCTGGAAGATTGGCTCCTTGTCATATCTGGCTACACCGGATGGAAAGCATCTGGTGGCAGTTTTCATGTTTCCATACCCATGATCAATCCCGATCACCATAACTGTTTCATTTTTGTTATTTTTCATCATTCTCATAATCATACCTCATTCTTTCTTTTCTTATCCAATCCTATTAATACTTACGTGAATTGATAAGATGGATATTTTATTTACTGGTTCTTTAATAATTCATATTTAATAACATGGATTATTAATAGCAACGGTTTGTCCAGTATGGGATTTACCATATCTGGTTTTCCTATTTTCTGATGTCCGGAGATAGAAATTTCCTATGACCTGATTGTCCCAAATTGGACTATCCACCCTTAGGCACTTCTCTTCTCCACTTAATCATTTTCTTCTCCTAATGGAACTTCCCGGATAATATATTCGGTATCGCCATAAAAGCCATACTCATTACGCAATCTATGACGTTCCACATATCCATGATGCTCTAATTCCTTAATTGCAGAACGAACAGAATCAATCCCATCTCTGCTCAATGTTGCCAGTCCTTGCATATTGTAATTCCAGTCATCTGGCAAACTTAACATCAGCGATAATAGACCTTTCGCTTTCAATGTCAGATTCTTATTCTTGAAATGATGATTACTCATTACCGTAAAATTCTTAGTTCTCTCTACACGAAAAATCTGTGCCATGCTCCCATCCTCCTTTCCAGTTCAAAAGAAAAAGACGCAAGCCATATCTTATGACTCACGCCTTACTTCGCTCACAATATTCTATTTTTATCAGTTACCTGCCAGATTAGTTACTGGCAATCCTTATACATAAATCAATTCTTTCAGAATAATCTCTTCCGCAATCGCTCTGTGCTGATTAGCAGCTCTTACCCATGCCATCTGATCTTTCTCCTTATCCGGCAGTGGTTCTTTTTCTTCCAACTGTTTCAGAATCACTTCTTCCCGTTCCCTGGCTGCCTTGTCCACTTCCAGAAGATGCTCTCCAATCGTATCCTGCAGAAGCATCACCTGATAGGTTGAATTTCGATGGTTTTTCAGATAATCTCTGCGAAGAAAACCATACTTGCCAAGTTGCTCCATCTGCTCACCGGATTTATAGGTGAGATTCGGAATCAGATATCCATTTACATTTGTGTACGTTAATTTCATTTTATTAGCACTCTCCATTTCTCATCATTTTTTGACCACAAATTTACGACATTTACGACAAATCTGACACTGCTTTACAATACCAGACAAAATGACTGATGCCCCGGAAAGCCTGTAAAACAGGCGCTTCTAGGATACACAAGACAGGACAAAAATCGACTTCCATTATCAAGAGGTGAGTGCTAATTTTTTGTGAAGATTTTGTGAAGTCTTCAAAATATCGCTGATTATTCACTGCATTCCATAATAAGCTTCTCGCAGCTGGCATATCCCAGCTGTGAACTGTTCAGACACAACGTATAATTACTGGCTTTTCCCCATTTCTGCTCCGTGTAAAAGTTATAATTTGTCATACGTCTTTTATCTGTGTCTGCCATCATTTTGACGGCTTCCTTCTCTTCAACATTATATAAGCCCATGATACGCTGTACTTTTTCCGGCATATCCCCATGAATAAACACATTTAACACATCATCCCTGTCTTTCAAAATGTAATCAGCATTTCTTCCAACAATTACACAAGGCTCCTTTCCAGCCAACTCCAAAATAACTTTTCTCTGTGCCTCATATACCATATCTTCTATGGACTTTCCTGTAATGTCACATCCGGCAAAGGCATATGCAAATAAACCTTTCTTTGGGGATAACTCAGCATTTTCCTTAATATACTCCGGTGACAATACTGACTGTTCTGCAATCTGTCCAATAATATCCTTGTCATAATATGCAATGCCAAGTTTCTTTGCCACTTCTTCACCGATAAATCGACCACCGCTTCCAAATTCCCTGCTGATTGTAATAATCCTTTTTTTCATTTCCGGTTCCTCCTTAATTCAAAACATCTACTTTATTCTTTCTGATTCTCTTTAAAAATGCATATCCTGCCAGACATGAAATAACCTCAGTTATTGGGAATGCCCACCAGATAAGAGAAACTCCCATCTGACCATTTCTGACAAACACAGAAAAAATTCCAGACAGTGGCAGGATAATGATAAGCTGTCTCAGAAGAGAGATAACCAATGATTCAACGCCGCCATCCAGTGCCTGATAAATTCCCTGATAAGCAACATTTATTCCGGCGAACAGAAAGCTTATTGAGATTATCCTCATTGCCCCGATAAAATATTCCCTTGACTGTCCTGCATTGAACAAAGTTGCAAAAGCTCCAGGAAAAATTTCTGTAATTGCAATTCCTAGAATCATTAGTACAACTGTATAGAGCAGTCCATACCTGATGCCATCCTGAATTCTCTTTTTACTTCTCATACCATAAGCAAATGCAATAATCGGAGTGATTGCATCTCTAAGCCCAAATGCAAGAAACAATACAAACTGCTGTACTTTATAGAACAATCCATATGCTGTCTGTGCGGAAGGACTGAATTTCAAAATCAGATTCATCACATATACCATGATAGACATAAGTGCCTGTGCAATAATTGCAGGAAGTCCAATTGCATATATTTCCTTGATTATTCTGCTATCCGGTTTCATATACTTTACATCATGTTCAAATTCCTTATTCAGTTTCATATGAAATACAAACAATAATATTGCAGACGCAACCTGTCCAATAACAGTTGCATATGCAGCCCCCTTAACTCCCATTTCAGGAACCGGTCCAATACCATAAATCATAATAGGATCAAGAATAATATTGATAACTGCACCTGCTACCTGTCCAATAGTAGAATAAAGAGAACGTCCTGTTGCCTGTAAAAGCTTCTCAAATATAGAGAAGAAGACAATTCCAAAAGACACTATACAGCATATTCTTAAATAGCTGATACCCATAGTAAGTACTTCTTTATTGACTGTTTGTGATGCAATATATGCCTTAACACCAAAGATACCAAATAATAAGCATAATATATAAATAATACAGGCCAAGAAAAGACTATTACCCGCTACTTTTGATGCTTTCTTTCTGTTGTTTTCTCCTAATGTTCTTGCAAGAAGGGCATTTGTCCCTACACCTGTCCCAATACCAATCGCCACCATCAACATCTGTACAGGGAATACAAGTGTTAATGCATTGAGTGCAGCTTCACTGCCTGTATGCATATTCCCTACAAAGGCACTATCTACAATATTATAGACAGCCTGTAAAGCCATTGATAAGATCATCGGAATACCTAATTGAATCATTAACTGATTTACAGGCATCTCTCTCATTTTGTTGTTTTCTGTCATTTTAATCTCCTTTTTAGCTAATAAAAAAGTGTGCAGTGATCCCATAAGCTGGACTTACGCGATTCGCTACACACTTTTTAAATCTATACGCTCAATTTAAGAAAATTGTTGCTTTGAGTAATCTTATTCAGCGAATATAC
>ENA-ORSK01001326-ORSK01001326.1-human-gut-metagenome-genome-assembly--contig:-NODE-1326-length-20077-cov-4.209819_pt1 | contig 20077 bp, 20 predicted proteins | sample MGYA00242192_ERZ509159 | MGnify/ENA primary metagenome ERZ509159 (study PRJEB26280, sample SAMEA2338663) | human gut metagenome | biome: human gut; feature: human-associated habitat; material: faeces...
TACCCTTGGAAACGGGGGTACGGAAGTGGCTCAGGCCCAGGGACGGGTCGCAGGCGTAAATGTAGTAAGGACGGACGCGGATGCGAACAAGCTCGTTGACCAGCTTCTTCATTACATGCACGCAGTCGTTCACGCCGGCGAGCAGAACGCTCTGGTTACCGAGGGGGATACCGGCGTTAGCCAGCATGGCGCAGGCCTTGGCGGATTCTTCGGTAATCTCGTTGGGATGGTTGAAGTGGGTGTTGAGCCACACGGGATGATACTTGCTGAGTACCTCGCAAAGATGCGGGGTGATCCTCTGCGGCATAACAACCGGGGTACGGGAGCCGAGGCGCACTATCTCAACATGAGGTATCTTGCGCAGCTCGCCGATGATGTAATCGAGCATATCGTCGCTTACCATCAGGCAGTCGCCGCCGCTGAGCAGAACGTCGCGCACTTCGGGATGATGGCGCACATAGTCGATGCAGGTGTCTATCTGGTTCTTGGCCACTTCGCAGTCATGCTGGCCGGCGAAACGGCGGCGCGTGCAATGACGGCAATACATGCTGCACTGGTCGGTGATGAGCAGCAGCACGCGGTCGGGATACCTATGGGTCAGGCCCGGGCAGGGGGAGTCGATATCCTCGTGCAGAGGATCGGCGTCTTCATAGGGAGCGAACTCAAGTTCATGCTCGGTAGGTATGGCCTGCTTACGGATGGGATCGTAGGGATTGTTAAGATCGATAAGGGAAAGGTAATACGGGGTGATGGCCATGCGCAGCCTGCCCAGCGTAGCCTTTATGCCTTCTTCTTCTTCTTCGGTAAGGGTGATGTATTTCTTAAGGTCCTCAAGAGTTTCTATGCGGTTCTCTACCTGCCATTTCCAATCGTTCCACTGTTCATCGGGCACGTTCAGGAACAGGCCGTTTTCCCTGCTTTTCCTCATTTGGGTTCTCCTTTACTTTTTATTTTGGTAATATAAGGTATTAACTCGTTGATGCTACGAGGGGCCCACGGACATCCGCAGGCCCTTTTTCGCATTAAGCTATGCTGTTATTAGCAATACTTCTCGTCGAACAGCTTGCGGAGCTTGGGGTTCTCGCGCAGCACGTTCAGTGTGATTTCGGCATGGTTCTTGGTGTAGCCGTTGCCGACGATCATGGTGACGTCCTTGCCTACGCCCTCGGCACCGAGAGCCGCCTTGGTGAAGCTGGTGGCCATGGAGAAGAAGTATACCAGACCGTCGTCACGGACGGGCAGTATGGCGCTCATCTCGCAGTTTTCGATGTTTACGCAGCAGATGGACAGGTCGTATTCCTTGCCATCGTTAGCGGCCAGCGCATTGTCAAGCACGGCGACGGGCTCGGTAGCGGAGGCGACGATGACCTTGTGATATACGCCAAGATCCATCAGAGCATCAACCTGCTTGGGGTTGCGGACTACGCCGACTACGTTGCCGTTCGGGCCGACCTTCTTCATGGCTTCGTAGCCGCAAAGAACACCGGACTTGCCGTTGGCGCCAAGGATCAGAACGCTGTCGCCTTCCTTGGGGAGCTTGCGAGCCTGGGCGGGAGCGCCGGCCACGTCGAGGGCTGCCAGGGCGAGAGGTTCGCTCATGTCTTCGGGGAGCTTGGCATAGATGCCGCTCTCGAACAGTATGGCCTTACCTTCGATATCAACGCGGTCGATGTCCTTATGGATGGCCTTGATCTTATCTATGCGCAGCGGAGTCATGGACAGGGAGACCAGAGAAGCGATCTTGTCGCCAACCTTCAGGTCGCGGTCCTTGAGGTCTTCGCCGATGTAGCAAACCTTACCGATGAACATGCCGCCGGAACCGGTTACGGGGTTCTGCTGCTTGCCGCGCTCGGCAACTATGCCAAGGATCATTTCGCCGATCTTCTTCTCGTCGCCGCCGCAGGCCTCAGAGATCTGAGTGAAGGAAGCGGAGTCGATGTTCAGGGAAGTGACATCGCAGACGATCTCGTTGGAATAGACCTTGCTCATGTCGTTGTCGATCTTCCAAGCAGCCTGGGTCAGAACGCCCTTAGGCTCGATAACGCGGTGGGTACCGTACTTGTTGCCTTTCAGTTCAGCCATAATAAATTTCCTCCTAAAATTGTTTATTTGTTACTTTGTTTGATAGTTTTCAGTGACTGCGCCATTACTTGAGGGGCTTGAGGGACAGGATCTCGCGGGCCTCGGCGGGGGTAGCGATCTCGCGGCCCAGCTCCTTGGCGATACGGACGACCTTGGCCACCAGCTCACCGTTGGACGCGGCCTTCTGGCCCTTGCCCAGATAGATGTTGTCCTCGAAGCCCACACGGACGTTGCCGCCCATAGCGATAGCGGCAGCGGCCATGGTCCAGGCAGCGCGGCCCACGCCGGACACGGTCCAGGTAGCGTTGGCCGGGATCTTGCTGGCGAAGAACGCCAGGTTCTCCACAGTGGCGGGGGTGCAGCCGTGCACGCCCAGCACGAAGTTGAACTGCATGGGATCGCCGGGGACCTCGCCCTTCTTGGCCATGCCCAGAACGGTGTCGATGTGGCCCAGCTCGAAGCACTCGTACTCGGGCTTGATGTTGTTCTCCAGCATGCGCTTGCCGAAGGCACGCATGGTGGGCATAGTGTTGTCGAAGATCTCATCGCCGAAGTTGCAGGTACCGCAATCCAGGGTGGCCATCTCGGGGAACAGCTCGGTGGGCTGCAGACGCTCCTCGGGGCTCATGCCGGTGGCGCCGCCGGTGGAGGGGATCATGATCACATCGGGCAGTTCCTTGCGGATAGCGTCCATAACGACCTTGAAGCGCTCCCGATCCTGGGTGGGTGTGCCGTCATCCTCGCGGACATGGATGTGCAGGATAGCCGCACCGGCTTCGTAGGCGGACTTGGCCTCGCGGACCATTTCCTCCACGGTGTAGGGCACAGCCTCGTTCTGAGCCTTGGTGACCTCAGCGCCGCAGATAGCAGCGGTAATAATCAGCTTTTCCATATCCTCAGCTCCTTACTTCTCGATCTTGTTGCGCTGGCAATCCTTGGGGGTGACGCAAGTGCCGTGAGCGCGGCAGACCACAACAGGCTCGGCCAGAACATCGGCAGCAGAAGCACTGATGTCGGGGCGAGACACGATGACCTTGCGGGCCTCAAACTTCATGGTGCGAGAGGTGTTGCCGATCTTCTCGATCTCACCGTAAGCCTCGATATAATCGCCGGCGTATACGGGAGCCAGGAACTCGACATTGTCATAAGCGCAGAACAGGCCCTCGTCACCGTCACACTTAATCAGCAGCTCGGTAGCGACATCGCCGAACAGATGCACCATGTGGGCACCGTCCACCAGGTTTCCGCCGTAGTGAGCATCCTTGGCGCTCATACGCAGACGCAGCAGAGAAGTCATCTTTTCCATGATAAATTCCTCCTAAAAAATTTTTACAGAGTTTCTTATAACGCCGGCCAATCGGCGCCTTTGGGCATGAAAAAAGGCGCTACTGGTCAAGTCTATGACCAATAGCGCTCCACGTCTGCATAGGACATGACAGTTGCACCGCTTACACGGCACCCCCAGGAATACGCTGCAGGACGCGCACACCTTCGGCAAAAGACCCCTTCGCCGCTCTCCATTGGGCTCCCTGCTGCCCCGAGATCAACTACCCTGTCTTCTGCGCCTCTATTGTCTGTTATATGGAATTCTGTACTTCAAATTATAATACATTCAGCCAATTTGTCAAGGGAGATTGTGAGAAAAAAGACAATAAGTTTTTTGAACGATGCAACAGTTTTTTTCATTGTTTCGGGCCACGAAAAAAGGACGGCTCTTGCCGTCCTTTTTTATCTAACTTTGCAGAGCTCGCGTCCTGTTTTCTCAATAATTTTCCTCGATCAGATGCAGAATCTCCGGCTTCAGCGACAGCATCCGGCAGATGTTCAGGGCATCTCTGGGGCAATCGGATTTTCCCTCCACCCTGTATAGGCCATAGTTCATGTGCCGCGCGATGACTCGTATGCCGTCCTCCCCGCTGACGGCCAGCTCCCGGCGGATGGCCTCCGGGTCGATGTCCCGCAGGCCGATGATCTGATAGTGGGCCCGGCCGCAATCGGCCACCTTGTCATAGTGGGTGGTGAGCAGGGAGATGGCATTGATACCATTGAGATATTTCGTCACCGCCTGGACGATCACCGCGCCCTCGTCGGGATTGGTGCCCCGGGCGAATTCATCCAGCAAGAACAGGGAGTAGCCCTGCTCCGCCTGGTCCAGCGCCTTTTGGAACTGCACGATCTCCGAGCCGAAGCCGGACAGGCCCGATTGGATGGACTGCATATCCTCAAACAGCATAAGCACGCTCTCGAACAGAGGCATTTTGGCCTTCTTGGCGCATACCAAAAAGCCCGCCTGCATCAGCAGCACATTCAGTGCCACGGTTTTCATGGCCACACTCTTGCCGCCCATATTGGCGCCGGTGATGACCGTAGCACCCCGGTCCAGGGCGATGGATACCGGCACAAAGCTGCGGCCCTGCTCGCTCAGCAGGTCGCACAGCTCCGGGTTCATCATGTCCGTCAGCTCCAAGGGGCCGTCGGTAATCTCCGGCATCACGCCGCCGTAGCGCACGGCAAACATAGCCTTCTGAATGATAAAATCCAGGCGGCCCGCGTTTTCAGCGTCCTCCAGCATAGCCTCGGCCAGGGGTGCCAGTTGTGCCCCCATGCCCCGGCGGATCTTCGTCTCCTCGCTCTCCTCCTCGGCGCAGATCTGCGTGCGGCGCAGGCGCAGCTCGTCCTTTTCCGCATCGGTCTTGGCCTCATGGAGCTTCTCCTCCAGCTCCTTCTTGGTCCGGCGGACCTGGCGGAGCTTTTCTGTCATGCTGTCGGGAATGTAAAAGCCACGGGACCGGGTGTTGTCCGGGTCCAGGATGGCCAAAGCCGGCTTGGGATCGTGGAAGGAGAGCTCCCGCAAGGGCGCAACCTCGCTCATCTGCGCATACAGGGGCAGCAGGCTCTCCAGCCGCTGCAGATAGCCCTTGATCTCAAACAGCTCCACATGGTCCGGCACCTCTCCGTCTCGGCAGCGGCGGATAGAGTTGCGGATGTCCTTCATCTGGCACAGCAGGATACAGATCTTGTCATATACGCCCTTGAGCTGGTCGGCGTGGTCTGCCGCCTGCTGCACGTTATATAGCTCCGTCTCCAGCTCTGCCCGCTCCGCCGGGGTATAGTACCGTAAGCGGCGGATCTTCTCCTGACCGAAGGGACTGCACCCATGGAGGGTCTCCAGGGCGTACTGCAGGCCGATCTGCTGCCTCTCCTCAAACCGAATGGAAATCATGCCAGCTCCTCCTTCACATTGATGACCGGCACCTTCACGCTCTGGCGCATCCGGTCGATAAACACATCCTTGTCAAACTTCCAGCCGTAGGCCGATACCGGGTTCACCGTGACGCACAGGGTCCGAGCGGCGTCCTTGGTCTGCAGTGAAACCTCCCGCACCGCCAGCTTATCCAGGGTGTCGGGCTTTAAGAGCACCTTGCTGGGGTCGGCCACCACCAGGCGTCCTCCGCGCAGCAGGCCGCTGCGCAGCAGCGGCACCACCATGCTGTCCGTCAGAGCTCCGGGAATGTATGCCTCCCCATGCTCCTTCAGGCACTTCTCCAACCCCTCCGCCGCCTCCGGCGGCAGAGTCTCCGCCTTGGGCAGATCCATGAGCCGGCAGAAGTTGGCCGTGTCCTCTATGACCTTGTCCATGCTCATGTTATAGGACGCACCGGTACACAGCACGATGCCGTCGGCCACGTTCCGGGCCCCCAGGGATTTGCGGCCCAGGGCGCCGTCGATGATGGACTGGGTGGCCCCCAGCTCAAAAAACGTTTTGGATACCTCTTTCAGCTGGGCCGTAATAGACGGGCCCGCCAGCTGCACATAGCCGTCGCTGCGGGCGCGCATGATGATCACCTCGCCCAAAGGCGTGGGGATGCCGGTGGTGACCAAAATCTCCTGGGTCACGTCGCCCAGGCGCAGCATGTCCTTGGCGGTGGCGATGAGGGTGCCCGCCGGAACAAAAATGCTGGGCTTTTCTGTGCCGGTGACCACATCGGTGCTCTCGCCGTCCCGACCGATGGAGGTTAGCCCCAGGACCTGCTGCCGCCCGGTGTGGGCCAAAAGCCAGTTGAGCATAGTTGTCTTGCCGGCGTTTTTGCACATGCCCACGATGGACATACTCTGCACCTGCCGCAGCTGCCGGACCAATTCTGCTGTTGTCATATTCTCTCTCCTTCCGGGGAAAAATGCCGTTCAATTTATAAGTATACCGCAAACAAAAGAAAAAAGAAAGGGGGAAGTTCGAAAGTAAGGTGAAAGAACGGCAAACCCGCCTGCACAGCATGTAGGGGCGGACGTCTCTGTCCGCCCTATGCGGCATCTGTCCAATTGTGTGTAGGGCGGGCTGCCCCCAGCCTGCGCCGCCGCTCTTGCCCCCTCTGTCATTGCGCAGCCAGTGCGCCCACCGGCTGCGGCAATCTGCAATACCCTATGCAGCGTCCCTGATAAGCACATACCTTTCCTTCGCATCGTCTCTGCGTCTAATTCCGCGACGCGCTCCGCGCTTGTGCTGCCCTGGCCTGACAGGGAAAATCTTTGCGTCTACCGTGCGGCGCGATGTGGGCATCGCGCCCTACACAAGAAACGTAGTCTTTCCGCAGGGGGCGATGCCCACATCGTCCCGCCTACGCCATGCTCCCGATCTATCCGTAGGGAGCGGCGTCCTCGACGCCCCATCCCACAAAATGCAGCCATTTCTCCAGTAAAAAAGGACGGGGTATCCCCCGCCCTTTTTTGCTATTCAGTTCAATTGCTCAATAACCGGCCTGCAGCATCTCACCCCATGCCGATAGCTACAATGATAGCACCGAAGAGCAGTGCCGACGCCATGGCAAAGGCAAACAGCAGCGTCGCCCCTATCCTTCCGGCCTTATGGCCAATGCACCTGCACCCGCACAGGCCCACGATGGCCAGAACTACCGCACCCAGGCAGCAGCCCGCCGCCACAAGATACGGCCACCTCAGCACCAATCCCACGCAGGCGATGCCCGCCAGGGCCAAAACGCCGCAGCCCAGCAGCATCAGCCGCTTCAGGCTCCTGTCCTTCACCAGCAGCGCCACCGAGGTGCCGCCCACCATCGCCGCGATGAGCAGGCCCAGCCCCGCAAGCAGCGTCGCAATGATAGCGATCCCCAATCCCAGCAGCAGCACCGGCATAAATACAACGGTCAGATGAAACATAGGTCCTCCTATTTACTCCACCGTCACGCTCTTGGCCAGATTCCGGGGCTTGTCGATGTCGCAGCCCCGCTCCAGCGCCATATAGTATGCCAGCAGCTGCAGGGGCACCACGCCCAGCTGGGGCAGCAGCATGTCATGGATATCCGGAATGGTCATAACCATGGGCACATGGCGGCTCATCTCCTCGGCGTGGCTCTCGGTGGTCAGAGCCAGGACGTTGGCGCCCCGGGCCTGTACCTCCACCACGTTGCTCATGGCCTTGTCAAACAGCGGGCCATAGGTGCCCAGGGCGATGACCAGAGTGCCGTCCACAATGAGGGAGATGGTACCGTGCTTCAGCTCGCCGGAGGCGTAAGCCTCCGAATGGATGTAGGAAATCTCCTTCAGCTTCAGGCTGCCCTCCAGGGACAGAGCATAGTCCAGATTCCGGCCGATGAAGAACACATCCTCGCTCCTGCAGATCTTTTTAGCGATTTCATGGATGCTCTCAGCAGATTCCAGAATTTTCTCGATATACTCCGGCACCCGCTGCAGATCCCGAACCATTTCGCTGTAGGTCTCCCGGTCGATGGTGCCGAGAATGTCGCCGAAATACAGGCCCAGCATATTCAGCACGGCCATTTGGGTGCTGTAGGCCTTAGTGGTGGCTACGGCGATCTCAGGGCCGGCCCAGGTGTAGAGCACGTCGTCAGACTCCCGGGCAATGGACGAGCCCACCACGTTCACAATGGACAGGATCCGTGCGCCCCGCTTCTTGGCCTCCCGCAGGGCCGCCATGGTGTCCAGGGTCTCGCCGGATTGGCTGATGGCGATGACCAAATCCCCCCGCTTTACAATAGGGTCGCTGTAGCGGAACTCGGAAGCCAGCACCACCTCCACGCTGCGCCGGAGCATCCGCTCCAGGTTGTACTTGCCCACCATACCCACATGGTAAGACGAGCCACAGGCGATGATAATGATGCGCCCGATGTTGCGGATCTCCTCCGGTGTCATGGTCAGATCCTTCAAGATCACGCGCCCGCCCTGGAGCCGGGCGGCAGTGGCCTCCCGGATGGCCCGGGGCTGCTCAAAGATCTCCTTGAGCATGAAGTGGGCGTAGCCGCCCTTTTCGGCAGCATCGATATTCCAATCCACACGGTGGTGTTTCTTTTCCACCTCATGGCCCCGGCTGTCATATACGGTGATCTTCTCCGCCGTCAGTACGGCCATCTCCCCGTCCTCCATGTAGGAAATATCCCGGGTGTGGCGGATGATGGCGGTGACATCGGAGGCGATAAAGTTCTCCCCCTCGCCGTAGCCCAGCAGCAGCGGCGCATCCTTTCGGGCAGCAATGAGCATATCCGGTGCATCGGTGGACACAATACCCAAGGCATAGGCCCCTTCTACAGCACTGAGCATCCGCCGAACGGCCTCCAGCACGTCCCCACACTGTTCATAATAATAATCCAGCAGCTGCGCCACCACCTCGGTGTCCGTTTCGGATTGGAACTGGTAGCCCTTGTGCAGAAGCTGACCCTTTAGCTCTGCGAAATTCTCGATAATACCGTTGTGTACCACGGCGATGCGGCCGCTGCGGCTCACATGGGGGTGGGCATTGATGTCGTTAGGCTCACCGTGGGTGGCCCAGCGGGTGTGACCGATGCCCAGGGTGCCGGGCAGATCTGCGCCGTCATGGGTCAGGTCCTTCAGCACCTGCAGGCGGCCCTTGGCCTTCTTCACGTGCATCCCCTCCGGGCCGTTCACAGCGATGCCTGCGGAGTCATACCCCCGGTATTCCAGCCGCTGCAGTCCATCCAGCAGAATGGGCGCGGCCTGCTGCTTACCTACATATCCTACGATTCCACACATATTATTTTTTCCTCCTGATCGTCATTGTTTCACAATCGGAAGGACAAACGCACAGATATTTGTCATTCCTGTTCGGCCGCAGCTTCTCTGTTTTGCGGTCGCCCGCATATTTACCCGCTGCGTGCGCACCCGAACGGTGCGGGAGAGCTTCCGCCGAAGCCTTCGATACTCTCTCCTCCTCGTCGTCCCGCCATAGGCGGGCGCTGGCGCTTATGATGGGGCCTGCCCCATAGCCTCCTTTCCTTTCTGTGGCTTTTTGTATATTTCTACCTCTAACGGCAGATACTGCCGCAAAGGAGGTATACCCTATGATTACCGCTTTTTTTCGAACCGCCATATTGTATCTACTGCTCATTGTGGGTCTCCGGCTCACCGGCAAGCGGCAGATCGGTGAATTGGAGCCTATTGAGCTGGTGCTGACCATGCTCCTGTCAGACCTGGCATCTGTTCCCATGCAGGATTTTGGTATTCCCCTAATAAACGGGGTCATTCCCATTATCACGCTGCTGGCCATGAGCATGCTCCTCAGTTGCCTGAGCCTGCGCAGTGTGCGCTTTCGCACACTGATCTGCGGCAAGCCCGCCCTCATCATCCGGGACGGCCAGCTCCAGCAGGCCGCCATGCGGCACAACCGCCTGACCCTGGACGAGCTGTTTGAGGAGCTGCGCACCCAAGGGGTCACAGACATCCGGGATGTGAAGTATGCCATTCTGGAAACCGGCGGGCAGCTGTCAGTGCTGCTGCGCACGGCGGCGCAGCCGGCCACTCCCCGGAAGATGAACCTAACCTGTGAAGATGACGTGTTCCTCCCCACGGTCATCATTAATGACGGCCGTCTGCTGCGGGATAACCTGCGCCGGGCCGGCCGGGATGAAGCGTGGCTGCAAAAGCAGCTGCGGGAAAAAGGCGTACACGCCCCCACCCAGGTCTTTCTTCTCAGCGTGGATGGGCAGGGGGAGACGATTTGTATTGTAAAGGATGCTGTCAAATGAGGTCTTTTCGAATCCCCATTTTCATTTTACTGCTGACGCTGCTGCTGTGCCTGTTTGCCGGCAGCAGCGTGGCCCGGTATACAAACGCGTGGACCCGGCAGCTTCAGTCCGCCGATGACCTGGTCTGCCGTGAGCAGTGGTCCAATGCCGAGGCGGCCCTCTCGGACCTCTACGGCCGCTGGACGGAGCAGCAGGGGTGGCTGCATATGATCATCGTCCACCAGGAGCTGGACGAAACGGAGGCGCTGCTCCAGCGGTGCATCGCCCTGGCCCAGCAGCAGGACGACGCCGGGCTGCGCTCGGACATAGCAGAGCTGCGCACACAGTTCACGCTTCTATCGGAAATGCAGCGGCTGACCCTGCGGAACATCCTGTAGTCACTTCTCGCTGAGCAGCTTGTTCAGCTCACTCATAAAGGTGTTGATGTCCTTGAACTGCCGATAAACGGAGGCAAAACGCACATAGGCCACCTCATCGGCCTTTTTCAGCTTATCCATGACCATCTCGCCCACCAGCTCCGTGCTGATCTCCCGCTCCAGATTGTTCTGCAGCTCCTGTTCGATCTCGGTGGCCATGCGCTCCATGTCCGCCACAGGCACCGGCCGCTTTTCGCAGCTGCGCTGGATGCCCCGCAGCACCTTGCTGCGGTCAAAGGTCTGGCGGCTGCCGTCCTTCTTGATGACCACCATGGGCAGGCTCTCCACCGTTTCATAGGTGGTAAAGCGGCGCTCGCACCGCAGGCACTCCCGGCGGCGGCGGATGCTGCCCTCGTCGGCCGGTCGGGAATCCACCACCTTGCTCTCCTGATATCCGCAATAGGGACACTTCATTGCCATTCTCCTTTTTGCACCGCACCCACCGGGACGGGTGGAACAGGTTATTGTCTGGTAACTTATTGTACCACACTCCGTCAAGAGGTGGTAGTGCTTTTCATCCCCGGCGCAGCATTTTCCGCGCGGTATTCCGTCCCATTTTGTATAGTATGCCGTTCTACAGCCGTCATGCATCTGTTTTTCCTGTGCATATTCCACTAAATTCATGCCCAAAAAACAGAAAAACGCCGGGCATCTCCAGCATCAGGGGGTTGCAGATCTCCGCGTCTCTCCGCCCCTGCGAATGGCATGGCCTCTTTCGGCAGCTTAAAAAAACGGAGAGGAAATTCCCTCTCCGTTTTTTCATGGCCTACTCCTGCCCGGTATGTAAATGCTCCTCATACCAGGCGCTCATGAGGCAATCCGAAGGACACCGCGATAGCCGCATCCACCTGCTGCATGATGTCGTCCTCCACCCGTCCCATTTTCTCCCGCAGGCGTTTTTTATCCAAGGTGCGGATCTGCTCCAGCAAGATGATGGAGTCCCGGGGCAGGCCGCTGCTCTGGCCGGGCAGTTCAATGTGCGTGGGCAGCTTGGCCTTACCGGTGCGGGAGGTAATAGCCGCCGCGATGACGGTGGGGCTGTGGCGGTTGCCGGTGTCGTTCTGCACGATCAGCACCGGCCGCACGCCGCCCTGCTCGCTGCCCACCACCGGGCTGAGGTCGGCATAATAGATTTCGCCCCGTCTGACAGTTGATTCCACAAGGTTCACACTCCGCCGGAAAAAAGTACCCATGTATCTGGGTCACTTTCATTGTCCCACGCAGCCGCGAAAAATATACGCTCCACGGAAAAAACCGTGCCGTGTCCGTCCCATACCAATCTATGCCCACCGAAGTCCTATGGTGCCATCAAAAGCGCAGCAGCAGCTCCCGCTCTGTCTCTTTTCCGTTTTCAATGTATACCCGGGGCACCCGCTTGCTCACGGCGCAGGTCAACTCATAGGGGATGGTCCCCGCCAGCTCCGCCAGCTTCTCCACGGGATTGTGGGGTCCAAAGATCTCCACCTCGTCCCCCACATTCACCTGGGGCAGGTCTGTCAGATCAATCATACACATGTCCATGCAGATGCGCCCCCGCTGGGGTGCAGGGCCATAAGCGGTCATCAGGCTGCAGCGGTTGGACAGGCAGCGGAAGAAACCATCGGCGTAGCCATAGGGCACCACGCCCATACGGGTGGTGTGCTCCGTCTTAAATATGCGTCCATAGCTGACAGAGGTCCCCGGCTCATAGACCTTAATGGTGCCGATATTGGTCATCAGACGCATCACCGGGCGCAGGCCCAGCTTCTGCGCCCCGTCGCCGTAGCCGTACAGCAGCAGACCCGGGCGCACCATGTCCAGCATCATCTCCGGCCAGTAGGCCACGGCCCCGGTGTTGGCGCAGTGGCGCAGGGCAAACTTACGTCCCAGCTTCTCCTCCGCCTTTTCGATGACGGATGTGAACAGGTCAAACTGCTGTTTTGTGTAGGCCCTGCTCTCCTCATTCTCCGGCTCATCGGACACGGCGAAATGGGTGAAAATGCCCTCCGCCTCCAGGCCCGGCAGGCAACAAGCCTCGCAGATACCCTCCACGCCGCTTTTAAAGTGGTCGCCGCTGACCAGGTAGCCCAGGCGGGACATGCCTGTGTCCACCTTGATATGTACTTTCAGTGTGCCGCCGCAGCGCTGGGCCTCCCGGCTGTATTCCAGAGCCTTAGCCTTGCAGGTGACAGCCTGGGTGATACGGTTTTTTATCAGGTTTTCCACCTGCTCCTTGGGGGTGTGACCCAGGATCAGGATGGGCATGGTGATGCCGCCCAGGCGCAGCTCCATAGCTTCGTCTATGCTGCTCACCGCCAGATAATCCGCGCCATTCTCCTGCAGCACCCGAGACACCTGAATGGCGCCGTGGCCATAGGCATCTGCCTTCACCACGCCCAGGAACTTCACGCCCCGTCCAATGTGCCGGCGCAGCTTTTCGTAGTTTTCCTTCAGGGCGTCCAGATCAATAACCGCCCAGGTCCTCTTCAGTGTAGATTCCATAAACTTCATAACGTCCGCCTCTTTCTCTTTTTTATCCAGTGAAAACTTCCGTCATAATGGCTCATATCCCCCGATCCTCATTCCACAGCCTGTTGGGGTCATGCCCCGCCAGGTGCCTTGAAGGATTTTAATCTTCCCCCATCTCCGCCTCACAGGTAAACTGCATAAATGTCACGGTCAGCAGCACCTTTCCATTCCGGCTCAGTTCGGATGCATAGGGTGCAAAGGTCTCCGGCTGTACCCATAGGGTGCAGGTGAATTTCTCTCCATCTCTGCCGGATGCCTCGGTGGTCAGAAATATGTACTCCTGGTCTCCGATACGGTCGCTTCCCTCCCGGGTCACGAACCCCTCCCCCGCCGCGTACAGCAGCATGGGCAAGCAGTTGGCCGCCGACAGGTCTCCGCCGTCACCGGCCGGCCACACGCTGCCGTCATACAGCAGATGCATATCCTCCTGCGACACCGTGGCGCTGAGTCCCTGCAGGAGCTCCGGCTCCACGATGGTGGTGGTTGCGCCCTTCTCCCGGTCATAGGCCGCCGTCACGGAAAACGTCCTGTCATCCGATGAAAGATGCACCACCACCTGCGCCTCCATCTGCGCCGTCCGGATGCTTTTGTAGTAGGCCTGCACCGCCTCCCGCCTGGAAGGCGCGCACCCTGTCAGCAGCAGACACAGGGGGAGCATCAGCAACAAATATTTTTTCACGGTATCACCCTCCCAATATTGATTGAAAGGCTCTCCGTATCCCCATTTTATATATTTTTCAGCGCATATGGGATCTGCTCCAGCAGGTCTGTGGGGGTCATGCTCCGCTCACCCTTGTCGGCTGCAGCAAGATCCCCTGCCCGGCCGTGGAGCCACACCGCCGCGCAGCAGGCGTCAAAGGTCTCACAGCCCTGGCCCAGCAGAGACAGCAGCATCCCTGCCAGCACATCGCCGCTGCCGCCCTTGGCCATGCCGCAGTTGCCGGTGTTGTTCACGGCCAGCCGTCCCTCCGGGTCCGCTATCAGGGTGCGGTGCCCCTTTAAAATCAAGTATACGCCGTATTTCTGAGAAAATTCCGCCGCAGCCGCTTCCCGTCCCCGGGAGAGGTCGCCTCCCAGCCGAAGAAATTCCCCCTCGTGTGGCGTGAGCACCGTCACCGCCGGTCGCTTTTGCAGCAGCTCCGTATTTTCACTGACGGCGTTGAGCCCATCGGCATCCAGCACCAGGGGCTTTTCCATATTCAATAGGTCCTGTACTAAGGTGTCCGTCTGCCAATCCCGGCCCAGACCGCAGCCCAGCAGCACCGCGTCGCAGCCTGCCGCCCGCTGGCGGATAGGCTCCTCTGCCAAAAGGGAAATCTTACCGTCCGCGGTTTCCGGCAAAGGAAAGGGCATCGCCTCGTCGCTTTTCACTGCCGCCACGGGCCACACGCTCTGAGGCACACCCAGAAACACCAGCCCCGCCCCGGTACGCACCGCCGCCCGACTGGCAAAAATAGGTGCACCGGTATAGCCCACACTGCCGCAGATGCACAAGACCTTACCGAAATTGCCCTTGTGTCCCTCCGGATCCCGTCGGGGCAGACACTGGCGCACAAAAGCCGCCGTAATGGTCTCCATGATCTGTGCCTCCTTGTTCTATAGGATTTATCACATGTATACAGGTATTTTTTAAATACATTATAGTATTATAACACGTTTAACCCCATCCGGCGAGATTTTTTCGTCCATCTGTAAAATTTTTTCTGCAAAAAGAGAGGGGCCTTATTACAAGGCCCCTCTCTTTCTATTTTGCTCATCGGTCGGTAGGATTAATTTCACTCCCGGATATACCCATCAAACCCGGCATCCTTCAGCCGCCGGAGCATCTTCTCCGCGTTGGCGCGGACGGCAAATGCACCCACCTGCACCCGGTAGAGCTTATCGGTGGTGGCGGCGGGCTTGGGCTTCTCGGGTGCCTTAAAGGTCACGCCGAAGTAATCGCAGATACCCCGGGCGATGGCCTCGCCGATGTCAACCGTATGCTCCACGATCCACTTGGCGGTGGTGGCGTTGTCGTGGAACTCGCACTCGATATAGGCCGTGGGGGCGCTGGGCACCCGCACCTCGTACAAGGAGGCATCCACCCGGATATTCTCGCTGGTGCCGGGGGTCACCGGTGCCAGCCGATTAAAAATAGCCTTGCAGGCTTTCATGCCCTCGCCGCTGCTGTTAAAGCAGAACATGCGAGTGCCGCTGACCGTGCCGTTAAAGGCGTTGGTGTGGATGGGCACATGGAGGTCTGCGCCGAAGGCGTTGGATTCCTTGCACTTATCCTGCATGGAGGGCATATGCCCTACCTTCACGGTCACGCCGCTGCGCTCCAGGGCGGCGCGGCAGGCATCGGCAATTTTACCGCACTGGACGGCCTCGGTGGTGTTGCCGTAGGCATAGCGGTTGTCGGTCTGATTGCTGGGAGACAGATATACTTTAGCCATTTTCGTTTCCCTCCTTGTTATAGGTGGCGGTGGAGATGCACAGCACCGCGCCCAGGAAGGTGTCCACGGCGGTGATGGTGGTGACGATCTCCTCCGAGTAGGGCCAGGCCCACACGGCGGACAGGGCCGCGTACAGCGTGGCGATGGCCGGCAGGACGATGATGACCACCCACTTGAGAATGTCATACAGCTTGTCAGGGATTTTCATGGTTTGCTCCTTTCTGTGCCCGATTCGGGCACAATCCATTATACTTCTGTGCTGCTTGTATGTGCCTTTTGGTTCAGGTGCTTATCCAGCTTGCCCAGGGCGTCCTTGCAGGGGCCGTTGCAGCCGGATTCGATCAGGCCCTGCAGGGCGCCCCGCAGGCCGTAACAGATGATGGTCTGCTCCTCCTGCATGGCCTTGATGGCCGCGGATTGGCGCTTATCCCGCTGCACGATCCGCACCACGTGGGCCACCGCACCGCCCAGGACGCCCAACCCCCCTACCACGGACGCCGCCGTGATGATGGTGCTTGCGTCAATGTACATCTTTTTCATCTCCTTTCCCTTTTTCGCGGCAGTCCAGTCGTTTTTTACCGGATCCCCTGCCTTTCCCAAGCCCGGGCGGCATTGTTTCCACTCTGTTGCACGGGCTTGGGCAATTAGGCGGCTCTCTTTTTCGTTTTTTCCATTCGCCCTTGCCATTTTCCGTCAAGACAGTTATAATCCTATGCAAAGGAAAGATTTTTGTGGAGGAGCGGACCATGCCGAAACAAAAGCGGGACCCAAACGCCATTTATATATCCGAGCGGCTGCAGGAAAGTCTGCGGCCCATCTCTCACTGCGCCCTGACCACTGTGGTGGCACCTATGGGCTACGGAAAAACCACAGCCATCAACTGGTACCTATCGGAGCGGGCCGAATCGGAGCCCCTGCAGGTCATCCGTATCAGCGTGTATTCCGACAATCTCGCCATTTTTTGGAGAAGCGTACAGGACGCCTTTGACCACGCAGGTTTCCCCTTTTTGCGGGCATACCCCTGCCCCGCTGATGACGCCGCCGGCAGCCTTTTGGCGGATGATCTCTGCCACGTTCTGTCCGGTGACGTGCCGCTTTACCTCTTTATCGACGATTTTCACCTGCTGACCGATGGCCGCATTACCGTCTTTCTGTGCATGCTTGCCAACCGTCTGCCGGATAAAATCCATATGATCGTAGCCAGCCGTGACCGCTTTCTCCCCGGTGAGGAAGCCCTGCGGCTGGGCCGGAAGCTCTGCCGGATCGGCGTAGAGCAGCTGCGGCTGAACCACACAGAGCTGGCCGTTTATGCCCGCTGCGGCACAGCGCTCACCGACCGGCAGGTGGAGGCCCTCCTCTATTCCAGCGAGGGGTGGTTCTCCGCCGTGTACCTGCAGCTGCGGGCCCTGGCAGAAAGCGGGGCCCTGCCGGACCACACCTCGGACATCTACTCCATGTTTACCGCCGCCATGATCGCCCCCCTTCCGCCGAAGCAGCGGGAGTTTTTGGCAGTGATGGGCCTGGCCGACGAGTTTACCGCCGAAATGGCCCGGTTTATCACCGAAAATGAGGACACCGACTCCCTCCTCCTGGCCCTGACGGAGCAAAACGCCTTTGTCAAGCGCCTGCCGGACGGCGTTACCTTCCGGTTTCACCACATGATGAAGGAGTGCGCCCAGCGGGAATTCCGGGCTATGGCCCCTGCCAAGCAGACCACCTATCTGGATCGCTGCGGCGCATGGTACGATGCCCATGGCCAGTATCTCCACGCTATGTCCGCCTACAAGGAAAGTGGGAATCAGGATGCCCTGCTGCGCACCGTGGAGCACGATGCGGGCATCCTCCTGGCAGCCCTGGACCCGGCAGACGTGACGGCATTTTTGGATGAATGTCCCGCCGGGGTATTGAAAGCCCATCCTCTGGCCCTGCTGGTGCTGATGCGCCGCCTATTCACCTGGCGGCAAATTCCCCGGATGATGGCAATGAAGACGCTGCTGCTGGAGTCCATAGCAGAGCATCCGACCCTCTCGGCCCGGGAGCGGGGCGACCTGCTGGGGGAATGTGACCTCATTGAGAGCTTTCTCTGCTACAACGACATCAGCGCCATGAGCCGCCTGCACCGCAGCGCCAGCGCACAGATGTCCCGCCCGGCTATCACTATCCGCAGTGGGGGCGGGTGGACCTTTGGGTCGCCGTCGGTGCTGATGATGTTTCACCGCCGGCCGGGAGACCTGGACAAGGAGCTGGCAGAGATGGACGAGTGCATGCCCCACTATTACAAGGTCACCGGCGGCCACGGCCAGGGAGCGGAGACCATCATGCGGGCGGAGGCGGCGTTTTTGCAGGGCCGCTTCGTAGATGCGCAGATCGAGCTGGAGCATGCCTACGCTCAGATCGCCAACAACGGCCAGGTAAGCATGGCGCTGTGCTGTGACTTTTTGGCGTGGCGGCTGGCGGCGCAGACCGACTTTTCCCCTCGCTTTGACTTTTCCCAGCGTCGGAGCGCGCTGCTGCAGCAGCATAACACGGAGTGGCTGCACATGCTGGATGCCGCCTGTGCCTACTACTATGCGCTGCTGGGCATGCCCGGTAAGACGCCGCCGATATTCCAGGAGCACAGGCTCTCCTCCATCAACTTTCTGGCCCCGGGCAAGCCCATGATGGAGCTGATCGAAAACCAGGTCTGCCTGGCCCAGGGCTCCTATGCCCAGGTCATTGGCCGCAGCGAAGGGCAGCTGGCCGCCTGCCGGAGGCAGCACTACGCCTTGGTAGCGCTGCACATCCGCCTGCAGGCGGCGTCTGCCTACGAGATGCTGGGCAAGCACAAGGAGGCACGGGCGCTGCTGGGGCAGGCCCTTGCAGACGCTGCCAAAGACGGCCTTGTGATGCCCTTTGTGGAAAACTACCGCTATCTCAAGCCATTGCTGGCGGAGGCAATACACTCTGACCTCATCCACCGGATCACGACTCTGGGCGCAGCCGCAGAGGACAGGCGCAGCCGCAGCAGCTGCCCGGCTCTCCCGGGCCTTACGCCCCGGGAGCAGGAGATCGCGGCCCTGGCCGCCCTGCGTCTGAGCAATCGAGAGATTGCGGAAAAGCTGCACCTGTCCGAGGGCAGCGTGAAACAGTACATCAGCCAGATCTACTCCAAGCTGGCTATTACCGGGGACACCCGGCTCAAGCGCCAGCGGCTGGCAGAGCTGATAAATACCTAACCGATGGTTAGTAGAAATGCAAAACGATCCACTGTACTATAAATACAGTGGATCGTTTGAGGTTGTCGATAAAGTGGCAAAATTTGCGATAACGGTAAGGAAGGGAGTGTGAGGGAAACCCAAGAAGGGTGTCCCTCACCATTGAAATCAGTAGTTTTTGAAACTTTTTCAAAGTTTCAAAAACTTAGGCAGCGGGGCGAAAAGGCTTTTTCGACACGCTGGTTTTATATTGCAGGGAAAGGAGTGTCTCCAACTTGAACCGGAAATATATCTCAGCCGTAAAGCCCTTGGACAACTACATCCTGCAGGTGGATTTTGTGTCCGGCAGCCGGCTGCTGCTGGACATGAAGCCGTATCTGGATAAGCTGCGTTTCCGTCCGCTGGCAGAAGCGCAGCTGTGGAGCAGCGCCGTGACCAATGGCATATTTATTCGGTTCGGCAACGTGGAGCTGAGTCATGATGAACTGCTCGCTATGGCCGAGGAGTCCCATTGACCCAAGAAAGGGCGAAGGAGGAAAAACATGAAAACAATAAAAAGCTATCCGCTGCTCCTGGCAGCTCTGGTGCTGACGCTGTGCCTTTCCGCCTGCGGCAGCAAGAACGGCGGCCAGGAGGAGTACCGCGCCCCGGACATCATTGAGGACGCAGTCTATGACCCCGACGCCCAGGGGGACTACAGTGACTATTTCGGCAAATGGGTGGGCATCCGGGATTGCGAGTACACCACCATGCTGGTAACTCCGGCCGACGGTGGAATGCGCTTTGAGCTATACAAGGACGACCGGTTGGCCGCCTGCGGCTCTGCCCAGCAGGTGCCGGGCCACGCCTTCATCTATTTCTTTAACGACGCTGACGGCAGCGCCTATCTGTTTGCCTCCAATAACGGGGATATGGAGCTTTACAGCTTCGGCTATTTCGAATTGAAGGTCCCCGCCCCCAATACCAAGGGCGGCTTTGAGGACATCGCCGGCACATGGTATCTGGGCGGCGATCCTAATGCGGAGAGCGTCCTGGACATTGACAATAACGGCGAGTGGGTGCTCTATGAGGGTTCCGCCGTCGTGGATAACGGCTACCTGGTCCAGCACGACACCATCAAGGAGGACTACTACGCCCATTCCCGGCAGAACGAGGACGTGTGCTATGACATGAGCACCTCCCTGGACAGGGAGGGCATTTGGTGGGGCAGCGAGAATGACGCCTATCTCAAGCCCGTTTTCACCAAGACCACCGCCGAGCTTATGCAGCCCTATGTGGGCTACTGGTCCAGCGGCGAAGACTACTGGCTGCGCATTTACGCCGGCACCCACTGGGACACGGTGGACGCAAGCGGCGAGATCATCAACACCGGCGACGCGGACCCCCGGGAGGAGGAGGTCATCCTCTACATGGTAGGCTACGGCTACCCC
>ENA-ORSK01001329-ORSK01001329.1-human-gut-metagenome-genome-assembly--contig:-NODE-1329-length-19956-cov-2.377971_pt1 | contig 19956 bp, 18 predicted proteins | sample MGYA00242192_ERZ509159 | MGnify/ENA primary metagenome ERZ509159 (study PRJEB26280, sample SAMEA2338663) | human gut metagenome | biome: human gut; feature: human-associated habitat; material: faeces...
GTCCAACAGCAATTGCAAGAATCTGTTCAATGATCAGCGGTATAATCAGTTTCCGCAGATCCTTCCCCGAATAAAGCATTTTCCCCTCCATCCCGCAAAATATGCGGTTTTTTATTTCTCATTTGTCTGGCTTTTTCCCTTACGCTGAGTATAGCATATTTTCCCTGTCCCCGTAATATCTTGTAAAAAATGTTCTTTAGGGGAATATATTGAAGAACGTGCCCTGGCAGTAGCCGGCTATATTATCGAATCCAACGCGACCGTCCGACAAGCTGCCCGTCAGTTTGGAATCAGCAAATCCACTGTACATAAAGATATCACGGAACGTCTGATGCAGGTCAATCCGGCTCTGGCAAAAGAAGCCCGAAAGGTACTCGATATCAACAAATCCGAGCGCCATATCCGCGGCGGTATGGCAACATATATCAAATACAAGGGCAAAACGCCCGCCAAGAATAGCAAAGCATCAAAAAAGAACAAGCCTATAATACTATAACTATTGCTAAAGCGGCCGGCATAAAGTATACTGTCGCTCATGGAAGAAAGATTTATTAGAACTCAGGCCTTGATTGGCAGCGAAGGACTCACGCGGCTGAATAACGCCAACGTGGTCCTTTTCGGCGTTGGCGGCGTTGGCTCATATGCCGCAGAAGCGCTTATACGCAGCGGCGTAGGCTCGCTCACGCTTATAGATGGCGATATCGTTGCAAAAAGCAACATAAACCGCCAACTTATCGCACTCGATTCAACAGTAGGCTTACCAAAGGCACAGGTAATGGCTGCGCGTGCCAAGGATATAAACCCAAGCTGCCGCATAACGGCGCTGAATTGTTTCTATGATGAATCCAATAAGGATATCATAGACTTTGCCAAGTTTGATTATGTTATAGACGCGATAGATACTATATCGTCAAAGCTTTTGATAATCGAGCTTGCAAGCCGCGCCGGCACAAGGATAATAAGCTGCATGGGAGCGGGTAATAAGCTTAACGCTGTTGGTTTTGAAGTGGCCGACATATATAAAACATCTGTCTGCCCACTTGCGCGCGTAATGCGGCGGGAGCTAAAAAAGCGCGGCATAGCCAAGCTGAAGGTGGTATATTCAAAAGAAGAACCTCTTACGCCGCACTTTGATAACGCCGCGGATATAGACCCTCGTAGGCGTTCAACGCCGGGCAGCATAGCCTTCGTCCCCGGTACAGCCGTGCTTATATTGGCAGGCGAGGTAATAAAAGACATCGCATTTAATTGTCATTAACGGCTTTTTATCGCGGAATAACATCAACTCTGTAAGGCAACCATAAGAGCATCAAGTTTCTTGAGGGGGTGCTCATATGGCGCTTAACAAGGTTGAGATCTGCGGACTGGATACGTCCAAGCTGCCGAAGATCACGCAGAGTGAAAGCAGGGAGCTGCTTAGCCGAATAAAAGCGGGCGATAACGCGGCAAGAGAGGAATTTATAGGCGCAAACCTTAGGCTTGTACTCAGCATAATACAGCGTTTTTCCGGCCGTGGGGAGCAGATGGACGATCTGTTCCAAGTAGGCTGTATAGGCCTTATAAAAGCAATCGATAACTTTGACATAAATTTACAGGTAAGATTTTCCACTTATGCCGTTCCTATGATCATTGGCGAACTGCGAAGGTACCTACGCGATAACACTGCACTCAGAGTAAGCCGCTCAATACGAGATACTGCATATAAGGCGCTGAAGAAACGCACAGAGCTGATGGACGAGCTTTCACGCGAGCCTAAACTCGGTGAAATAGCAAAGGCGCTTGATATGAAAGAAGAGGACGTTGCCTTCGCACTCGAAGCCATACAGGATCCCGTTTCATTATATGAACCCGTATATCACGACGATGGCGACGCATTGTTCGTTATGGACCAAATACGGGACGATAAGGATGGGGACGAAAAGTGGCTGGGTTCAATAGCCATAAGCAACGGCCTTAACAGCCTTGCCGACAGGGAACGCAGAATAATAGAACTACGCTTTTTCCACGGGCGAACGCAAATGGAGGTTGCCGAGGAAATAGGCATAAGCCAGGCGCAGGTTTCCCGCCTTGAAAAGAACGCGCTTAAAAGCATGAGAAAATATGTATAGCGCAGCTTAAAAGCATAACCGCGCCGCGCCCGCCATACAATGGCTGTATGGGGGCGTTTTTATATGAAAAAACCAAGGCGTATGATAAGGCTTGGCCACAGGGTTGGCCAAATAATGGATATTCCGCTGGAAGCAATAGGCGATACGGTAAAGATATGCATTATTGCGGACAGCTTTGCAAGCATAGAAAACTATAAGGGCGTATTTGAATGCACGGAATCACTCATACGGCTGCGCACGGCATACGGCATAGTGCGAATCGAGGGCGAAAATCTGTCCTTAGGTGAGCTTAGAAGCGAGCGCGCCGTGATAAACGGCAGGGTAAAATCGGTTGCATTTGAAAACTAACCGTTAAATATTTAAGAAAATGCATTTTGAAAGGCAGCCTATGAGGTTTGGCGTATGGCATTATCTTTCGGGATATGTTATTATTGATATCAAAGGCAAGAACCTTGAACGGTTCCTCAATCGCGTGGTGCAAAGCGGTGGAGACATTTGGCACGTTAGGCGCACCGGAAGCGAAAGCGTGCGTGCATGCGTATCCGTCGCCACGTTCTATGCACTCCGGCCCATCGTACGTCAATGCGACGTAAGGATAAGCATAGCCGCCAAGCGCGGCGCGGTGGTCTCACTTTCGCGTTTTCGTTTCAGGAAGGCCCGGCTGTATGGCTTGATGGTTGTGCTTGCGCTTATAATAGCTGCGTCGCGCTATGTATGGATAGTGGACGTTTCCGGCTGCGACAGGGTGGATGCCGATAAGCTTATAGCCTCGCTTAAGGACATGGGCGTGGGCATAGGAACGCATAAACGCGCCGTTGCAACGTATTCCTTGGGTCAAAGGCTCATGGCTACGGATGAGCGCATAGCATGGGCAGGTGTAAGCATAAGCGGCGTGGTGCTGAAAATAGAGATATCCGAAGCGTGCGAAACAAAGCCCGATACTTCGCAGTCAACGGAACCTACCAGCCTTTACGCCGCTAAGGACGGAATTGTAACCGAACTGAAGGTTATTGACGGCAAAGCCAAGGTGAACGTTGGCGATGCTGTAGTAAAAGGGCAGGAGCTTGTTTCCGGAATATTGAGGAACGATGAGTTTGGGTTTATAACCACGGCGGCACGCGGCGCGGTAAGCGCAAATGTTATATATGTAGTCTCTGCCAAGGCAGGGCCGACAATAGAAAAGCTTTCGCTCAGCGGAACAGGGGCATATTACAACGCCGTAAAGCTGTTTGGCATATGCATTGCCGATGAACCGGAATACGCAAGCTATACCGATGAAACGGTATGTGAATATGAACTGACCGGCTGCATACTGCCATTGAAAGCGGAACGCCGCCTGCGGCAGGAAACCATAGTGAAGCAGTCTCCCGCAAGCAGGCAGGAGCTTGAGCAGGCCGCCGCGGCAAAGGCTCAGGATAAGCTGAACGAGCTTATCCCGCACAGCGCCACAATAATATCCAAGCATACCGAGTATGAAACGGATGCGGACGACGCCGTAACGGCCATAATAAGAATAATGACAGAGGAAAACATTGCTGAGGCAAGAGGTATATATGGACAACAATAACGAAATGAACCTTAGTGAAGCGACCGAAGCGCTTTGCATCGCAGAGTCTGCCGTTGAATCGATGGACGAGATGATAAAGCTTTTCGGCGTGTTCGATGAAAACCTGAAGGTAATAAGCGCCGAAACCGGTGCGCGTATAATTGCCGCGGGCGACTGCATACGCATTGAAGGCTCCGCCGAGGCAGCGGAGCTTGCCAAAACGGTTGTGGACAAGCTGCTTATAACCGTGCGTCGCGGCGAAAACGTGGACCGCAGCCGTATACGCTATGCCGTTGATTTGGCAAAAGAAGGAAACGCGGACCTTATTACTGAGCTTGAAAGCGACGTTGTGGCCTTCACCGCCAAGGGCAGGCGAATAAAGTGCAAAACGCTTGGCCAGAAGAAATATGTGAATGCGCTCAAGCGCAATACGGTAGTGTTCGGCGTTGGCCCCGCCGGCACGGGCAAAACATATCTTGCCGTTGCAATGGCCGTATTGGCATATAAGAACAAGGAGGTAGAGAAGATAATTCTTACCCGCCCCGCGGTTGAAGCCGGCGAAAAGCTGGGCTTTTTGCCCGGCGATCTTCAAAACAAGGTCGATCCTTATCTTAGGCCGCTTTATGATGCGCTTTATGACTTCCTTGGCCCGGAAACGTTTAAGAATCTTTCCGAGCGCGGCGTTATAGAAGTTGCACCGCTTGCATATATGCGCGGGCGCACGCTCAACGATGCATACATAATTCTTGACGAAGCGCAGAACTGCACCATAGAGCAGATGAAGATGTTTCTGACTCGCTTCGGCGAAGGATCGCGCGTGGTAGTTACGGGAGATATAACGCAGATAGACCTTCCGCCCGAAAGGAAGAGCGGACTTGTGCATGCGCTTGGCGTACTGAAGGACGTGGAAGGTATTTCCCAGATATATCTTACATATAAAGACGTGGTTCGGCACGAAATGGTGCAGCGCATAATAAGCGCATATGATAAGGCGTACAATAAGAAGAACTAAGCAGGAGGTGTATACGAATTGACAAAGCGGGAAGCGCCGAAACAGATCACGAAGAAAAACGCAAGACTGATTTCACTCGGTATGCTTGCGCTGTCGCTTGCAATAGCTTTTGTGTGTGTGAAGGGCATGCTCACGCCAATACGTTATGACGTAAAGGTGGGGGAGGCATCTCCCGCGACAATTCTTGCCACATGCGAAGCTGTTGACGAGATAAACACCGAAATAATGCGTGAAAAGGCGCGCATGGAAACCGGCAGCATATATGCCATCGATTCCGTCAAAATAGGCGAATATAAACGCGGGGCGGAGGATTTCTTTTCCGGAATAGATAAGCTTTACGGCAAAGCAGCTGCGAATATTCCGGAGGATGCGGATATTCCCGCGTCCTCCGCACAATGGGGCGAAACGCTTTCAGCTTCCGCAAAAGCGGCGCTTTGTTCAAGCGTATCTCCCGCCATAGACGAAGCAAGCCTTCTCGCCGTGCTTTCATCTACGGACGACCAGCTACAAACACTCAAGGACATCACAATGTCCAAGCTTGACACTGCGCTTGAAGCCGGCGTATCGGAAGAAGGGCGCGATGGGCTTGTTTCAAGCTGCACGCGGGAGATAAACGCAATGAGCGCAATACCTTCCGGCCTGAAAAAAATAGCGGTGCAGGTATTCGATGCATTCCTCAAGCCTACGCTCAGCATAGATGCTTCCGCAACGGAAGCCGAGCATGCCGCGGCAATAGAGAGCGTTGAGCCAATAGTCGTAAAAAAGGGCCAGGTCGTTGTTGAAAAGGGCAGCATAGTGAGTGAATCCCAGTTTGCTCTGCTTGAAAGCATGGATCTTGTTAAAGGGGAGGACAGCAATACCAATCTTACCTTCGGCGTGCTGCTTATAACGCTTTTGCTTTTCGCGCTGTTCGCCGTATACATGCGCTTCATGGAAAAAGAAACGCTTTCAAGTATAAAGCAAATGGCGATAGTTGCGGTGCTTATAATGCTTTCATGCGCGCTTGCATATCTTACCAACCGCGTGGATTATCGCTTTACGCCAATACTCATTCCCGTGATGCTTTGTTCTCTGCTTGTCAGCGAAGGTACGGCATACGCACTTACCGCGCTTTTGAGCATTATTTTCGGCATCATGGCCGGCGGAAGCGGCAGCGGCATACTCGGTACGCATTGCGCCGTTATGATAATATGCAATACCATTTCCGGTCTTGCTGCAATATTTGCGCTTAAACAAGCGCAGAGCAGAGCATCCATGATAGCTGCCGGCGCGGTTGGCGGCGGTTACGCGGCGCTTGTTATGGTCGCGCTTCAGCTCATGCTGAAAACTGCTTTCTGGGGCGTTGTGGAATCGCTTGCGTGGATATTCGGCAGCGCAATACTGTGCGCTCTGCTGGTTACAGGCTCGCTTTCCATATGGGAAACTTTATTTGACGTAGCCACACCAGCACGACTGAACGAGTTGAGCAACACTAACCATCCGCTTTTAAGGCAGCTTATGGTGGAGGCGCCCGGCACATATCAGCACAGCATAAATGTTGCCGCGCTTGCCGAAGGCGCGGCCGAGCGCATAGGCGCGGATCCGCTGCTTGCACGCGTTGGCGCGTATTATCACGACGTAGGTAAGCTGAGAAGGCCGCTATACTTCAAAGAGAATCAGAAGAATGGCGAGAATATACACGATTCTTTGCCTCCGCTCGAAAGTGCGCAGGCCATAATTGCCCACCAAAAAGACGGCGTAACGCTGCTTACCAAATATAAACTCCCCTCCGCAGTTATAAAAATATGCGGCGAGCATCACGGCAATTCGCTTATGACTTACTTCTATTTCAAGGCTAAACAGGCGGACGAGACCGTGAAGGAAAAGGGCTTCCGCTATGTCGGAAACCGCCCTTCCACAAAGGAAAGCGCAATAGTAATGATGGCCGATGGATGCGAGGCTGCCGTAAGGTCGCTTGGCGATACCAACAGCACCGCGGTTGAACAGATGGTGCACAAAATAATATGGGGCAAGCTGAACGAGAATGAGAACATGATGTCCAATGCGCCCTTGACCATCGCCGAAATATCAGAAATCGAAAAGAGCTTTCTCAAGACCTTCGCAGGTCTTATGCACGACAGGATAGAATATCCTAACATGGAGGACCTAAAGGCATGATAGAAGTAATACTCGAAGCCGAATGCCCTAATGAAACGGAAGCCATAATCCGCCGCGCGGCATCCGGCGCTCTCAGCGCACAGGGCGCGAAGGGGGATATAAGTGTGTTGGTAACGGACGATAACGGCATACGGGCCATGAACAGAGATTACCGCAGCGTGGACAGGCCGACGGATGTGCTCAGTTTTCCTTCAAACGAAGGGGACGCTCTTTCCGCAGTGCCGGACGGTTTCTTGGGCGATATTGCAATATCGATTGACCGTGCTAAGGCTCAGGCCGAAGAATACGGGCACTCGTTTGAACGGGAGCTTTCGTTTTTGACCGTGCACGGCTGCCTGCACATATTGGGTTACGACCACATGAATGATGAAGAGAGGCAAGAAATGTTTGCCCTTCAAGATAAAATATTAAACGATATGGGGATAACAAGATGAGAAACATACACGAATTTGAAGTAAAGAACCTGCTCAGGATGGCTAACGACGCTAAGGAGCGCGCGTATGTGCCGTACTCCGGTTTCCGCGTAGGCGCGTGCTTAAAGGGCGCTTCCGGCGCATATTATTTCGGCTGCAATATTGAAAACGCCGCCTATTCGCCAACCGTTTGCGCCGAACGCGTTGCAATGCTGCGCGCCATATATGAAGGCGAACGCGAATTCGATGCCCTTGCAATAGTTTGGGATGGCGATACTCCTGCGGTCCCCTGCGGCGTTTGCCGCCAGGTACTCAGCGAGTTTTGCGATGGCGAAATGCCAATAATCTGCGCCAACCGCAAAGGCGAATACAAAATGGTATCGCTTGATGATCTGCTGCCGTACGCATTTTCAAAGAAGGACATGAATCTATGATAAATTCCGGTTATCGTTCCGGCTTTGTGTCCATAATCGGTTCGCCAAACGCCGGCAAGAGTACGCTTATGAACCGCATAGTCGGGCAAAAGGTGTCAATAGTTTCGCCAAAGGCGCAAACAACCAGGAACCGCATAATGGGCGTTGCAACAAGGCCGGATTATCAAATAGTGTTTCTTGATACGCCGGGCGTTGCCGCGCCAAAAAACCGCCTTGGCGAATATATGCTTAAAGTAGCGTATGAATCGCTTAATGAAGTTGAATGCGCGCTGTTCATGGCGGATGCCGCGAACGGCATACGTGAGCGCGACGAGGCGATAATCGCAAAGCTTAGGGACGCCAAGGCGCCCATAATCGCCGCAATAAACAAATGCGACATTGCAAGCGCAGATGCAATATCGGCCGCTCGGCAAAGGCTTGAAAAGGAGAATTGCTTTAGGCAAATAATAGAAATTTCCGCTGAAAGCGGGAATGGAGTGGATGCGCTTGAAGCCGCCATAGCAGCATACCTTGTGCCGGGACCTATGTATTTCCCCGAAGACATGGTCACCGATATGCCGGAGCGCATAGTATGTGCGGAGATAATCCGCGAAAAGGCACTGAACCTTTTGAAGGACGAAGTGCCGCACGGCATAGGCGTCGGCATAGATAAAATGGCGCTTAGGCCAAGCGGCGAATTATATGACATGTGGGCCACCATATACTGCGAACGCGAAGGCCACAAGGGCATCATAATCGGCAAAAAGGGCGCAATGCTGAAGCAGATAGGCAGCGAAGCGCGCAAGGACATGGAATGGATGCTTGGTGCGCGCGTCAATTTGCAGCTTTGGGTAAAGGTGCGCGACGATTGGCGCAACAGCCCCGGCGCATTGAAAGAACTTGGTTACGAATAAAAAGAGGTATTTACCATGAGAATGGTTGACTTGATAATGAAGACCCGCCACGGCGAGCCGCTGAGCAAAAACGAGATAGAGGCCATAGTATCCGGCTTCACTTCCGGCAAAATACCGGATTATCAAATGTCCGCATGGATGATGGCCGTATGCTTAAAAGGGATGGGAGCCAAGCAAACAGCCGAACTTACCATGGCCATGATGAATTCGGGCGATACAGTGGATCTGAGTGATCTTAACGGCATAAAGGTGGATAAGCATTCCACCGGCGGCGTGGGGGATTCAACCACGCTTATCGCCGCGCCGCTCGTTGCCGCATGCGGCGGTACTGTTGCAAAGCTAAGCGGCCGCGGCCTTGGGCATACCGGAGGAACGCTTGATAAACTTGAATCAGTTCCCGGCGTAAATATAGAACTGAGCATGGAACGTTTCAAGGAGATAGTATCGCAAATAGGCGTATGCGTAATGGGTCAAACCGGAAACTTCGTGCCCGCGGATAAGCTTATGTATGCCCTAAGGGACGTTACGGGAACAGTTGAGGGCATCCCGCTTATAGCTTCAAGCGTTATGAGCAAAAAGCTTGCCTCCGGTTCAGATGCGATTGTGCTGGACGTTAAGGCCGGCAGCGGCGCATTTATGCACACGCCAGAGGACGCCGAAACGCTTGCGCGCACAATGGTGGACATAGGCAACCGCATGGGCAGGCGCACAATGGCGCTTATAACGGACATGAACCAGCCACTCGGGCTGGCCGTAGGTAATGCGCTTGAAATAATAGAGGTTTACGACGCGCTTTCCGGTAAGCTTGACAAAAATGACCCGCTGCTTTCCGTAAGTCTTACGCTTGCGGGCAAAATGCTCATCCTTTCGAACCTTGCAGGCGACATGGCTGATGCCAAAGCAAAGCTGATGCGCGCGCTTGAATCAGGCGAAGGGCTTAATAAGCTCAAGCTTATGCTAAGCGCATTGGGCGGCAGGGATGAATTTGTTGAAGATCCTTATAAGCTTGTAAGCGGCGTTAAGCAAAGGATAGACATATATCCGGCAAAGGATGGATATATAGGCGATATGCATGCGGACATGATAGGCATAAGCGCGCAACTGCTCGGCGCGGGCCGCGCAAAGAAGGGGGACAGTATAGACTCCGCAACCGGCCTTGTGATGCATGTAAGGCGCGGGGACAGGGTAACGACACGCGATGCGCTGGCCACAATGTATGTGAATGATGCTTCGCATCTTGATGAAGCCAGGCAGACGTTCGTCAGCGCGATACGCATAGAGGACGAAATGCCCGCACATATTCCCATGGTATATAAAGAGGTGGATTAAATATAATGGCAAAGCTCATCGCAATAGACGGCAACAGCCTTATGCACAGGGCGTTTTATGCCCTGCCTGCCATGACTAACCGCGAAGGTACGCCTACGGGCGCTATATATGGCTTTTTAAGCATGCTGCTGAAGTTTGCCCAGCAGGAGCCTGAATATATGCTGGTCGCTTTCGATATGCACGGCCCTACGTTTAGGCATGAGGAATACAGCGAATACAAGGCCGGCAGGAAAGCCACTCCTGACGAACTGCGCACCCAGCTTTCGCTTATACGCGATCTGCTGCCTAAGATGGGCATAACCGTGTGCCAATGCCCAAGCTATGAAGCGGACGACATACTCGGCACATTTGCGCGCATAGCAAACGAAAACGGTGTAGATGCGCTGCTTGTTACCGGCGACCGCGATGCGCTGCAGCTTATAGGCGAACATACGCATGTACTCATGACCAAAAAAGGCATAAGCGATACCATTGAATACGATGAAGCAACGCTTATGGAGCAATACGGTCTTGAACCCAAGCGCATGATAGACTTGAAGGCGCTTATGGGTGACAATTCCGATAATATTCCCGGAATACCCGGCGTTGGCGAAAAAACGGCATTGAAACTCCTTGCCAAATACGGCACGGTGGAAAACACGCTTTCACACGCAGCCGATGAAAAAGGCGCGCTCGGGCAAAAGCTTGTAAACGGCGCTGACAGTGCACGCATGAGCTACCGTATAGGCACAATAAACACAACTGCGCCGGTTAACATTGCGCTTGAAGATACGCGCTTCACAAAGGATACGCTCTGCGGCGGCATTGCCATGATGCGCGAACTTGAACTGCGCAACCTCATAGACCGCATACCGCAGAACGCTGAATTCGTTGCAAAAGAAACGGCTGCATTCACCGCTAAGCACATAGTAATAAATAATTCTGCTGCCCTTGCCGAACTTTGCGCAAAGCTTGGCGATGCCGATAATGCCGCATTCCATATTGACGGTGTATTCAGCGTAAGCATAGACGGCAACACGCAGTACGACATTATGCTTGGCCAAACACTGCTTGACTCCGGACTAAGCGAAGATGAGGTTTATTTCGCATTAAAGCCCATACTCGAAAACGCAGCCATCGAGAAGGCATTTTTCGACAGCAAAGCAATACGGCATATCGCGGCGCGCTTCGGCGTGAATATATCAAACGTAAGCTTCGACGCAACGATAGCGGACTATCTGCTGCACGCAATACATCCTGCGGCAAATCTGAAAACGCTTTCAGCCGAGCGGCTTAATTCCTCAGAAACCGGCGCGGCTCATTAAGCTTAAAAGCGAGCTTATGAGTAAACTTGAAGCGAAGGGCCTTAAGAAACTCTATAATGAAATTGAGCTGCCGCTTATAGATGTGCTTTACGATATGGAACGCATAGGCTTCACGGTGGATCGCAATACGCTCAGTACCATGAGCAAAGAGCTTAACGCGCGCATAACATCGCTTGAAGCAGACATATACGAATGCGCAGGGGAAAAGTTCAATATACTTTCCACAAAGCAGCTTGGCACGGTTCTGTTCGAAAAGCTTGGCCTGCCGCCGGCAAAAAAAACAAAAACCGGTTATTCTACCGATTCAGAGGTACTTGAAGGCTTATACAACATGCACCCGATAGTACCAATGATACTTGAATACAAAACGCTCACAAAGCTATGTTCAACTTTTATAGACGGACTGCTGCCACTTATCGATAAGCAGGGCCGCGTACACACGCGCTTTAACCAAAACGTTACGGCGACGGGCAGAATATCAAGCACGGAGCCCAACCTTCAAAACATACCCGTGCGCACTCAGCTTGGGCGGGAGATACGCAAAGCATTTGTTGCAAGCGAAGGCCGCGTGCTTGTGGATGCGGATTATTCGCAAATAGAATTAAGGCTGCTTGCCGCCATGAGCGGAGACGAAGGCATGTGCCGCGCATTTATAGAAGGCGCTGACATACACCGCCGCACCGCAAGCGAGGTATTCGGCGTGCCGTTTGATGAAGTAACAAGCGAAATGCGCAGCGCCGCAAAGGCCGTAAACTTCGGCATCGTATACGGCATAAGCGATTTTGGCCTTGCGCGGCAGCTTGGCATATCCCGCAAGGAAGCCGCCCGTTACATAGAGCTATATTTCATGCGTTATCCCGGAGTGCATACATATTTGAAGGGATGCGTTGAGCGGGCCAAGCAGCAAGGCGCAGCCACTACGCTTTTCGGCAGAAGGCGCGAAATGCCTGAACTTAAATCTTCAAACTATAATACGCGCTCCTTCGGCGAACGCGTGGCCATGAACATGCCCATACAGGGTACCGCGGCAGACATAATAAAGCTTGCCATGGTAAGAGTGCATAATGAGTTGAAGGCGCGCGGTATGAAGTCAGAGCTGATATTGCAAATACACGACGAACTTATAATAGACGCCGTGCAGGAGGAAGCAGATGCCGCAACGGAAATATTGAAAAGCTGCATGGAAAACGTCGTCAACCTGAAAGTGCCGCTTCTTGCCGAGGTACACACCGGGCATAGCTGGTTCGATACTAAGTAAAAGGGCAGGGCAGCTACCATGATAATAGGGCTTACGGGAACGATAGGTTCCGGCAAATCCACTGTGTCTGCGCGGCTGAACAGTCTTGGCGCGCTTATATTGGACGCGGATATCATCGCGCGCGAAGTTGTTGAGCCGAATACCGAAGGGCTGCGCCAAATAGAAAAATCATTCGACAGCGGCGTTATAGCTGCGGATGGCTCGCTTGACAGAAAAGCCGTTGCTGCGATCGTATTTGCCGATAGCGAAAAGCGAATGTTGCTTAATTCCATAATCCATCCGGCCGTACTAAAAACGCTTGAGGCGCGCACGGCTGCCGAATTAGCTACTAACAGCAACCGGCTGATAGTTTGGGATGTGCCGCTTTTGATTGAGGTGGGCTGGACAAAATACGTTGATTCGGTTTGGCTTGTGACTGCACCGGAAGCCGTGCGCGTAGCGCGTATAATAAAGCGAGACGGCTGCACACCTGCCCAGGCCGAGGCCCGCATACGCGCACAAATGAGCGAGGAAGAAAAGCGGGCATATAGCAGCGAGGTAATAGACAACAGTTCGTCTATCGGTATGCTTTATGAGCAAATAGACGCGCTGTATAAGCAATACGCCGGCGCCGGAGCCAATGCATGAGCGCAGCACAGATCGCAAAAAGAACGCAGCCAGGCAAGGCCTATGCAAAGAAAACGTCCCGTCAATCGGCCGCTAAGCGCAGCAAAAAGGCAAAAGCAGTAAAGAAAGCCAGTACGCGGCGCATCATCATTGCACTTGTTGGCATTGCGGCAATAATCATGCTTACAATAGGCGGTTTTATGGCAAACAGGATGCTTGAGCGGCGCATCTATAAGCTGATATACGCAGACGAGATATTGGCCTGCGCGGATGAGTTTTCGCTTGATCCATGCCTTGTTGCGGCAGTGATACATACGGAAAGTTCAAATCGCGCGGCTGTGGTATCGCCCAAAGGCGCAATCGGCCTTATGCAGATAATGCCGTCAACAGGCGAATGGATCGCGGGTAAATTAGGCATGGCGGACTACAGTGAAGAAAAGCTGATGGAACCTCTCATAAATATCCGCCTTGGCTGCTGGTACCTTAGATATCTATCGGATAAATACGGTGGAATGGAACGCACGGCGCTTTCAGCATACAATGCAGGCCCGGGCAACGTGGACAAATGGTTAAACGACCCAGCATATGGCGACGGTAAACGGCTTATCAGCATACCATACGTCGAAACGGCCGCATATGCCGACAAAGTCCTTTCGGCAAAGGAGAAATACAGCGAACTATATGAAAAAGAGCTTTACAGAAAAAAATAAAAGAGCCTTGGCGCTATGTATGGCAATAATAATGCTTATGCTTTGCGGCTGCGCCGGCAATCAGCAGAATGCCGAAGTAACGCCCAATGCAAGCGAATCGGCGGAAACACCGGCTTTGCTTGCGCCTACGCCCGCACCGTCACCAGTATACGGCGGAACATTAAGGCTTGCCATGCCCGAAAATGCCGATACGTCAGACCCGCTTTCTGTGAATACGAAGGAGATGCTCGGCTTCTTTTCGCTTATATACGAAAGCCTTATAGTAATTGACCAATCGGGCGTAGTTACGCCTAAGTTAGCGGAAAATTGGAGCTGTGACGATACCGGCCTTGTTTGGACGATGAAGCTGCGTTCTTCAGCCCGCTGGCAGGATACAGGGGCAAACGTTACCGCGGCGGATGTTGTATATTCGTTTGAACGCATAAAGCAGACAAGCGGATACTATTCATACGCCACGGATAAGGTAGAATCCATTGCCGCGGGAAGTGACGGCAGTGTTGTAGTCACAATGAAGCAGCAAGGCATAGCCTCGCTGTACGCGCTGAATTTCCCTATTATAGAAAATCCCACTGCGTCAACATCCCGCTATGGCGCAGGGACAGGCCCTTATTACATCACCTCGATATCAGGCGATAAAGTTACGCTTGAAATAAACCAGAACTGGTGGAAGGAAGAACCCTATATAGAAAAAATAGAGTTCTATCAAAGGAGCAGCAACGATGTTTCCCTCGCTTCTTATGTTGCCGGTCAGCTTGACATGGTATTCACATCGTCGCTTTCCGTGGGGCGGTATCGTGAGGACGGCGTTACGAATGTTATGGACGTTATGACGCAAACGGCAGAGGTAATGCTGTTCAATTATGGCAATTCGGAACTTTCCAACCCGCTCGTGCGCCAGGCCATAGCCTATGCCTTAAACCGCAGCGCCATAATAACGAACGTTTATATGAACCGTGCGCGTGCGTGCGACGTGCCGATCGCACCTGACAGCTGGCTGTATAACAGCCGCTCCAAAGTATATGATTATAATACGGAGCTTGCGCTCAGCCTTTTTGATCAAGCTGGGTGGAAGGATACCGACGGCGATGGTTATCTTGAAAAAAATGCGCACCGCTACGATGAGCTTACTTTAAAGCTGCTTGTGAACAAGTCAACCGATTCAACGCGCGAAACTGCGGCGGGCGTTATCGCAAGCCAGCTTGAAGCGATCGGCATACACGTTGAAATCGTAACCGCTGGCTTTACCCTTGGCGACAGCAGCAGCGAATACGCCCAAATGCTTGAAAACAAGGATTTTGACATTGCGCTTGTCGGTTTCAATCTGGCGCGTGACTGCGATATTTTGCCCTATATTGACGCATCAGGCGCATATAATTACGGCGGATACAGGAACGACGCCCTGTCCGCGCTTGCAAGATCGCTCAATACCGCGCGCGACGAAGCTTCCTGCCGCGAAGCCGCGGACGCGCTGCAAATGAGCTTTGTTGAGGATCTGCCATTCATAACGCTGTATTTCCGCCTTTCAAGCATACTGTACCATGATTCTATCAAAGGCTTGGAAAGCGAGCGTGAGCCGGATTTGATGAGCAATATAGCAAATTGGTACATAGAAAGTTGAATGCAGTGCCAAGGCATGATAGAATATGCACCGATGAAGGATTTGGGGGTTGACCTATGCTGAGCATAATCATAATACTTATAGTAATAGCAATAGACCAGCTGAGCAAAATTGCCTGCGCAAATGCGCTTAAGCTGGGCGAAAGTGTAGAGATAATAAAGGGAGTGTTCTCCATTGCATATGTTGAAAACCGCGGAGCGGCATTCGGCATGCTTCAGAACGCGCAGGTTTTCTTCATAATTGCTACGGTAATCGCCTGCGGAGCAATGCTGTATTTCATGATAAAGGAATACAAGCGTATGCATACGGCCATGCGGATATCGCTTGCGCTTATATTCGCGGGCGCGCTGGGTAACTTTATTGACCGCGTTGCGCTGGGCTATGTTCGCGATATGCTCTATTTCAAGCTTATTGATTTTCCCGTTTTCAACGTGGCGGACAGCGCAATATGCATAGGCGCTGCAATATTGATAATAGACGTACTTTTCTTTAAGGGCAAAACGTTTATAGACAGCCTTGATAAAAAGAAAAATACCGACGGCAGCGAAGAAAAGGAATAAACCGCAATGGAGCAGCCCAATTTGCCGATAATTGAATACAGCGAATACGGCCGCACTATAAAGGCAACGGCGTCCGGCGGTGAACGGCTGGACGTATTCCTTGCATCGGCCTGCGGCGAAACGCGCTCCTATGTACGGCGGCTTATTGACGAAGGTGAGGCCAGCGTAAACGGCAAGGATGAGACAAAGGCAGGTGCAAAGCTGAAGGCTGGGGACGCAGTTGAATTGTTTATAGCCCTTCCCGCAAGCACCGAACTTGCCGCGGAAGATATACCTCTGTCTATAGTATATGAGGACAGTGACATTGCCGTTATAGATAAGCCGAAGGGCATGGTGGTTCACCCTGCGCCCGGTAACGAAACAGGCACTCTTGTGAACGCCATAATGTATCATATAAAGGACCTTTCCGGCATAGGCGGCGAAATGCGCCCGGGCATAGTACACAGGATAGACAAGCTTACATCCGGCCTTATAGTAATAGCCAAAAACGATAACGCACATAGGAGCCTTGCCGCGCAGATGAAAACACACGAAGCCGGCAGGGTGTATCTGGCGCTGGTAAACGGGAATATAAAAAAAGATAGCGGCACGATAGACGCACCGATAGGCCGCCATAAGGCGGACAGAAAAAAGATGGCTGTGCGGCCGGACGGTCGCAGCGCGGTAACGCACTTTTCCGTGCTTGAAAGGCTTGGCGATTATACGCTTATCGCCGCAAAGCTTGAAACCGGACGCACACACCAAATAAGGGTTCACATGGCGCACATAAAGCACCCCGTTGCGGGAGACAATGTATATGGGCCTGAAAAAAACAGCCTTGGCCTTGAAGGGCAGGCGCTGCATGCCGCGCGGCTTACGCTCAGGCATCCGTCCTCGGGCGAAACGTTAACGTTCCGTGCAGCCATACCCGAATGGTTCACGCTTGCGCTGAAAAAAGCCGGACATGACAGCAATATCGATATAGATAAGCTTATAGACGGAGCGAAGTTTGATGGATAAGCAGAAGCAAAACGGCAGCGCTGCGAAGGAAAAACGCGCAAACATATTGCTCACGCTGTGCATTGTGCTTATTGGCATAATGCTGTTTCTCATGACCGATAAAGGCGCCGCAATGCTTGTTTCGCTCGGCATTAGCAATACAAATGCTGATTATTACGAGTACACCGTAATAGGTGAAAATGAGAAGGTAGACGCCGAAATTTACGCCGATATTGATCCGGAGGCAACCGTAAAAGCAATATCCGCCGATTGGCCGAGCAGCGAATGGTGGAACGCTTATTCCGATGCCGGCAAGCAGGAATATAGAATAGCTTCAGAATGGCTGAATATAGATATTACTTTTATCAGCACCGGCGGCGTTTTCAGCAGCATTACCGTTCAGTATGCTGCGCAAAGCGAACCAAGCGAACCTAAAGGCGAGCTAAGTCCAATTGAGCAATATATGTTTGCAAAAGAGCGCGAAACCTATGATGCGCATTGCCAGGAAGTACGCATAATGCTCAATGCTCTGCTTTGCGCAATAAACGGCGGCACAGACGGAATAGACACCGCGCTCAATATGTTGCACAGCGCAGCGATCTCAGCCGAAGAAAGCGGCAAAGTTAATTCATTTAGCGAGATGCACATGGACTTTCGCATATATACAACCGGCTCCAAGGCCGAAAAGGCGATAGTTATCAGCATTGAGCAAAATAACCAAACCAAATAAAATCAGCCAAATCATACAATATGTAGATGAAAAAGGTTGAAAGTTGCCACAACGCATAGTATAATATGACTGAGGTGTTGCATCTATGGATAACAATCGCACTATCGTGCGTATAGCCGGAATGGAATTTAAGTTGACCGGCGACGAAAGCCAGCAGTATATGGATTCTCTGGCCGAAATGGTAAATGCAAAGGTGGACGAGGTCAAGCGTACATACCCCATGCTGAGCACGGGTAACTGCGTACTGCTTGCGGCGCTCAACATGGCGGACGAGCTTACCAAGCTTCGCAGCGATTACGAAGCGCTAGATCAGCGCATATCCGATCTTAGGGAAATGCCAAAGCGCAGCGGCGCTTCCGCGCCCGTAAAGCGTCCTTTTGCCGCCAAACAGGAAACTGGCGTACACTAAAAGGGGCATTGGCGGAATAGACCACCGCAATTCATGACCATAGATTATTTGGCGCGGCCGGAGCGTTTTGTTTCGGTTGCCTTTTTTATGTTCAATAATTGCGGCGTTGAAAGAATAACGGAGTAAACAATGGAAAAAAGAGTACTGAAAACACTTGAATACGATAAAATACTTGCCATGCTAAAGGAGCGCGCATCGTGCTGCATCTCACGGGAATTGGTGGATACTATGGAACCTTCCGGCGATTTTGATACGGTTGAACGCGAACTAAAGCTTACCGCGGAAGCCGAGACGCTTTTCTACAAAACCGGCCGCTCGCCTGTGGACGATTTTCCGGATATGCGGCACTGCCTTGAGCGTATGCATGCGGCGCTGTTCCTTTCAACCGGCGAATTGCTGGGCATAGCAAGCTGCCTTAAAGCGGCAAGGATAGCCAAAGACATACTTGCCAATGAAGTGGGGGAGGAAAGCTATCTTTATAACCTTGCCGGCCTGCTCATTACCCATAGGAGCGCAGAGGAAGAAATAAACCGCTGCATAATAAATGAGGACGAGATATTCGACGGGGCATCGCCCGCGCTTGCACGCATACGCCGTGCCATGCGCCTTGCCAACGAAAAAGTGCGCGAAAAGCTAAACAGCATGATACGCTCCACTGCATACCAAAAATATCTCCAGGAGCCGATAATAACAATACGCAACGGCCGCTTTGTAATCCCAGTTAAGCAGGAATATCGCCAGCAGGTCCCCGGGCTTATACACGACCAAAGCAGCAGCGGCGCAACGCTGTTCATTGAACCGTCGGCGGTAGTCGAACTCGGCAATGAATACAAAAAGTTGCTTGCGGAAGAAGCCAACGAAATAGAGCGCATATTGACGGAGCTTACGGCAATGCTTGCGCCTTATGCCGACGAAATACGTGAAGATCTTAACATAATGGGCCAGATAGACCTTGTATTTGCAAAGGCAAAGCTTTCGCGTGAGCTGAATGCCGTTATGCCCAGGCTCAATCGCAATAACTATGTGCGCATAGTGCGCGGCCGTCATCCACTCATACCTGCGGATAGGGTAGTGCCCATCGATATATGGATAGGCAAGGATTACCGCTCGCTCATTATAACCGGGCCGAATACCGGCGGCAAAACGGTTACGCTCAAAATAGTAGGCCTATTTGCGCTAATGGTACAAAGCGGCATATTCGTACCCGCAAACGAAGGCAGCGAATTCCCGGTGTTTGAGCATATTTATGCCGATATAGGCGATGAGCAGTCCATTGAGCAGTCGCTTTCCACGTTCTCTTCGCACATGAAGAACATAGTTGGCATACTTGATAAGGCTGATGAAAACTCACTTGTACTGCTGGATGAACTTGGCGCAGGTACAGACCCGATAGAGGGCGCTGCGCTTGCAATGAGCATATTGGAAGAACTTAACGACCGCCATTGCATATGCGTATCAACAACGCATTACAGCGAAATAAAAGCATTCGCAATGACGCATGAGGGCATGGAGAACGCTTCCATGGAGTTTGATATAGACCGCCTATGCCCAACATACAGGCTTTATATCGGCATCCCCGGAAAATCGAACGCATTTGAGATATCCTCGCGCCTTGGACTGCCAAGCAGCATCATAGATAAGGCAAAAAGCTTCCTAAAGGGTGAAGATGTGCGCTTTGAGGACATTATTTCAAGCGCACAGTCCCAGCGCCGCATAGCCGAAGAGGAGCGCAAAATGGCAGAAGAAGCGCGCGCAGAGCTTGAAAAGCTACGTGCCGATGCCGAACGCGAACGCAAAAAGCTGGACGAGGATAGGAACCGCCTGCAAGCCAAGGCCAAGGAGGATGCAAAGCGCATAGTTGCGGACACAAAGCGCGAAATGGAGAAGCTTA
>ENA-ORSK01001341-ORSK01001341.1-human-gut-metagenome-genome-assembly--contig:-NODE-1341-length-19838-cov-45.340949_pt1 | contig 19838 bp, 14 predicted proteins | sample MGYA00242192_ERZ509159 | MGnify/ENA primary metagenome ERZ509159 (study PRJEB26280, sample SAMEA2338663) | human gut metagenome | biome: human gut; feature: human-associated habitat; material: faeces...
AAAAAGTGGCAAATGGCACTTTTTCAAGTGGGCTCATATATTGCAAATTTAAAGTAATGCAGGTTATTTTTTGAAGGTTACTAAAGTGATGCCGGTTATTTTTTACATTTTACTTGACACGGCACTTGTTAGGACGGTCACTTCGACAAGTTCTGCGACCGATGAAAAAAGAGCAGTGACCGAAGGGGAAAACTCAACGAACGTGAGCTGTTGGTCGCTGAGACAGTCGAAACGACCGTCCGCAAGTGACGATACAACATCAAAAACTGCCATCACAACCAATTCAAATCCAAGAGATTCGCGAAATCATCAATGACGTAGTCCGCACCGGAGACTTGAAGTTCCTCACGGGAGGAATTGCCGTAGGTGACTCCACAGGTCTTGGCACCGGCGCCACGGCCCATCAGGATGTCGAAAGGCATGTCACCGACAACAAGGGTTCTTGACGCGCTGAATCCCAACTTTCTCAAAGTAAGGAGAACAGGCTCTGGATCCGGCTTTGCCTTCGTCACGTCATCCGCCCCCAGCACGAGCGAGATTTCCTTGTCAAAACCAAAAGTCCTGACAAAATCCAGCAGCGAATGATTGGAGCGGGACGAGGCGATAGTCAGCACGAATCCCCTATTCCGAAGATCCCTCAAAGTCTCCGGCACATCGGGGAAAACCTTCGGAGCAAGCAGCCTCTTGTTTTCTTCGAATATGTCCCTGTAGGCCTCCGCACACCCCAGAGCCTGCGTCACGGTCAGAGACGGGAACAAAACCCGGAAACTTTCGGCCAAAGGCAGACCGATTGTGGCCGCACAGGCACATTCATCAGCCACAGGAAGACATAGCTTCTCCATCGTCATCTGAAGAGTCCTGACGATGGTTTTTCTGGTATCGCAAAGGGTACCGTCAAAGTCCAGAATTATAAGTCCGTTGTTCATATCGCGGCAAAATTAACTCAAATTGTCGAGATTTCAAGACCTCGGCACAGAAATAGCAACTATGCCGATGTCCGGTGCACTGACGCATCGGACAAATAGTGTACCAACGTGTTAATATTCAAGAATATGAAAAAGACTTTAATTTGCGCTGTCTGTGTCATGGCCGCTACCATGACATTTAACGCTCCGATTTCTTCCGCCTCTGGCCGCGATGCTTCTGAACCCGCCTCCTCCATCTTCATAGCCTGTTCCGGCAGATGTCCTGAGGAGTCACCAGCCGATGTTCCGAACGATGACATGAACTCGAAAGCCGACAACATAATCGGTGACTACCTCGTTGACCACAAGGGAGAAAAGAGCAAGGTAAAGGTCTTCAAGAATGCCGACGGCTCCTACACCGCACAGGTTTTCTGGGTACAGAACCGCACGGAGAAAGACGGATCTGTCCGCAAGGACTCCAAGAATCCTGACAAGTCACTGCGGAACGTGGACTGCGACAAGATCGTGATCTTCAAAGGCCTCAAGTACGACACTTCCTCCAAATCATGGACAGGTACGACAATCTACGATCCCGTCCGCGGAATAAACGCCTCACTCAAGGCCTCGTTCAAAGACTCAAAAACCCTCTCCCTCAAGGGTTCCAAGATGGGCTTCTCCGAAACCGTCTTCTGGACGCGGCTATAAGAGAGAGGGATGCTTTTAGATTTCCTGCCGCCTGCGACGCCAGTTGAGCATCGGAAGCAGGAACGAGATGACGGCGGCTCCGAGCCAGAACCAGCTTACGTAGGTGAAATCGTGTTTCGTCACGGTCTCACCTATTTTATTCACAGCCTCCACTGTGTTATTGTCAAGAAGAAGACCTGTGACCACGTTCTGCAAGCCCGCGGCGGCGTAGGATGCCACTCCGACTATGCCGAGGGCGGCTCCGGAGGCCTTCCTCGGAACAAGGTCAATGGCCATCAGACCGCCAAGGAAACTGATCAGGACACCGATGGCGATTCCGAACAGAACCATGGAGAGAATCAGCGTGAAGTGGCTTCCGCCTCCGAACAGGAACAGATAGAGGGATATGGCCTCAAGGACACCGGCGGTGAAGGCGGGATATTTCCTGTCACCTTTGAACACCTTGTCGGACAGCCAGCCGGAGAAGACCGTTCCCAGCACTCCGAAGATCGGATTGATGCCGATGATTGCGGCGGCGGCCTTGAGATCATATTCATAAGTCTCCTGAAGAAAGATCGTGCCCCACTCGTTGATGGCGTAGCGGCTCATATACATAAAGGCGCTGGAAAGGGCAAGAATCCACACTCCGGAATTGCGGAGAACCGCCCTCTGGATCTTTCTGGTCTCTGCGGCCCGGGCCTCAGCAGACTCGGAGGACTCTTCAGGAACCGACTTCTTTGTCTCCTCTCCGGAAAGTTCCTCGATGGACGGAAGCCCCTTGCTCTCAGGCGTGTCGTGAAGCCAGAACAGAATCAGAAGCACTCCCAGAAGCCCGGCGCAAGCCGCTCCGAAGAAGTCCCACTTCCAACCAAAGGCAGCCACAATGGAACCTACGAATATGAATGAGAGTCCTTCGCCGATGTTATGCGAGGCACTGAAAAATCCATAATACGTGCCACGTATCCTCAACGGGAACCACCTTGAAAGTGTGACAATGGAAGGCGGAGAACCCATGGACTGCGCCCAACCGTTGATGCCCCACATTATGGCGAACACTATGAATATTATGGAACTGCTGATGCCCGCGCTGACCGCTGTTGCGCCAAGCACTCCCATAATCAGGTTGGCGGCAGCCGACAGCACCAGACCGGTGGCCATAAACCTTTTGACGTTCGATCCGTCGGCCAGAAATCCGTTGACGAGTTTGCCCACGGCATAGGTCCAGTAAAGGCAGGCGCCGATGATACCAAGCTGCGTGGCGTTGAGCAGACCGGCGTCGATCAGCGGCTGTTTCATCACGCCCATCGACATACGGCACACATAGTAAAGAGCGTAACCGAATGTGATTGCGATGAAGGACTGGAAACGGGATCGTTTCCAAACCTTGTCAGTGTTCTCCGGAGTCACCTTTGCGGCGGACGGAGAACTTATCCTGAAAAAATCGAGAAATGAAGCCATTATCTGTGAATATCATGACGGCTTCCTAATCGTGCAGTCCTTTACTGCGAAGGTACGTGAGCAGCTGTTCAGGACGGTCGGTCTGGATGAGGGACGCACCGTAGCCGATCACCTGGTCGTAGATGAGGGCAGGGTCACCGCAGTCAAGAGCCTTGTCATCGTCAAGATAGCCGCAGAGAGTTCCCCAGATGGTGTTGATCCAGAGTTTTGATCCGGAGTTGATAATCTTCTTGAAGCAGTCCTCAACCTCAGGAGTCATCTTCCTCCAGCAGACCTCATAGGCGAGAGGAACAGTGCCGGTCTCCATATATTCATTGAAGAGTTTCTTTCCGGCCTCTTTCTGAATGTCGATGATCGGCATATACATCATATTGCGCTCGTGGGCGGCCATCTTCCCGGCCACCTCGGCGACAGGCTTCTTGCCCTTGATCAGGATCTGGTCGGTGACTCCGAGTTCCTCGGTGAGGGCGAGAACCAAGTCGTAATATTCATAACCCTGATCCACGTTCACGCAGATGCGGTCCTTGCAGCACTCCAGCGCCTCGCGGAGGGTGCAGATGTGCAGGGAGTCGGTGGCCACGCCGTGGGCGCGCCTGAGACGGAACTTCTTGAGTTCATCCAAGGTGTAGTCGCTCACAAGACCCTTTCCGGTGGTGCAGCGGTCGATTGTCCTGTCGTGAGAGAGCACGAGAACGCTGTCCTTGGTGAGCTTGAGGTCGAGTTCCATAATGTCAGCGCCCATCCTGATGATGGACTCGATGGCAGGGATGGAGTTCTCCGGATAGTTGCGCCAATCGCCTCTGTGGCAGGCAACTACCACATACTTTGAGTCCGGGTCGTGCATCTGTGCGACGATCATCTCCGCCCGGTTAGGGTACTTGGTCACATCAACCACATTCTTTTTTGCCGTCCCGCAGGAGCAAAGGCACAGAGCGGCTGCGATCAGGTACAAAATTCTTGCTTTCATATATTCATTAATTTTTAAAATCATGTCGGTCAATGTCTAAAGAAGCTTCCTTAGTTCAGCGAGGGTGCAGGAGATGTGGTACTTGGACTGTCTTGGGACTTATCATCAGCGCGTCGGCTATATCTTGGTAAGTCTTGTGTTCGTAGCGGCTCATTATTTGCCGACGCCTTACAGTACCTGTCTCGCAGACCTTTGCGCTTGATGAAGTTCAGCACGGCGTTATGCGCGCCATACTGAACAGGTAGGACTTGAGCGAATCCACCCACGGAGGCTCTCACGGGAGTCTCAGATCTTAAGAGACAGATCATGAGTCACGTCCTCCGCCCCCGGCTGGTTCTGAAGCATGCTGTAGCGAAGTCACGCAACCGCCCTGCATACGGGATGTAGAGGATGCCAAGAGCCTTGACATCCCCTGACGCTATCCGCTCAAGTAGCTGCCTGTACTCATTAAGCATTTTACCAGACAAACTTACATAAAAATCGTCGATCTTTACACCCGTCCAATAAGAAAGAAACAGTCTTTTAGAGGAATTATTACGATTTCTTACCACCTTCTGACACTCACCTTGTACATATCGATGTCCACATAGGCTAAAGCGCTAGGGCTTCCGGACTCTATAGCCTTCAGAAGTTTCTTGACGGTCACATCCTTGAGATTCACTGACACTGTCCTGCATTGGGCGTACACGCCGAGCGAGAGCCAGAGGACTCACAGCACACAAAAAACAATTCAATACAGCTTCTTAATTTCACTTAATCCTAAAACCACTTCTTACTCCAATAGCCGCCATCTGTTCTCACGAATAAACAATGTCGCTCCTCTGGCCTCTATGTCCAACATAAACACCCGTGGCAGTTAAACACCTGATAATCCACACAATAAAAAGACATCCCAGTGCAGTTTCAAGCACTGGGATACCATATTAAGAGATTCTTCTACAGCACGTTAAGTGCCACGGCTATTTTCTCAGGCCAGAGTTGAGAAACTCGATGAAGCCTTCGACGGACAGGTTGTAGCCACGGACAGGGACAAGCTGGTTGCCGTCAGCGTCAAGAAGAGCGTAGTTCGGCTGCGCATTGACACCGAAACGGGCACGTGCTATGTAGGAATTGACACGGCCGATCTGCTTCAAGGTCTTGCCTTCCGGAGTGGTAAGCCAGTCTTTTTCTTCGAGTTTGGTCTTGTCATCCACATAGAGAGCCACGAGAACATATTCATTTCTAAGAATATTCAGGACCCTCGGATCACTCCAGACGCGCTGCTCCATCTCGCGGCAGTTGACGCAGCCGTGGCCGGTAATGTCCACGAAGACAGGTTTGCCCTGGGCTTTGGCTGCGGTGAGGCCTTCCTCAAGGGTGAAGTAGCCAGTCAGGCCGAGGGGCATCTTGAGGTCGTACTTCTGGCCGTAGGTGGAGGCTCCTGTCGCCGAACCTGTCAAGGCGCCGTTTTCTCCGACACTGGTCACTTCGGCAGGCTCAGTGACCGAGCCGTGCATCATTCCGGTCGCTGAGCCTGTTGAAGCGACCGATGCGGACGGTGAATCCGCATAATTGTAAACCACGAAATCCTGTGTCTCCATCGGCGGAAGGTAGCCGGACAACGCCTTCAGCGGAGCGCCCCACATCCCCGGAATCATGTACACCACGAACGTGAACACGGCAATCGCAAGGCCAAGCCTCGGCACGGAGACATGCTCCACCGGATCGTCATTCTTGAAGCGCAGCTTGCCCAGTAGGTAGAATCCAAGCAGGGAGAACGTGACAATCCATATTCCCAGATAGACCTCCCGGTCGAGCAGTCCCCAGTGGTAGGTCTGGTCGGCGACGCTGAGGAACTTGAAGCCCAAGGCCACCTCAATGAACCCGAGCACAACCTTGACGCTGTTGAGCCATGAGCCGGATTTGCCTTTCATCTTCTTCAGCAGCGACGGGAACATCGCCAGGACAGTGAACGGCAAGGCGAACGCCACGGAGAACGCCAGCATCGTGACCATAGGTGTCCAGAACTCACCCTGCGTGGACTTGATCAGCACAGTACCCACAATCGGGCCTGTGCAGGAGAATGACACCAGCACAAGGGTCAGAGCCATGAAGAATATGCCGCCGAGTCCTTTGCCGCCGGACTTCGCGTCACTCTTGTTGGCAAGGCTGGACGGAAGCTCGATCTCGAACGCCCCGAAGAAAGAGGCCGCGAAAAGCATGAACACGACGAAGAATATGAGGTTCGGCAGCCAATGAGTGGCAAGCCAGTTGAATATGTCGGCGGTGACCGCGTTGCCTCCTATGAGCCAGGTCAGGCCGATGATGACACTGATCGGGACAGTATAGAGAAGCACGATGAACAAGCCGTAGATGAAAGCCTTGAAACGTCCCTCGGCCACAGTTGTGGACTGCTTCATGAAGAACGACACCGTCATCGGCACCATCGGGAACACGCACGGTGTCATCAGCATGGCGAATCCCCAGAGGATCGCCTCGATGATGAGTGCCCAGAGTGAGCCCACGCTCTTGCTTTCATCACTTGAGACTGTAAGTGATGAAGAAACTTCATCTGTTTTAGATTCAATGGTAACGTCATCCGAGACAGCAGAGTCATCATCAGGAGAAAGCTGTGCTGATGATTCATTCGACGCGGCACTCTGTGTAGCCCCAGCCACAGCAAGCGGCATGGAAAACTCCCAAGACTCCGGAGCAGCGCAGAACCGGTCATTACACCCGCTCCAAGAGACCTCACCTGTGACAGTGGCCTCGTTTCCAGTCAATTTAACCCTCTGGGTAAGGGTAACGAAATCAAAAAACACCTTTTCTCCCTGAAAATCGGACGGCTTTGTAACCTGATTCAGTCCTCCTTCCAATGAATATCCTTCCGAGGGGGTAAACTCGATGACAATGGGGTTATACTCATGGTCAATCGTGTAGATGTGCCATCCATCCTCGATGCTGGCTTTGAATGTCAGCTCGAAAACGTCGCCGGAAACAGCCTTGCTTGAGACTGACCATTTGGCGGTAGCCTCCGGGGCCTGTGCGAAAGAGGCCACACTCCCGAGCAGGAGTGCAGCCACCAACGCCATAGCTTTCTTGAAAGTATGTGTCATAGCGTCAAAACATTTGCCGTTATAAATTTCTCGTAAACCATTGACTTATTTTGCATAAGCCACAGAACGGGTCTCCCTGATCACAGTGATCTTGACCTGTCCAGGGTATGTCATCTCCTCCTGGATCTTCTGGGCGATGTCGGCGGAGAGTCTTCCGGCCTGGTCATCGCTGACCTCCTCGGCTCCGACGATCACGCGCAGTTCACGTCCTGCCTGGATGGCATAGCTCTTTGTCACTCCAGGGTAAGCGGCGGCAAGATCCTCCATCCCCTTGAGCCTCTTGATGTAGGACTCGATGACCTCACGGCGGGCTCCAGGACGGGCTCCGGAAATGGCATCACCGATCATCACGATCGGAGAGATGATCGATGTCATCTCGATCTCCTCATGGTGTGCTCCGATGGCGTTGCAGATCTCCGGTTTCTCCTTGTACTGCTCGGCCAGCTTCATGCCAAGCAAAGCGTGTGGAAGCTCCGGCTCCTCCTCGGAAACCTTACCGATGTCGTGCAGGAGACCGGCCCTCTTGGCAATCTTTGGATTAAGACCCAACTCCGCGGCCATGATGGCGCAGATGTTGGCCACCTCACGGGAGTGCTGAAGCAGGTTCTGACCGTAGGATGAACGGTATTTCATTCGGCCAATCATCTTCACGAGCTCAATGTTCAGTCCATGGATGCCAAGGTCGATGCAGGTTCTCTTACCGGTCTCAAGAATCTCGTCCTCAAGCTGCTTCTGAACCTTGGCGACGACCTCCTCGATGCGGGCCGGATGAATACGGCCATCCACTACGAGTTGGTGCAATGCCAATCTGGCCACCTCCCTGCGGACAGGATCGAATGCTGAAAGCAGAATAGCGTCCGGAGTGTCGTCAACCACGATCTCGACTCCTGTGGCGGCCTCAAGGGCGCGGATGTTACGTCCCTCACGCCCGATGATGCGCCCCTTGATCTCATCGTTATCAATCGGGAATGTTGTGACCGCATTCTCAATCGCCGTCTCGGTCGCCGTTCTCTGGATTGTGTTGATCACTATCCTCTTGGCCTCCTTGGAAGCGTTCAGACGAGCCTCGTCCATCGTGTCGTTGATGTAAGCCTGAGCCTCAGTCCTGGCCTCAGCCTTCATGTTCTCCATAAGGATGTTCTTGGCGTCCTGCGCGCTCATCCCGGCGATTGTCTCAAGCTGCTTGTTCGCCTGGGCGCTGAGCCTTTCATATTCCTCGGTCTTTCTCGCCAAAGCCTCCTGCTGCGCCTGGAAGCTTGACTTCGCGTTGTCGGCGTCGCGCATCTTCTTCTGAAGCTCAGAATTCTGCTGGTTCAGAGAGTTCTCCTTCTGTTTGATGCGGTTCTCGGCATCCTTGAGCTGGCTGTTCTTCTCGTTGACGTACTGCTCATGCTCGCTCTTGAGCTGGAGGAACTTCTCCCTGGCCTGATGGATCTTGTCTTTCTTGATTCCCTCGGCCTCAATCTCGGCCTTGGCGATGATCTCGTTCTTCTGTCCCTTCAGAACCATCCTCTGAATGATTATGTAAGCCGCCAGCGCGATTACAGCGCCGATCAGGACTCCTATAAAAAATAACAACATAATATCAATAATGTTAAAGTGTTCAATCTCTCTCCAACGGCCTGTCTGCGACAAAACCAACTCCTTCCGACTTTCCGGGCATCAAAAAAACGACCGGCAGTCCCCTCTTACGGAAACAGACCGATCATTGAATATAAAAAAGCCGTTAGTCACTTGTCAGAAATCTTAATGAATAAGATTTGAGATCCGCACCGGTTCAGAAATCCATCGTCACGCCAAAGGCGCAATCCCCGAAGGTAACCTTGGTCCGTCATGGCCGGCTCGAGCAAACTCGGTTCCGCAGAACTTGTTGATTTGAGCACGTGGGACTAACGGCCGTCTTTTTCAATATTCTTAATGTAGGACTCAACATCCTCCTGAAGATTTTTCGCCTCCGCGTCAGCGTCAGCAAGTCTCTTCTGGTAGGCCAACCTGCCGACCGCCTCGTTCAGAGCGACAAAGGAAAGCTTGTCGGAAAGGGTCTTGTTCGGGTACTTGGCGTCGTAAGCCGTCAACTTCTGATTGATGGCCTCCGCGGCGAGCCTCATCATCCTCTCCATCTCGGGAGAGGAAGCGACGAGTGGATACTCATTACCCGCGATCTTTATCTTGATGTTTTGTCCCATTCCTAATTCTCAAGCAAAGAGATGCACTTGTCTATCTCCTTGATCAGTCTCTCAATCTTTTCCTTGGCCGCGGAGCCGTCTCCGGCCACCCCGAACGCTTCGGACAGATGAAGGTTGTCAACCTGTTGTTCCAAATCCTCAATCCGTTTCCTGCAGGACTCATTGTCAGCCTCGCTGCGCCGAAGTTCCTCCTGAAGCCTTTCCCGTTCAGACTTCTCGGACTCGTACAGCGCAATCAACTTTTCGATATCTGTCTTTATACCTTCAAGCATATCATCAAGGCCAAATTCTCCTGCCCAAATGCAAAATTAGCAAAATATCTTCATTTGCACAAGAACTTCAACTGACATCACCTATTAAATTCCAAGGAAAATTCATTCTCCCGCTTATCGCGCGCCATAGCGGCCTCATCACGCACGTCGTCATTCCCCCAAGCCACGCCTCGTGCGCAAGAACCGCCAACACACTCACGAAGCATCCCCCAAAGCATCGCCTCGTGCGCAAGAACCGCCAACACACTCACGAAGCAGACCTGCTCATCAGCCAGCGTCCGATTTGCTAAACCAAAGTAAATATTATAATTTTGCGACAATATGACAACAACAGCATAACCATGACAATAACAGTAGAGAACAGGGAAATCCCGGTGCTGCTCCTGACAGGATACCTCGGAAGCGGCAAGACTACATTAGTCAACAGAATACTCTCCAACAAGAAGGGCATCAAGTTCGCGGTCATCGTGAACGACATCGGCGAGGTGAACATCGACGCCGACCTCATCCAGAAAGGCGGCGTTGTCGGCACCACGGACGACAGCCTTGTGCCACTCCAGAATGGCTGCATCTGCTGCACCCTTAAAATGGACTTGGTGGCTCAACTGAACGATCTCTGCCGCACTAATAAATTCGACTACATCGTCATCGAGGCCAGTGGAATATGCGAGCCTGCCCCTATCGCGCAGACCATCTGCTCCTTCCCGAAGCTTGTTCCTGAATATGCCCAATCGAATATTCCGAAACTCGATTGCATAGTCACCGTTGTGGACGCTCTGAGGATGCAGAGTGAGTTCGCCTGCGGGGACGCTCTCAAGAAGGACAATCTGGAGGAGGATGACCTTGAGAATCTTGTGATCCAGCAGATCGAGTTCTGCAACGTCGTGCTTCTGAACAAGGCGTCCGAGGTGAAGCCCGAGGAGCTTGGCAGGGTCCGCAGCATAGTGAAGGCTCTGAATCCGAAAGTGACGGTCTTCGAGTGCGACTATGGAGACATCGATCTTGACAAACTTCTGAACACCAGGATGTTCGATTTCGATAAGACGGCTACTTCGGCGGCTTGGATCAACGCCATCGAAGGAGAGGGCAACGAAGCTGATCATGATGACGATGACCACGATGAGGATCATGACGGGCATGAACATGACCATCATCACGAGGAACACGACCACGAGCATCACCACGAGGGGCACGAGCATCACCATCATCACGATCACGAGGGCGGTGAGGTAGAGGAATATAACATCGGCACTTTCGTTTACTATCGCCGTCAGCCTCTGGACATCAACAAGTTCGACTGGCTTGTCTCCAAGAAGTGGCCTAAGAACGTCATCCGTGCCAAAGGGCTGTGCTACTTCGCCGACGAGAAGGACAAGTGCTATCTCTTCGAGCAGTCCGGAGTGCAGAAATCCATCAAGGACGCCGGTCTGTGGTTCGCCACGATGCCGGAGGATCAGCTTCAGGAGATGATGCGCAGGGACAAGAATCTGCGTAAGGACTGGGATCCTGTCTATGGCGACCGTATGATCAAGATTGTCTTCATCGGCCAGAACCTTGACCGCAAACAGATAGCAGATCTGATGGATTCTTGTTTAGCAGAATAAGTTCAGGGCGAACGCGAAAAAAAGGAAAATCCCAAATTTTGCACGTTACCAAAATTTGGGATTTTATTTTTTCGCTCACGCCAGTGAAACTTAGTAATCATTAAAAAATAACTTGAACAATTTGTATATCTTTATGGTCTATATTTCTTTTCTCATCAGTCATGTGCCACCGGCACACTCCTTCTTCCAAAAGAAATCTATCCTCATAAATCTGACACAAATTTAGTTCAACTTATTTTTTAACGCTTACTTAGCGAACGACAGCGAAAAAAATCAAATGGTGGATTTTGGTAACGTGCAAAATCCGCCATTTGCCTTTTTTTCGATGTCGCTCAGCACCTATATCGCTTCGACAGGTTCAGCGACCGGGAATTACAGTTCGGTCACGAAGCGGTGTTTGCCGGGGGCGAGGGTCTTGGTCTCGCGGGAACTGCCGGGACCAGGGATGAGGGCGGTGGCGGTGGCGCCGGCCGGAATCTCGACGGTCCACTCGAACTTGTCGCCGGTGCGCTTCCAGTTGCTGACAATCTTTCCGTAAGGCGAATCATAAGAGCAGTTCACCCAGTCAAGGCCTTCGATAGGGTAAGGCTTCAGCTCGATTGACTTGTAGCCTGGCTCGGCAGGACGAATGCCGCCAAGATATTCATAATACCAGGTCACGAGGTCGCCGAGAAGCATCACGTGGTTGCCGGAGTTCATCGCAGGATCGGCGGTGTTGCCGTTCCAAAGCTCCCAGATTGTCGTGGCACCGTTTTTCGCCATGTAACCCCAACTTGGATAGGTCTCGTTCGTGGCGATCTTAAGGGCAAGGTCAGGTCTGCCGAACTCGGTGAGAGTGCGCATCAGAACCATCATGCCGACGACTCCACAGCTCACATGGCCGTCACAGTCCACCTCGGTCTTGTGCACGATGTGCTCGAACACATCACCCTCACGGCCGTCAGGAACCATTCCGAAATAAAGCGGAAGCAGGTTGGCCGTCACCGTGTTGTTGCCGTAGAAGCCTTCCTTAGCGTTGAAATACTTCGCGTTGAACGCCTCACGGGCCGCGGCGGCATATTCATTGAATATCTTCACATCCTCCGGATGACCGGCGATCGGAGCGAACTCTATCATCTTGTTCAAGAGGAAAAAGTAGAATGGAGTGGATATCAGAGGCGAGGCTGTCTTTCTCGCAGGATCCTGTGAATGAATAAGTTCCAAAGATTCAGGCGGCATGCACCAGTCCCCGTAGGTGTCCTTGATCATCACGCCATCCTTCAGGTACTTCGACCTCATATATTCAAGCCACTTCTTCATCGCGCCGTAGTGATCCTTGATGGACCGGTCGTCCCCGAAACGGCGATAGACCATGTCGGCACCAGTGAAGAACGCGCCCGGCCAGGTGAAATTGTCTTGATAGAGAGTCCAGTAGCGTGGGCAGACGTCCGAGATGCTGCCGGCCTCGTTCTGCCCGTCATGGATGTCAGTCAGCCACTTGGAGTAAAGGGCGTGGTTGTTGAATATGTAGGATTCGCCGTAGCAACCCATCGTGCGGTCACCAAGCCAGCCAAGTCTCTCGTCCCTCTGAGGGCAGTCGGTAGGCATACCGCGATAATTGCCCCTGATTCCCCAGAAAGCGTTGTGGTAGATCTGGTTGATGACAGGGTTGGATGTCTCGAAATGTCCCGTGACGGCCATCTTGTCGTACATCACCTGCCCCTCGAAATCGCCGAGTTTCGGTTCGTTCTTCAAGCCTTTGACCTCAACATAACGGAATCCATGATAGACATATTCAGGATGCCAGACGATCGGCTTGCCGTCCTTGGCGATGTAGGTGTCGAGGACCTTTGCGGTACGGAGATTGGCAAGGTAGAGAGTGCCGTCAGGATTGAGAAGTTCAGCGAACTTCATCGTGAGGGTGTCGCCTCTTTGCAGTCCTCGGGCCTTGATCTGAAGACGGCCGACCATGTTCTGTCCCATGTCCAGGATGTAGCCGTGATCGGTCTTGGTGATGGAGACCGGCTTCACGATGTCCTGAACAGCGATGTTAGGGTTAGGCTGGAGAACCAGTTTGCCGCCCGGAGCGTCCATCAATGAGGCCTTCGCCCAAGCGGAATCATCGTAACCGACCTTTGTCCATCCGGTCAATTCCTTACGGGCATCGTAAGTCTCACCGTCGAACTCGTTGTTGACTCTGATCGGTCCCTCGCAGGTGATCTTCCAGCTCTCGTCGCTGACAACGGTCGCCGTGCGGCCATCCGTGTAAACAATGTCCAACCGGTACCAAAGCCTCGGTACCCCGAAGCCCTTCATACCTGGCTCCCTCATAGTGGTGTAACGGCCGCAGCCAAGGCTCACGGCAAGCGCGTTCTGACCTTTCTTGAGAGCCTTACGGACATCGAACTCATTGAAATATACCCTTATCCTGTACTCCGACACGGTCGGGGAAAGTTCCTGGTCACGGGTGATATATTCCCCGTTGATCCAAGTGTCATAGACTCCGAGGCCGCTGATGCGGAGGGTCGCCTCCTTCACCTTGCCGTCAAGTGTCACTTCCTTGCGAAGGTAGCGGGCAGGGAGCACGGTGCTGCCTTTCAGGACATCACCCTCATAGTCGCAGCCGATCCATTTCCCGTCATATTCGACGGCGGAGACTGTCAGAGTGGCGGCGAGTGCCGCGAATGCTGTTAAAATTCGTTTGATCATTATCTGAATATTTTAGTGTTATTTCTTGAATATGAGGTTGATATCCCGCTCGATCGCCGGACCTGCGATGTTCTCCGGCACGAAAGACCAGTGGCCGATCTTGGCAGGGTCACCGATGACGGCCGGGTCGATCACACGGTTCTTTTTGAGATATTCATAGAGAATCTCGCGGATCTCCGGGTAATATTCAACGGTCCTTTCGGCGATCTTGTCCGTGTCGATTCCGACCTCGGCGAGGAGTCCGCCGCCTCCGCTGGCGCGGTAGGAAGTCATCGCTACGTTGTAGGTCTCGTCCATACTGAACGGCTTTCCATCGGCCATAGAGGTGATCACGATCCTTGAGCCGAAAGGCTTTGTGACATCAACGGTGTAGTCGATTCCGGCGGCGGAGTCGAAGTTGTAGGCACGCTCGATGAACGACCAACCCTTCTGGCCCGTGCGCGGGTCGTCCTTCTGGACTATGTTCAGCACGTGGTCGGTCGGTTTCGTGGCAGTGACGATCCAACGGTTGTAGGAGGCCTCCAGATAGTCCTTGATCTCCTTTCCGGTCATCGTGATCACATAGAGCTGGTTTTCAAACGGATAAATTGTAAACAAGTCCTTGTAAATCAAAGTCCCACCCTTGACGAATCCGTCATAGGTCAATGGAGCCGCGATCGAGATCCGCGCCGGAGCGCAGCCAAGGCAAAGCGTGTGGACAAGGTTCACATAATCACACATTCCCTTGTACGCGTCACGGGTACGCATATCAACCTTCAACTCACCGACCTCCTGGGTGGTGAAGACCTGCACGGCCTGATAGTCCTCGTAAAAGTCCCTTTCCATCTGAGTGTCAATCCTGTGGGGATCAACCGGAATGAGTTCCGTGGAATGGGTCTTGGAAACGACCTTGCCGTCCTTAACGGTGACATTCACCGTTCCGTGTCCCACAAAGCGGCAATGGCTTCCGGAATTTATGAGTCCGATGCTGTCGCAGCAGGTCACAAACGGCCTGTGGTCGTGAGAGCAGACCACGAAATCCACTCCACGCAGACTCTTGTACAGATCCATTCCCTGTCCTTCCAGCATCGAGCCGTCTCCGGGTCCTGTTCCCGAATGCACGGACACGATCACCACATCAGGCTTCTCCTTGGCCCTCACCTTGTCCACATCCTCCTGAGCCAGAGGAACAAGGCTCTCGAACGTCATTCCGCTCCAGAGTTTCTCCGACAGCCAGTTCTTCATGTTGGCGTTTGTGAAACCCAGTACGGCGACCTTCAGTCCGCCCTTCTTGTAGATCTTGTACAAAGGAAAATACGGTTCCCCGTTGTCAGTGCGGATAGCGTTTCCAGCCAGAAACGGAATCCCGTGCGACTCAAGGTCCCGGGCGATGCGGTCATAGACCTTGTGACCGGTCTCGATGTCATGGTTGCCCACCGTGACGGCATCGTAGCCCATGTAGGCGGCAAGGCGTGGATAGACATGAGGAGAGAGTGTGTCCACATAGTTGAAATAGTACGCGGCGTTGTCTCCCTGAAGGCAGTCCCCCGCATCGATGAAGACAACTTTGTCCGCACCGGCCGCCGCACGGACGCTGTCCACTATCGGCTTGACGGCTAAAAGGGACTTCTTCACCCCGTTCCCGACATAGGTGGAATCGAAATAGGTTCCGTGCACGTCATTCGTGGTAAGAATCTGGATGACATATTCCCCGTCCTTGGGACCTGAAGAACACGCCGCGAGCATAAAACCGACGGCGGCCACAGTGATTGACAAGTATATTCTTCGCATAATTTTAATTATAGGTATATTTCAATATTCTTTCTCCCGCGTGACTCTGATGAAGCCCTTTTCCTCCGGGAATCCTTTCCGTTCAGAGCCCTTTCCAGATCGAACACCACTCCCAATTTCTGCTGGCTGCCCTGGAATCCATCACCTGTGAAATGGAACACGGCGGAAAGCCTCAGACGCACGAAATCAGCGATATACGGCTGCCAGTAGATCTCGGCACGGTCATAAAACCCGGAATGCTTCCAGTTCCCGCCATAGTCACAGACGCGGTAGAACGGACTTCCGGCGTACAAATCCTGTCCGAGCATATTCCCTCCTCCGTCAATGGTGAAGTAGTAAGGCATCTGGCCCGTGCCATAGTAGGAATCATTCTGAACGCCCAGTTTCTTGTACGCGAGGTTCAGCGTCAGCAGCCCGCCGAACGCAGGCTCAAGCCCCGTCTCGTTGATCCTGTCCTGATGTATTCCTTGAATATAGCTGAGCTTGGAGTTCCAACGGAAGTCGCGTCTCCCGGCGGTCAGCGACACGAAAGGCGAGACAAGAATATTATCCACCACGCCCCGATATTCAAGCGTGTTGGCGAAGTGGTACATAGTCGCCGTCCACCCGGCGCGCAGGAAATCACCGGCAAGGGCGTAATTGCCGTATGTGAATATCTGGAAGCGCTCACGCCGTCCGTGCCCGATCATTCCCATCCAGTCCAAACCGGCCTCGCAATAGCCTTTCCGGGTCTCGTACTTCAGGAGTAATCCTTCTATGTTGTTGTCATAAAACTGGTTGACATCGGAGATGAACAGGGACGGAACCTGATCGGCCTTCACAGGATCCTCCGCCCAGCCCTGATAACCCGAGCCGAAAACGGAGTTCCCGCGCGGGAATATTCCCGCCAAGAGATTGAATTTTCCGCTTCTGCGCCGGCTTTCAAGGCCGTACCAGAATGTCATCTCCCGGAAAAGTCCTATGTTCTGAAGATCCTTGTCGCTTTCGGACACGGGGGCCTCACCCATATTCTTCATCACATCGATTCCGAGCGTAAGCTGATGGGTGAACCGGCCGCCCGCCACCTTGACACCGACCGTGGGAGTCAGCCTGGCAGCGTGAACCGTGCCGGATGTCTCGAACTTGTTGCCAGCGCCATCATATTCCCGATTGTCAAAATAGTACTGAAAATCAGCCCCGTAGGTAAAGGTAGCCTTTTGTTGGGCACGACCGGCGAAGGCCGACGCCAGAAGAAGTGTTATTACAATTACGCTCTTTCTCATATTCATAAGCCCGGAAGGAAAAATCCCGCCTCCGAGGCAGTTTATGCAAAATTACTGATTATTTTGTAATTTCGCACCCGTATGGAAGGACTCAAATTACAGACCCCGGTGGAAACCGGCCGCGGTGCTGTCAGCATCTCGCTGAAAGACAGGATATTCGTCCTCGGCAGCTGCTTCGCCGACAACATGGGACAGAAGATGGTTGACCTCGGTTTCGATGTCTGCCTCAATCCGTTCGGAACAATTTATAATCCCGTCTCCGTTTGTAACTCCGTCGCCCGCCTGACATCCGGAATCCCGTTCTCCAAAGATGAGTGCGTCCAGATGGGCGCCGGTGCCGGCCTCGTCTGCTCGTTCAGCCACCACACATCCTTCGCCCGCCGCACCGAGGACGAGTTCCTGCAAGTCGCCAATGCATCTTTGAAGGAAGCCTCGCTCCAGTGGAAAGCAGCCTCCAAAGTCATCATAACCCTCGGCACGGCATGGATTTATGAATATACCCGCTCAGGCGAGACCGTCTCGAACTGCCTCAAGATCGAGGCGAAGGAGTTCACCCGCAGACGCCTCTCCGTCCGCGAGACAGCAACATTGCTCATGAATATGATCGCGCGGCATCCGGAGAAGGAATTCATGTTCACCGTCTCTCCCATCCGCCACTTCAAGGACGGGGCGCATGGCAACCAGATCAGCAAAAGCACCCTTCTGCTTGCTTTGGACGAGGTTCTGGCGAAGTTCCCGGAGCGTTGTGAATATTTTCCAGCCTACGAGATCGTGCTTGACGAGCTGCGGGACTACCGTTTCTATGCCGCCGACATGATCCACCCGTCCGACCAGGCCGTGGACTATCTCTGGTCCCGTTTCGTCAGGTTCGCCATGCCGGAATCGGAACTTCCCGCGCTGGACGCCAGACGCAGGGAACTCCTCCGCGCGCAACATCGCCCCATTCATGGATAAGAAGCTGTTCTGATTTGTTTGTCTGAAGATTTTCACCTCAAGGAACATTTCAGTAACCTTCAAAATTAGTGATGCGCCAACTTTCGCATCTATGTTCGTAACTTATTAACATTGCAAAGTTTAACAATATTCTACTATAACCTCGATTTGAAATTAGTTTGTACTGAAGGTTTATGACAGCCCCTCAACTACTCATTTGAAATAAGGATTTTTCAGAACTTACTTTATTTGATAATTATTAACGCATCAGTACTAAACCTTCAAAATAAATAAGCTGCATCCTCTTAAGGAATCTTTTTCGGTCTATATCTCTCATCAGTCATGTGCCACCGGCACACTCCATCTTCGAAAATAGATCCATCCTCGAAAATCTTCTCTTAATCTGAAGCAACTTATTATTTTCATGTTCCTTACTATGCCGAAATCGCAGGCGTGTTCAGGAGAGTTGTCCCGGAGAATGTTAAGCAAAATGTAAAAAATAACCTGCATCACTTTAAATTTGCAATATATGAGCCCACTTGAAAAAGTGCCATTTGCCACTTTTTACCCCTTACAGAAGTATCTGCGAGGCACATGTTTTTTTTCAAAAACGACTTTTTCAAGTGGACTCATATATTGATCTTCAAGGGTAATTCTATGTATTCAATTTTATCGATTGACGCTACTTTTTTTTTCAACATTACTTAAGGGCATTATCCGCAAAGAATGCCAATCATTTACAAACCACGGACACTATAAAACGCTACCAACGGTATTCAATCCGCTATCACTGTGGCTGACCCTCCCTCGGAATATGGGGGTCAGCCACACACTATGGCCTCCCAGCATTGCCAGAGCCATTCTTGCGTGCCTGTGGTTTGCACAGGGTTTGTACAGGGTTTGCACAGGGTTTGCACAGGGTACCAAAAAATCAAAACAGCAGAGCAATTCACCCTGCTGCCAGCTTCATTTGCAACGCCTATATGTATATGGCGCTCACGTACTAACCGTTCCAAATCATTTATACTTGACCTCGGCCACTGACGGCCATGTCGTAAATTCTGTCAATTCCATGAATTTGGGAATGATGAGTTCCTCGGTATTCGTCAAATAATCGTAATTTTGTGAAAAGGTAATATGTTTTTCAAATGGAAGCGGATAGAATGGGAATGTGGCCTCAAAAGAGGAGACAGTTGCGGCGGCAAAGTGTGTGTGTTTAGGCGTGTGATTGATAAACAATTGATAATCAAGCAATATCGCACCTACCTTTAGTCTAATCACGCTAAAGACAATCACCTAATCTATTAACTTATAACAGATTGCAAATCACGACACCTTATGGGGAGAATATCTGTTATAAAGCATATAGCTTCAATGCAAAGGAAAGGACAGACATAGCGTGTCAAAGTAAGAAGCTGTTTAAATTTCAGTCGCATAATTTGTTATACATGAGTCGGCAGAAGGCGAGCTGAACCATCGCCTCGCCCGTATCGGAATAGAACTCGTGATCAATGGCAATTCTTCGAAAGTTTTCCAACCAGGAGAAAGAGCGCTCCACAATACATCGGAGTGGCAGCACGGAGAATTTCTTCGGAGACTCGTCCGGACGGAGAACAACGGTAAACTCCGCACCGAGCTTTTGGCGTACGGTATCGGCCAATTTCCGTCCTTTGTATCCGCCGTCCGCCAGCATCTTTTTCAATCGGGGGAAGCAGCCCTTCATCTTGTCAATAACGCCATCCGCACCGACATTGTCATGGGCATTCGCCTCGTGAACCACCACCGCAAACGTTCTGCAATCATGCCCGACCTGAAAAAGTACCTGTTTTTTTTTGCTTTTCCACTATAAAACGTTAAATTTGCAACATTGATTCATGCACGAAAATAATCTCGTGGAGTCAAGATGTTTTTTACTTATTAATTTGTTAAACGGGCACATTAACAACCATAAGTTAATACCAATACTTCGGTAAAAATTTACCGTACTAAAAAGTTAAATAATGGAAGCCGGGTG
>ENA-ORSK01001353-ORSK01001353.1-human-gut-metagenome-genome-assembly--contig:-NODE-1353-length-19674-cov-7.883225_pt1 | contig 19674 bp, 15 predicted proteins | sample MGYA00242192_ERZ509159 | MGnify/ENA primary metagenome ERZ509159 (study PRJEB26280, sample SAMEA2338663) | human gut metagenome | biome: human gut; feature: human-associated habitat; material: faeces...
AAAGTCAAATTTTGGCTATTATTTCACACCCCCACATAGGACTTCCAAGTTTGGCATAAAAAATGCGCCTGGCCTGCCCACTAAGGCGCCTTCCTTTTAAGCCAAAGGGCAGGGGATGGGTCCGCCTCGCAGAGGCGGGACCTGCGCAGCCAAAGGGATTCCCCATTACCCATCGATCCATCCTCCGCCTTTGGCGCGCCCCTTCTCCAGGGGCTGCATGTTAACGGCTAGTGTGTCATCTCAATCACATTTGGGATAATAAAAAAATTGACCCAAGTAGAGTCACTGCTGCGGAATACCGGTAGCACACCCCTCTCGCTTCGCTCGCGTCGCCCCGGTGGGAAGCGACTCACTGCATTTTGTGCGTCGCTAACGCTCCTTCAAAATGCGTTCGCTGCCACCTCAAGGGGACATGGGCTTTAGCGGTGAAGCCGCCTACTTGCGCCCCCTCTCAGGGGGAGAGAGACACAAAGTGGCGCGGGGGTTACTATCGGTACGCAGAATTATTGACTCTATCCTCCCAAAGCCATTCAGCATTATCCCAAATGTGATTAAGATGGCACACTAGTCTAACATACAGGTTCTAAAAAGCCCCATGTCGGATTGACACAAATATGCTTGAGACGCAACACTATCCCTGAGACTTGCGCCCATCATTCCTTCTGCGGCATCACGGGAAAGAAAATCTCTGTGACGTACTCATTCCAATTCGTGGTGTACCAGTGGTTTTTGATGGGAAGCACGTAGATCTGTTCTGCCGGTTCCATGCAGCACTGGGAAAGGAATGTGAGAATCTTCTCTTTCATGGCGGTTCCCCGACTGTAGAAAGTTCCCTGGAATACTACGCGGCAACAGAGGCCGGCGGGAATTTTGTGATTCACCACTTTCTCGTATTTTTCCTCTTTCGGATAGAGCACAAAGAAGGCGGTGGAGTCCAGCACGTTTCCCTGCTTCAGGTAAAAGTCCCTGTCCATGACCCAGCCCAGCTGTTTCTCCAGGACCAGGTGGTTTCCCAGCATTTCCTGGGACGCCTTCGCATACCGGGTGATCCGCTCTTTTCCGCACATACCTTTGACCAGCCGGTCCAGGTGCATATACAGTTCCGGCCGCCAGCTGATGGAGACTTCCGAGGGCACATGGCTTTCTCTCCGATCCATGGCCTTCTTGGCCTGGCCAATGGACTGCTCCAGGGCCTGGCATTTCCGGATCGTATCTTCACAGCTTCTGTACTTTTTATCCAACAGTTTCTCCATAGGCTCTTTCCCGCGATGGGTCATGTACTGCCGGATGTCGGGGATTGCCATGTCCACTCCCCGCAGGTTCACGATGATTTCCAGTTCCAGGTACTGCTTGATGGAGTAGTAGCGGTAACCGTTATCCACCACGAAGTCCGGTTTCAGGAGGTCAATGCGGTCATAGTAAAGAAGGGTCTGCTTGGAGACCCCGAATATGGCTGCCAGTTCTCCTGCTGTAAAAAAATCATCGTTGTGCATAGCCATTCTCCATTTGACAGTATAATCACTATACAGTGTAAGTTAGAATTAGTTGAAAGTACCCTTTGTGAAGCCACAAGCAAAATTATGATTTCATGAAGGTTCACATTATGTTCATTATAACACGATGCGTAAGATTCTTAAAAGAAGGAGTTTTAATGGGTCATATTCTTTTCTTATCCAATATATCTGGCAAATTCAATATCATGAAGAATGAGATGGCTTCCCTGGTGGAACGGGGCGCCATCCGCAGGGAGTCCCGGTCCCTGTTCATTGACAGCAGTACGACGTGGGAAGGGAAATGGGAGTCCCTCATCCGGGATACGGATCTTCTGGTGGTACGATGGATGGGAACGGGCCTGGATACCGCCTTTCTCCGGAAGCTCAAGGATTGTACCGACGCATGGGGGATTCCCTATTTCTTTGATGCCGGCTCCCAGGACTCGCTCTACCTGGCAGGGCTTCCGGAGGAGGTATCCTCCCGGATTATGAAGTACTTCCAGTACGGGGGACGGAAAAACTACCGGAACCTTCTTCTGTACCTGGACACCTGCCTCACTGAAAATCCGCCGGACGTGGAGGAGCCGGAGCCCCTCTGCTGGTGCGGCATCTACTACCCCGACAGCCACTCCCCCTATCTGACCCTGGAGGACTATAAAAAGAACCACATCCGTCCCGGCCGCCCTACCATAGGACTTCTCTTCTACCGGGATGAATGGCTATGGCAGGATCTTGCCTACCAGGATGCACTGATTCATGAAATCGAAAAGGAAGGGATGAATGTAATCCCTGTCTTCAGCAACGGCCTTCCCATCACGGAAATGGGCATGCCGCCGCTGACAGAGGTATTTAACCGCTACTTCACAGACTGCGGCATTCCTTCTGTAGACGTCATCATTAACCTCATGAAATTTTCCCTCTCTACCAGCGGCTCCCTCCCCGTTTCCTTCCTGAAGGGCAAGGGAGTCCCCATCCTTCTGGGCTATTCCCTGATGACGGAGTACAGGGACTGGGCTGATTCCTTCGAGGGCATGACGCCGGTGGATATTTCCATATCCATATCTCTCCCCGAATTCGATGGAGATATTCACGGGGTGCCGGTGGCCTGCAAGAAGATCCTCCCCAACGGTGAAATCCGGTATACCCCTATCATGGAGAGCCTGGTCCACATGGTACATAAAGCAGGCAAATGGGCAAGGCTCAGGCGTAAAGAAAACAGCGAGAAAAAGATCGCCATCATCTTCCATAATTATCCGCCAAAGAATTCGAACATCGGCAACGCCCTGGGCATGGACTCCATTGAAAGTGTACGGATTTTACTCAAGGAAATGGAAAGCCGGGGATACCGGGTAGATTTTATTCCCGAAGACTCGGAAGCCTTCATCAAAATCCTCACGTCCCACGCCACCAACGACAAAGCCCTCCTCACGGAGAAGCAGCTGGCAGAGGCGAAGAAGCTGCCCGCTGAAACCTATCGGTCCTACTTTGACCGCATGTCGGAGAAGACGAAGGATGACCTCGTAAAGAGCCGGGGAAATCCGCCGGGCACTGTCATGAATTACGATGGAAACCTACTGGTGCCGGGCACCATGGACGGCCACGTATTCATTACGGTCCAGCCGCCCCGGGGATTTGGCGAAGCCTCGGACAAGGTATACCACTCTCCCACCGCTTCCCCCACCCACCACTACATTGCCTTCTACCAGTGGCTCCGGGAAGAATGGAAGGCGGACGCCGTGGTCCATGTGGGTACCCACGGAAGCCTGGAATGGCTGCCCGGCAAAAATGCAGGGCTCTCCGCTTCCTGCTATCCGGACCTGGCCCTCCGGGACCTGCCCAATGTGTACCCCTACAACATGACCATCACCGGCGAAGGAATCCAGGCGAAACGGCGAAGCAGCGCCGTCCTCATTTCCCACCTGCCGGCGCCCCAGACCCAGGCCGGTACCTACGATGAGCTGGAGGAACTGGAAAAAGCCATGGATGAATACATCCATTTCCGGCGGCAGGGAGATACGGACCTCACCCATCTGGAAGAACTGATTCTGAAGAAAATGAAAGAAGCGAACCTGGAAGACGAAGTGGTACGAGATGGGGAAGAACCGTTCCCTTCCTACCTTTCCCGGCTCCACAATTATATTTCTGACCTGAAGAATATGTCTGTCCACAACGGCCTCCACATCATGGGGAGGCCGCCAGAGGGGGAAAGCCTCACAGAATACATCCGTATCCTCACCCAGCTGCCCAATGGCAAGATTCCCAGCCTGAACCAGGGCATAGCCAATTTCTATGGCATCACCTATGGGGACCTCCTAAAAAACAGTGCGGACATCTATGAACCCCTGGGCATCACCAACACCGCCCTCGTAGACCGGATAATCGATAATGCCAGGGAAGCCATCGATGTCCTTCGGACATCGGATTTCAAGGACAACTCCATTCCCTCTGTTCTTGCCCTTTCCTGGGCCAAAGAGGGGACAGAAGAAGCGAAGAAATCCCTTTCTTCCATCTGCTCCTATATCTGCCATACCATTGCCCCCCATCTGGCAGAAACATCTAATGAAATCACCCATACTCTGGATGCCCTGGAAGGAATCTACATCGAGCCTTCCCCCTCCGGCGCTCCCAGTTCCGGAGGAGCAGACCTGCTCCCGACGGGCCGAAATTTTTATGGCACCGACCCCAGAACCCTCCCCACCGAAGCGGCTTGGGCCATCGGGAAAGATCTGGCGGACCAGGTCATTGAGCGGTTCATTTCTGAAGAAGGCCACTATCCTGAAAATATCGGCATCGTCCTCTGGGCCGGAGCCAATATGCGGAGCCATGGCCAGTGCATCGCAGAAGTCCTGTACCTTCTCGGCATCCGTCCCCTCTGGCAGAGCGGCAGCGGCAGGGTCCGGGCCATTGAACCGATTCCTCTCTCCGAACTGAAGCGCCCCCGCATCGATGTGACCAGCCGTATTTCCGGGCTCTTCCGGGACGCCATGCCAGGAGCCGCTGAATTTCTGGACAAAGCGGTACTCATGGCTGCCTCCCTCGAAGAAGGGGCCGAGGACAACTACGTCAGGAAACATGTGTTGGAAGACAGCAGGGAAATGGAAACGAAGGGCATGCCCAAAGAGGAGGCCTGGCGGCAGGCTTCCTACCGGATTTTTGGGGATCCCCCCGGAGGCTATGGTGCCGGTATCCCCAACGTGCTGGAATCTAAAAACTGGACCACCATAGACGACCTGGCCAACGTATACATCCGCTGGGGCGGCCATGCCTACGGCGGAAAAACCAGGGGCGCCTATGTGCCGGAGCTCTTCCGGAAGCGCATGGGTACCCTGGATGTGACAATCAAAAACGAAGATAACCACGAACTGAATATGTTTTCCAGTGACGATTACAACGCTTACCACGGAGGTATGATTGCGGCGGTCCGGAGCGTCCGGGGCAAAGCGCCGAAATCCTACTGCGGCGACAGCACGAACCGGAGCCACGTGGTACTTCACAGCCTGCAGGAGGAAGCAAAACGGGCCTTCCGGAGTGAATCGATCAACCCCAAGTACATCGAAGGCATGATGAAGCATGGATACAAGGGCGCTTCTGACCTGTCCAACATGGTATCCCACAGTTTTCAGTGGGATACCACCAGTGCTGTCATGGAAGACTGGATGTATGAAAAGTATGCAGAAAAATATGCCCTCGATGAAAAGGTACAGAAATGGATGACCCGGGTAAATCCCTGGGCCCTCCAGCGGCTGACAGAGACACTGCTGGAAGCCAGCAAACGGGGCCTGTGGCATGCCAAAGAGGAAACCCTCAGCCGTCTGGAAGAACTGTACCTCTCCATTGAAGGAGAAATCGAAGAAGCGGGAAATGATGAATGAAGGAGGATTTCATGAAGCTCTGTACCATTTCTACCGGCGATACAGCCTATCGCTACGATAAAAGCATTGTGGTCTTTTTCCAAGAAAAGAGAAAGGTCCTGTCTACCTCCGTCTTTAATGGCGGTTACCATGAGAACTATACCGCCATCTTCAACCATGACGGGAAAGTGGGGGCCGGTATGCCCTGCGAAATGCTGGCTCCTACTTATACGGAGCATATGAAGCTTCTCTGCCGGCGGATAGGTCTTCCCCCGGACAGGGTCACCGGTATGGGGACGGCGGCGGACATGGAAAACTGCATTGTCGAAAAGCTTTCCTACAAAGAGCTCACAGTCACCGCCATCGTCACTGGAGGCATCGAAACCAACGGCGGCCGGGGGGGCGATCCGGCCACCTGGTACAAGCCTCTGGAAAAGCCAAACCGCCCGGGCACCATCAATATCATGCTGTTCCTGGACTCCGACATGCCCGCCGGCACCCTGGCCAGGGCCCTGGTCACCTGCACGGAAGCCAAAACCGCAGCTATCCAGGAACTCATGGAAGGGAGCCATTACTCCAACGGCCTCGCCACAGGATCCGGCACTGACCAGACCATTGTGGTGGCCAATACGGAAAGCCCCCTGTACCTGGAAGGCTCAGGAAAACACAGTAAAATGGGAGAGCTCATCGGCCGGGTAGTGAAAGAAGCGGTGAAAAAAGCACTGGCAAAGCAGAGCAGCCTCACGCCGGAGCACCAGCACCACGTGCTTCGCCGGCTGAAGCGCTTCGGCATCACCACCGATACCCTCTGGCAGGAGTACCTCAAAAGCACGGAAAAGCCGCTGCTGAAGCCCCTGTTTCTGGAAAAAGTGAATACCCTGGGTAAAGACCCGGCCATGGTGACCTGGACGGTACTCCTCATACACAGCATGGATGAATACCTGTGGCACCTGCTGTCAGAAGAAGAAATGAGAAAGAGCTGCGAAAAAATCCTCACCCTTCTTGCCACCCGCTACGGCTGCGAAAAAAGGGACCGGTCCTTGAAGAAGCCATCGGACATAGAAGACCTCCTCTCCGCCTGGTCCACCCTGTTTCTGGAAATCCTGGGTAAAGGGGACAAGGAACAGAAGGGTAAATGATTGGGCCCACTTCAAATGAGGCTGTGAAAAAATGTTCAATCATTTCTTCACAGCCTCATTTGAAGTGGTAAACTAAAATTGGACACAGAGGGGGTAATCTTTAGACATACAGTGTACACTGCATAGGCAGTGCAAAATAAGCACTGGACAGAGTGTCCCCCCTTTTACTGGACAGGAGGTTTGCCATGAAGTACACGAAAGAACAAAGATTGGACATCGGTCGACGAATTTACTACAGCGAAATAAGTCGGTATGAAGCCGCGGAAGAATATGGCATTAGTGAGCAAACCGCACGGAATTACATGAGAATGTATCGGGATGTCAATCGGCTGCCGCCCAAACACGGTCAGAGATCCATCGGCGCACTCTCTTTCAAGAAAGAGCCGGTAGAGCTGGATGAACTGAAATCTATGACAAAGGAGGAATTGATCCAGGAGCTGATCAAGGCCAGGATCACAGAAGCAAGGTTAAAAAAAGGATACGAGGTGAAGGGAGATGGTACGGTAATTCTATACGCCAGCAAGACTACCAAGTGATTATGGAGCTGTCAGGAGAAATCCCAGTGAAGATCCTATGTAAAGCAATGGGCATCCAGCGGAGCAGTTTCTACGCATGGAAGAAGCATCTCTCCCATCCTTCGGAAAGAGAGAAGAACCTTGCAAGCAATGTCAGGCTGTTTCAAGAATACCACTCGAAGTATCCGTCGCATGGTTACCGCTGGCTGAATGCCAAGATACGCCTAGACAAAAACATTGTCCTGTCTGACCCCTATGCTCATAAGTGTTGCAAGATTGCGGGAATCAAGAGCAAGTCCAAGCATTACCGCTACAAGAAGGCTGGAGATCCGGCACGGATATTCCCAAATCTGCTCCTGTCAGAGATGCAGATTGACGGGCCGATGCAGTGCATCGTGAGCGATATGACAGCGTTTTATGTGAAGGGCACCTACTACGAACTGACTCTTTACATGGATCTCTGGAACAATGAGATTGTCATCTATTCCCTTTCGTCAAAGCGTGGCGACCGCATGACCTATATCAGTGGGCTGAGAGATCTGATTGCATGGAAGGAGCAACATCCAGAACACCAAATGATCCTGCACACGGACCAGGGATCTGTCTACGCATCTAAGGCCTACAACGACCTGCTGCCCATGTACGGCATTACCCGGTCGATGTCACGTGCCGGAACGCCGACAGATAACGCTGCAATGGAATCTGTTAATGGATGGATTAAGGCCGAGATGTTCATGGACTTGCACGTGACCGGAGAGAAGTCCATCGAGGAAGAGGTGGATGATTACATCCATTTCTTTAACGAATATAGGCCAGCCTATACATTGGGCTACTTGACGCCGAAGCAGTACCGAGAACGCCATATTTCTAAATGCTGAACTTATTCAAGTTGTAGTTGGCATAAAGTAAAGTGTCTGGCGGTTCCCGAGACGATGTTGGAAGATTCACTGTATCTTGTACAAGTATTCAATTTTTATGCCTAATTTTTTTAGTTTAGTGTCCAATTTTTGTTGACAAGTGCACATTACTCTTGCGGGAAAGGTGCCCCGAAGGGGCGGCATGCCCCTAGGGATGCCCCTGAACCTGTTACTCCCTCATTCCTAATTCCATGGCCAGCTCCGTTGCATTTTTTGCGATGCGTGTCGCGCCATGGCGGGCGAGAAAGTTTTTATTTCTAAATCCCCATGTGATAGAGATGCAGGCAAGGCCGGCGTTTTTTGCGGTCTCTATGTCTACTTCCGAGTCACCGATATAGACAGCCTGTTCTTTCGGAATGGAAAGGTCATGGAGAATGCGATCAAGCATGTCGGGCGCAGGCTTTCTATGGATGGCAGGAGAATTGCCCATGATGGCGTCGAAAAGACCGGGGAAATGCATCGCGGCGAGCTTCGCTACATCCGCTTCGTCTTTGTTCGAGGCGACGGCGGTACGGATCCCTCTTTTCCGAAGCGCGGAAAGGAGAGCGGGGATGCCGTCGTAGGGTGTGGTGTGAAGGTGGCAGTGCGCGCTGTAGTAGGGCACGAAGATCGACTGCAGGCGGGCGGTGTCCTGCGCTGTAAGACCGTAGGAGGAAAGCGGCGTAGGATTTTCTACGTATTCCAAGTCTTCACCGGCGCATCCGGCGGCCATGGCGAGCGCTTTCTGCATGTCGGCTTCGATGCCGCAGCCGTAGCAGAGCTTCACGAGCTCTGCGGGAAATGCATGGGGCTTTCCCAGCTGGGAAAGTGCGTAATTGGTACAGATCGTAAGATCGGTGATGGTATCGAGGATCGTGCCATCCATATCGAAGAGAACTGCCTGATACATAGGGACTCCTTTTTTCGTGGTAGTGACTGGTGACTAGTGACTAGTGACTGGTGACTAGGGATTAGGGACGCACAGTGACTGGTGACTTGAATTCTACTTTCGGGCATCGCCTCATATATTTTCGGCGAAGCCGTCACCTTCATTTCTCATTTCTAATTCCTAATTCCTTATTCGAGCAGAGCTTTCATCCGTAATCAATGGACATCACGCCCTATGGGCTAGCCCTGAACCCTTTTCCCTATTCTAGCATCCCCCTTTCCATTCTGCTATAATGGGCTTTACGAAATAGAGAATGAGAAGGAAAGAAGGAATTGATATGCATTTGACCATGATGCACATGGGGATCATCATCGCGACGCTCGTATGTGTGATCGGGATCGGGATCTATAGCTCGCGGTCGGTGAGATCGGCGGCTGGATACAGCGTCGGCGGCCGGTCAGCGGGAGCGCCGCTTGTCGCAGGAAGTATCGCAGGGACGGTAGTCGGTGGCGGCGCTACGGTGGGGACGGCGCAGCTGGCGTATCATTTTGGCCTTTCCGCGTGGTGGTTCACACTGGGGAGCGGTATTGCCTTCATCGTCATGGGGCTTTTTTATGCAAAGAAAATGCGCGGCACGGGGCTTGAGACGATCCCGCAGTTTCTGGCGATGCACTATGGGAAGAAGGCGGAGGAGCTTTCTTCGGTGATTTCCTCCATCGGTATCCTTTTTTCTGCGGTGGCGAGCTGTCTGCCGGGGATAGAGATCGTAGCAGAGGTCTTTCACGTCGATGCGTATACCGCTTCTGCGCTTCTGGTCATTTTGGCCGCTGCCTATACATTCTTTGGCGGGATGAAATCAGCGGGGATCGGCGGCATGCTGAAAATGGGGATCATCTGGGTGGCTCTTTTCATCGCAGGATGGGAAGCCTTTCAGGCGGTCCATGAGACTGCTGCGTGGAGTCAGTTTCCCGCTGCCCAATTTTCCCTTTTCGGGCGCGGCGTAGAGCCTGCGCTGGCGAATCTTTTCTCCGTCCTAGTGGGGGTACTCTGTACGCAGACATATATCCAGTGCATTTTCTCTGCGGATACGCCGTCCACTGCATCGGCGGGCTGCTTTTTGGCGGCAGCCATCGTCATTCCCGTTGGTCTGCCTTCTGTCGCGGTCGGCCTCTATATGCAGACTTTGTATCCGGATATACAGCCGATCATGGTGCTTCCGACTTACCTCATCAATGAGGTGCATCCGCTCCTCGGAGGTCTGGCCATGGGCGGCATCATCCTGTCGCTGATCGGCGGTATCGGCGGGCTCACGCTCGGCATCGGTACGATGATCACACGCGATATGATCGTGCCGGTCTGCCGCATGACCGATGACCGGAAGATGCTGACGGTGAATAAGCTGACCGTGCTTTTCGTCATGCTTCTGGCCTGCTTCATCGCCATCCTGAATCGCGGGAGCGAAGTGCTCTTTTGGACGTACATTTCCATGGCGCTTCGCGGCGGCGGGATCTTCCTGCCCCTGACGCTCGCTGTTTTCTGGCCGGGGCATGTGAAGAGAGGCTGGGCCGTCCTTTCCATGCTCGGAAGTACAGCGGCTTCCCTTCTCACGGCGACGGTGGTAAAGCTCACGATCGACCCGCTCTTCGTTGGGCTGATTGTGAGCGCTCTCTTGCTCCTGCCGGGGATCCGGATGAAGAAATAAAATGAGGAAGAGGCGCTGTGGAAGGTTTTTGAAGCACTCTTCGAAAGCCGGCTGTATCTCTTGCGACTTCGTCGAATAAGCCATCAAAAAAGAGCTCCCGCGGGAGCTCTTTTTTGATTGGCTTATTCGACATCTACGGTGTCTGGTCTGCCTGCGTCATCAAGACCCAGGTAAGCCACTTCTCTGACATGACCATCATAGGTCAGAGTGATGTGGTAATGGAAGGTCTGTCCATCGAATACTTCATCACCGAGCATAATAGCGGTGGTGTAGCTGTCCGGACGGTAGTCTCTGACGGTATCGCCGACGACCGGGAACTGCAGGAATACGTATTCCTCACCCTGGTAGCTTACGCCGCCATAAACACGTTTCAGATCAGCGACGAGATATTTGTCGACGCCATTGACGATGATGCTCTTTTCAGTTACTTCTGCCATGTTTATCACCTCACGACCAATTTATAGCAAGGAAATTGCTATTTCTTCCTATAATATAACACTTTTTCATAATAAACAGAAGAGGAAAAATTTCCAGGGAAACACTGAGTAAATCGTTGTCAGATTTTACTCTTGAATTTTTATGTATGGCGAGGAATAACCTGACGCGAATAGCGGGCTGTTTAAGGAAGGTTATGACGAAGCTATGTATAAAAATTCTTGTAAAATCTGACTCTGCGATTGAATCAGCGTTTCCCTGGAGCCGCCGACCGGCCGGAAATGAAGGAGCAAAGGCGGCGCTTTTCCGGACATGCAGATCTGCCCATGCCATGATTTTCTTGACATTCCATGCCTGCTCTGTTACCATTTATAGAAATATTTCAATTCATTAAAGGAAATGTATTCTATGAATCTTGACTGACTGATGGAGCATTTATGGAACAGATCTACATTGATACGGCGAAAATTTTGAAAGCCATCTCCGATCCGAAACGGTTGAAGATCGTCGACATGCTATCTTGTCATGCCCAGTGCGCCAATAAGCTGCAGGAAGCCTTCGCCATCACCCAGCCGACGCTTTCGCATGATATGAAGGTGCTTGTCGAGTCCGGTCTGGTTCTTGATCGTCGTGATGGGAAGCACATTTTTTATACGCTGAATCCGGATGCGTTAGGTGAACTGCACACCATCATGGGGACGATCTTCAAAAAGAAAAAACGCTGCTTTGCAGATCAATAAAACGAAGCCGAGAGGCTTCGCTTTTTTGATGAAGAAAGCCTTGTGAGGGGGATCGGGAGAGTCCGGCGGTCGGGCGATCCTTTTTTCCTGTAAGGGATGGTCTCAGAACGCAGAAATGGGAGATCCGTATTTCCGGAAGCCCTGAAAACCGTGCGAAGCGCTCACCGGCATATCCGCTTCCGCGTAATGCTATTAAGTTAAGCGGAAGAACGTTCTTGGCTCCCCATCGGGGGAGCTGCCCGAAGGGCTGAGGGGGCTACGTAGCGGTATTGCATGAAAGTGTTGGAATATCGATAGCATCGGACTATTCAACATAGCACGCTATACCGCTAGCATGCCCCTATTGCCTTCGGCACTTCCCCCGAGGGGGGAAGCAAGACGTTACGTAGCTAACGATTTCCTTAACTTAATAGCATTACTCTCAAAGGGGATCCCGGTCACCGGACGCGCTTGATCCCTAATCCCTAGTCCCTAGTCACTAGTCTTACTATGATTGAATAAACGATACGAAGTCCAAAAGGAGAATACCAATGAAAGAATATAAACCATTCAAATCCGGCAAAGTTCGTGAACTGTATGATCTTGGCGACAGCCTCGTCATGGTCTGCACAGACCGCATTTCTGCTTTTGACAACATCCTGAAATGCCCGATCCCGGAAAAAGGCTGTGTGCTGAACCGCATGTCCAAATTCTGGTTCGATCTCACGAAAGACATCGTGCCGAACCATATGATCTCCATCGACACCAAAGATATGCCGGAATTCTTCCAGACTGCGGAATTTGAAGGCCGCTCCATGAAGACACAGAAGCTCGACATGATCCCGGTCGAATGCATCGTCCGCGGCTACATCACTGGTTCTGGCTGGGAAGGCTATCAGAAGGACGGCAAAGTCTGCGGCATCCAGCTGCCGGAAGGCCTGAAGGAATGCCAGAAGCTCCCGCAGCCGATCTTCACCCCATCCACCAAAGCACCGGCGGGTGAACATGACCAGAACATTTCCATGGAAGAAGGCGAAGAATGGGTAAACCGTTTCTTCCCGGGCAAAGGCAAGGAATACATGGAAAAGCTGTCTGAACTGACCTTGGCTCTTTACAACAAGTGCGCGGACTATGCACTGGAAAGAGGCATCATCATTGCAGATACGAAATTTGAATTCGGCCTCGATGAAAATGGAAACATCGTCCTCGGTGATGAAATGCTGACACCGGATAACTCCCGCTTCTGGCCGGCAAAGGGCTATGAAGCAGGCCATGGACAGCCTTCCTATGACAAGCAGTTTGTAAGAGACTATCTGAAGGCTCATCCGGGAGATACCGTACCGCAGGAGATCATCGATAAGACCATCGGCATCTATAAAGAAGCCTATGAACTTCTGACTGGCGAAAAATTTTAAGATTGGGGACTAGAAGCTGGTGACCAGTCACCATTTATATGTATAGGAGAATTCCCGAATGTACAAAAGTACAGAAATTTATGATGACAAACCCCATGAAGAGTGCGGCGTCTTCGGCATTTTCGACCATAATCTGTCGGCGGTGCATGAAGTGTACTATGGTATCTTTGCCCTGCAGCACCGCGGGCAGGAAAGTGCCGGTATCACCGTCACTGACGGCAAGGAAATGGAGACCTTCCGCGGCATGGGACTTGTAACGGAAGTATTCCGCAACCTGCCGGAAAAGGAAGGTCACATCGGCATCGGCCATGTGCGCTATTCCACGACCGGCTCTTCCATCCCGGCAAATGTCCAGCCGCTGCAGGCAGACAGCATCGATGGCCCCATGGCACTCGCGCATAACGGCAATCTGGTGAATACACTGAATCTTCGCCGCCGCCTCCTTTTGAAAGGTTCTACCTTCTCGACTTCGATGGATACGGAAGTCATCATTAAACTGCTGGCAAGAAGCCGCCGTCCGACCGAAGAAGAAAAATTCAAAGAACTGATGGATGAGATCCACGGCGCATATGCGATCGTCGCCTGCACGAATAAGGCGCTCTATGGCTGCCGCGATCCCTTCGGCTATCGCCCGCTCGTCCTCGGCAAGACCGAAACGGGCTGGGTCCTGGCTTCGGAGACGCCGGCGCTGGATGCCATCGATGCCAAATTCGTCCGTGACATCCTCCCAGGTGAAATCGTTTCCATCGATGACAATGGCGTCCGCTCCACCATGTACTGCCCGGTCGATGCTCATAAGCATGGTATCTGCTCTTTTGAATACATCTATTTCGCCCGTCCGGACTCCATCATGAATGGACAGGACATTTATCAGGCTCGCCTCAATATGGGCAAGAAGCTCTGGGAAGAATGCCGCTTCGACGGAGACGTCGTCATGAGCGTCCCGGACTCCGGCAATGTCGCTGCTCTTGGCTATGCCGTTGCTTCCGGCATCCCCTTCGTAGAAGGGCTGCTCAAGAATAAGTACATGGGCCGTACCTTCATCCAGCCGGGACAGAAAAAGCGTGAACGCGCTGTCCGCATGAAGCTGAACCCGATCCGCATGAATGTCGAAGGGAAACGCATCGTATTGATCGATGATTCCATCGTCCGCGGCACGACGAGCGGCATCATCATTAACCTTCTGCGGAACGCAGGCGCCAAGGAGATCAAGCTCTGTATCAGCTCGCCGCCAGTCAAGTACCCCTGCTTCTTCGGTATCGATACCGCGGAAAGAAAGCAGCTTATCGCAGCGAAGTATTCGACCGAAGAGATCTGCTCCATGATCGGCGCAGATGCCCTACACTACCTTTCCCTGGAAGGGCTTGCAGAGTCGATCTCCTGCATCAAGAAGGAAGATATGTGCTTTGCCTGCTTCGATGGCATCTATCCGGAACACGTTCCGCACAACGGCCTCGGAAGCATGGATGATGAGGAATAGCTGATAAATTAGTGGCTAGGGATTAGGGATTAGGTTTCCTGCTTGTGGCGCAGGACAAGGTGCCACGAAGCGGCTAGCATGCTAAGCGCATGTATCGTTTTTCTCGTATCGTCATTCCGAGCGAAGCCCTCGAATCTTTGTGCTGCTGGCAAAATGGAGAGATGAACAGGCATTTCAATCGATGTCTCGGTATTGCATGCCAGCTGCGGGCATTGCCTCATATAATAATGCGGCGCTTTGATTTATGCGCTGCACCATTTCCATTGAACCCTCAGAACCTATAGAACCTGCTGAACCCATTTCTAACATCTTTATTTATACATTTATACACGGAGGAACTATGGCTGAAAAGAAGAAAGGCCTGACCTATGCAGAAGCCGGCGTCGATATCGATGCAGGAGAAAGAGAAGTAGAGCTGATCAAGAGATCCGTACAGGCGACCTATACCCGCGGCGTCATGGGGGATCTTGGTGGATTCGGCGGACTCTTCCGCCTGAAAGAAGAACTCTCCGATGATCCGATCCTTGTCTCCGGCACGGATGGTGTCGGCACGAAGCTGCGTCTTGCCATTGAGATGGGCATCCATGATACCATCGGGCAGGACTGTGTCGCTATGAGTGTCAATGATGTCCTGGTACAGGGCGCACGTCCGCTCTTTTTCCTCGACTACATTGCGACCGGCAAACTGGAACCAGAACTGATGGCAGAGATCGTAAAGGGCGTCGCAGATGCCTGCATCGAGTCCGGCTGCGCGCTGCTGGGCGGTGAGACCGCAGAAATGGCTGGCTTCTACGCTAAGGGGGACTATGATGTTGCAGGCTTTGCTGTCGGCATCGTGGATCGCAAAGACATCATCACCGGCGAAGACATCAGGGAAGGAGACGTCATCCTCGGCCTGCCATCCACGGGCGTTCATTCGAATGGCTACTCTCTGGTGCGCCGCATCATCAAAGACAATGGCCTCTCGCTCAAAGAAACGTATGAAGGCTTTGACAAGCCGCTTGGCGAAGTCCTCCTTACCCCGACCCGTCTCTATCCAAGACCTGTACTTCCGGTGCTGAAAGGCGCGAAAGTAAATGGTATGGTACATATCACGGGCGGCGGATTCTATGACAATATCCCGCGCGTACTTCCGAAAGGCACCCGCGCGGTCCTCGATGCGGACAAATGGCCGATGCTTCCGATCTTCCCGTTCCTGCAGCGTGAAGGCGGCGTCGAAGCGCATGAAATGTACCGCACCTACAACTGCGGCCTTGGCATGCTCCTCATCATGAGCCGTGAAGAAGCCGAAAAGGCGAAGGAAATCCTCGCAGCCATCGAAGAACCGGTCTACGAAGTCGGCGAGATCACGAAAGGCGAGCAGGATGTCATTGTGACAGGTGGTCTTTTCCATGAGTAAGAAAATTTTGATTTTCGCTTCCGGCCGGGGATCGAATGCAGAAGCCATCCATGAAGCGACGGTCAATGGTACCATTGACGGCACTGTGATCGGCGTTATCTGCGACCATGCCGATGCCCAGGTCCTTGAACGCGCCAAGCACTGGAATGTACCTGCGACGGTTCTCGAACGCAAAGACTTCGCGACCAAGGCGGACTTCAATGCAGCCATTCTGTCTGCTGCCAAGTCCTATGCGCCAGACCTCATCTGCCTTGCGGGATATATGCGTATCTGCGGGGAAGAACTTGTGAATGCATTCCCGAACCGCATCATCAATATCCATCCGGCGCTTCTCCCGAGCTTCCGTGGACTTCATGCCCAGCGTCAGGCAATCGAAGCGGGCGTAAAAGTCGCAGGCTGCACAGTCCACTTCGTGGGCACCGGTCTTGACGACGGCCCGATCATCACGCAGGTCGCTGTGCCTGTCTACGACGATGACACCGAAGACACACTTGCAGATCGCATCCTTGAGCAGGAGCACCCCGCCTACGTTCGCACCGTAGCAGCTTACTGCCGTGATGAACTCCATGTAGAAGGACATCATGTGACGGGGATGCATAGGGAAAAGTGACTAGTGGCTAGGGATTAGGAGCCTCGAGTGACTGGTGACTTGAATACGACTTTCAGGCATCGCCATTATTTCTACTCTGCGGCGCTTCTATTTTATGATGCGCCGCCCCTGAACCCTGAACCCATAAATAAAAGGAGGAATATCAATGGCAATTAAAAGAGCACTGATCAGCGTATCGGACAAGACCGGTGTCGTAGAATTTGCAAAAGGCCTTCATGAACTGGGCGTGGAGATCATTTCCACCGGCGGCACGATGAAAGCCATCGCGGATGCCGGCATTCCGGTCAAGTCCGTTTCTGAAGTGACCGGTTTCCCGGAAATGATGGACGGACGCGTGAAGACACTGCATCCTATGATCCATGGCGGCATCCTTGCCATCCGTGATAACCCGGACCATGTAAAAGCGATGAAGGAGCATGGGATCACCGGCATCGATCTTGTCGCTGTCAACCTGTACCCCTTCCGTGAAACCATCGCCAAGCCGGATGTGACCCGCGCTGAAGCGATCGAGAATATCGATATCGGCGGCCCATCCATGGTTCGCGCGGCAGCAAAGAATTACAAATACGTCACCATCGTTGTCGATCCGTCCCAGTACAGCGACATTCTGGAATGCATCAAGTCAGATACGCTCACCGAAGAATTCCGTCTGGATCTCTCCAGAAAAGCCTTCCTGCATACCGGACTCTATGACTGCGCGATCGCTGACTATATGACGAAAGAAGTCAATGGCAGCAAAGATACCCTGCCGGACATCTACAGCAAAGCGTATGTGAAAGTACAGGACCTGCGTTACGGCGAAAACCCGCACCAGAAAGCCGCTTTCTACAAAGATCCGGAAGTGAAGGGCGGCATCGCGGATGCGAAACAGCTGCACGGCAAAGAACTCTCTTACAACAACATCGTCGATATGGAAGCGGCCTGGGATCTGGCCAGCGAATGGAAAGACCAGCCGGCCTGCGCCATCATCAAGCACACAAACCCATGTGGCTGCGCACTTGGTGAGAATGCACTCGATGCATTCAAGAAAGCCTTCGCGGCTGACAGCAAGTCTGCTTTCGGCGGTATCGTCGCGATGAATCGCGAATGCGACAAGGCAACGGCAGAAGAAATGAAACCGATTTTCTTCGAAGTCGTCATGGCACCGAAATTCTCCAAGGAAGCCTTGGAAGTGCTGGAAACGAAGAAGAATATCCGCCTGATCGAAGTACCGTCCCTTACGCATGAAGAGCTGCAGCTGCACAAGGTATCTGGCGGCCTCCTGATCCAGACACCGGACAACAGCACAGAGACCCGCGCGGACTGCAAGATCGTCACTGACAGAGCGCCGACGGAAGAAGAATGGAAAGCACTGGAATTTGCCTGGGTCATCGTCAAGCATGTGAAGTCGAATGCGATCGTCCTCACAAATCAGGACACCACCCTGGGCGTCGGTGCCGGCCAGATGAACCGCGTCGGCTCTGCTGACATCGCGATTGCAGAAGCAGGCGAAAAAGCGAAGGGCTCCGTCATGAGCTCCGATGCATTCTTCCCCTTCGGTGACACCATTGAAGCCGCAGGAAAGGCAGGCATCACGGCTGTCATCCAGCCGGGCGGATCCATCAGAGATCAGGAGTCCATTGACATGGCAAATAAATATGGCATTGCGATGGTATTCACCGGACATCGTCATTTCCGCCATAGCTGAGAGAGGAAGATCGTATGAAAGTTTTAGTGATTGGGAGCGGCGGCAGAGAACACGCGCTGCTCTGGAAATTATCGCAGAGTCCGTCGGTGACGGATGTCTATGTCGTCCCGGGCAATGATGGAATGAGCGATGTCGCATCACTCATTCCTATCAAAGGAAATGATGATATCATCGACTTCGCCCGTCTCATGCAGGTTGATCTCACCGTCGCTGGTCCGGAGACCGTCCTGACCGAGGGCCTTGCGGATGAATTTGAAAAGAGAGGCATGGCCTTTTTTGGCCCGTCCAAGGCAGCGGCCCGCATCGAAGGCTCTAAAGGATTCGCCAAAGCTCTCATGAAGAAATATGGCATCCCGACAGCTGCGTATGAGACATTCGATGATGAAGAAAAAGCCATCGCTTACCTCAAAGCCAATGATACCTATCCGATCGTCATCAAGGCTGACGGTCTGGCCTCCGGCAAGGGCGTCATCATCGCACAGAGCGAAGAAGAAGCCATCGACACCGTGAAGGATATGCTCGAAGGGCATACCTTCAGCGGCGCCGGCAGATCGGTCGTCATCGAAGAATTCATGGAAGGCGAAGAAGCCAGCATGCTCTGCTTCTGCGACGGGACGAATGTCGTCCCCATGATTTCCGCGCAGGACCACAAGCGTATCTTTGACTTCGATAAAGGACCGAATACAGGCGGCATGGGTGCCTATGCTCCCGCACCGGTCATGACCAAAGAGATGTGCGAAGAAGTCAATGTCCGCATCCTCCGTCCGATCGTAGCGGCCATGAAGAAGGAGGGCTACCCCTTCAAAGGTTGCCTCTATGCCGGCCTCATGATCACCAGCGAAGGGCCGAAGGTGGTAGAATTCAACTGCCGCTTCGGGGATCCGGAAACAGAAGCTGTCCTCCCGCTCTTTGACGGCGATCTCGCTCGTGTCATGCTCGACTGCGTCCATGGTACGCTCTCCGACGAAGCTGTCGTCTGGAAGAAAGCCTGCGCCGTCGATGTCGTGCTCGCCTCCGAAGGATATCCGGCTTCTCATTCCTCCGGCGAAGTCATCTCCGGCATTGAAGACGCAAAAAAGGCAGGCTGCCTTGTGTTCCATGCAGGTACTGTCAAGAAGAATGGCCAGTACGTCGTCAATGGCGGCCGCGTGCTGAACGTCGTTGCTCTTGCGGATACCCTCGCCGAAGCGAAGGCGAAAGCCTATGAAGGCGTCAGCCGTATCTCCTGGCGCGGTATGCAGTATCGTCACGATATCGCAGACAAAGGCCTTCTGCATCTGGAAGCGAAGAAATAAATGAAAGGGGTTGTGAAGAAATGAATCCTCATTTCTTCACAGCCCCTTTTTATTTTGCTTTCATTTGGTTCAGAGTTCAAGGTTCAAGGTTCAGGTGGCGGCTTCGCCGCCTTTTTTAGAAGATGGTATTCTCGTATCGCAGCCTTCCC
>ENA-ORSK01001356-ORSK01001356.1-human-gut-metagenome-genome-assembly--contig:-NODE-1356-length-19647-cov-3.849479_pt1 | contig 19647 bp, 16 predicted proteins | sample MGYA00242192_ERZ509159 | MGnify/ENA primary metagenome ERZ509159 (study PRJEB26280, sample SAMEA2338663) | human gut metagenome | biome: human gut; feature: human-associated habitat; material: faeces...
TCGATTATCAAGACATACATCGAGAATCAGGAGACGCCGAGCTAAACAAAACCGCTCGGCTTATATCGCCGCCCTGAAGGACGGAGCTTGACGCCGAAATTTGGTAAGAGAAAAGACAAATCCGAACGTCTCAGGAAATGCCGTCACCAATCCTAATAAAAAGGGAAAGTGACGGCCTTGCGTTAAAACAAGGCGTCCGGATACAGTTCCGAGAGCACCTGTCTGAGAACGGAATCGAGCATAATCGGCAGGTGTTTCGTTTCGACTTTTCGGATGTTTAAGGCTTTGGAAAGCAGCGTGCGCCAAAAGTCAGGGCATTCGCCCTCGGCCCAATCCCCGCGACCACGTCCGAAATGCGCCACAGCCAAATATAGGAGCAAGGCTTCTAGAGCAAAGTTACGGATGGCGGCGTCCGACCAGGCGACAACGGTCCCTTCCTTGGCATCGCGCCGTGTGTTGTAGGCAATGGCAAGTCCCACACCCCCTAAGGCCCCTAAGACGCTTCCGATGAGGGTTCCGAGCCCCATCGATAAGCCCCCGGTGGTCAAATCGGCCGCAAGTCCCCCGACTGCTCCCGAACCGACAGCGCCTGCTAAGGCGGCATTTGTCGTTTTCATCGGAGAGGAGATTTCCCAGTCGCTTTGAAGACGATTGAAAAGTTCCTTTTTCACGCCTTTGCCGCGCAGCCGATTGGCGGCAATGAGTTTGTCCGTTAGGTCGCAGAAAGCATCGGTCGCACGGGCGCACAGCGCCGTCTGCGCGGATTTTACGGGGTCTGCGGTATCATCGCCTCCGCGAATGAGTTTCAGACGCTTGCCGAGACTTTTTAATTGATAAGTAAACGAAAGGTCCCCGGTCGCTTCCTTGTCGTTCATGATGCGCTCGAGCGTGTGCATGAGAGCTTCAAGACTTGCTGCGTACGCCGCACGTCTTTGTCGCGACCACGTTTCACGCAAGGATTCGAAGGCAGCCTTTTGTTCCTCGGGCAACGCGTTGCCGATGGCGTCTAAAAGCGTAAATTCCTGCACCCAGCAACGGGCAAAGGCATCCATCGGGAGCACTTTGCTTACAATCGGATAACCGCGCATCGCCTCATTCCAACGCGCCACATCCAAAGCTTCTTCTTTCGCGGGGCGCGGCTTCCCCATCTGATTTAAAAGCACAATCACGGGCTTTTTGACCCACGCGAGGATACTCATCTCGGCTTTGACATAGGGAGCCTCGTCCGGGAGCTCTGCGGCATTGACAAGATAAAGCACGATGCTCGAAGTGTCGCGCACGTGCTTTAGGGCTTTTTGATTGAGCCACTGGGCTTTATTGGTAAAGCGATCCCAAACTTCGGATAAGAACCACCCGACCGGGTTTTTTCGCCCCTCCAAGCGCTTGGCAAGAGCCACGGAATTTCCGAACCCCGGAGTGTCCCAGAGAACCAGTTCACAGCCTTCGGCGTTACGCGCTAAAACGTACTCATCGGTCGTCTCGGTCACGTGCGCCCGGTCGGCCACTTCACCGACGTCACGCGAAAGAAGCGTGCGCGCGAGCGTCGTTTTACCGATGTTCGTGTGACTGACTAAACTTAAATGAATGCGAAGTGTGTCTTTGGACATGAATCATTACCTCGGTGTCTTTCGATCGACAACCGAACTTCTTGTGGACGCCCATTGTCGCATATTTCGCACGAGCGTAACCGCGTCGCCTTCATACACAAAGACCGTCAGTCCGAAGCTTGCGGCAAATCGCGTCCAGGTATCGATGCGTTCCGTCAGGCGCCCCGGATACACATCAAACCGATCCCGAAGTCGTCGTATGTCCAATAAAACCGCGCATAAAAACGCCTTTTCCTTTGTTTCGGTGTTGTTGACGGTGCTAAATAGCGCACCGGCTAATTCCTCTTCGGGCGTTTTCAGAGCATCCGAAAGGATTAGGACGAACGGATTTTCTCCGTCTCGGAAGATATCGGGGACGACAAAGGGCGGCGCGTCGTAGTCAAGTTCCTCCACAATCGGTTTGGGATTGCCCCAAAGAACCGAGAGATTGTCGAGGGTCGCTTTGTCCGAGCCTTTGAAGGCTTTGTCGGCAATGATGACAAGGGGGCCCAAATGCACCGATTCTTTTCCTTCGGTTAACACCGAGACAAAGTACGAATCCGAGACCGTCAGATGTAAGCGGTTGAGACAAAATCGCGCCGCACTTAAAGAAATGAGGGCTAAAAGAAGACGCGGAATGATTACGAAGACCGTTAAAAGCACCATCATGCGAATGAGCCACGGAGCGGCATTGACCTGATGCATCCGAAACACAAGACGGTCCGACTGCATCGCTTCCAGAGTCGCGGCATCGGGCAGGGTCCCTCCGAATGGAATCAGCCCGTAGGTCCAATCGATAAAGGCCTTGACGGCTTCCGGGTTTTGGGCAAACCAGGTACTTTCCCAGCCGACGACAAAGGCCGTCGAAATCCCTCGAAATCCGATTTCGGCAATCAGACCAAAGGCAAACGCCAGAGCGGCCAAGTGCATCAGGTACGCCGCCTGTTTTTCATAGACAGGGACAAGGAGCTGAGCCATCTCGACTCGGAGCGCCGTATCCGGAGATGTTCGGCGCAAAAGACGCGTGAGCTTTCCGGCTAAAAGCGCCGAAACAGTCCCCCGAACGGGAAAACGGTCAGGACAAATAAGCCCCAGGGCACCTAGGAGCAAAATCCCGTAGATAAGGACGTTCCACGCAATCACACCCCAAAACGGGAAGGAGAGCAAATTGATAAAGGGTTCGGGCGAGGCAAGCTTATCGGTCAGCGCCCCGAGGATAAAGGCCGCAAGAAAAAGAAGTCCGGCGGCATTGCGAATCGAAGGCCTGCGGCTCGGAGTTTTTGACGCGGCATCCTCTTGCCCGACTGCTTGCAAGACGGCCTTAGCGCGCTCGGTTAAATACGTTGCCTCATCGGCACTCTCGCCTAAGCGATGTGCCGTCGCTTTGCTGATGACGGCACTTTGAATGACGTGTCCGGACGCAGCCTGCTCGAGGGCTTTGGCCCGAAGGATCGTCCTTGCCTGCTCGTAGGTGACGGTAATAAAGGGTTCGTGCATAACGGCTATTCGGAAAACGAGGCTATTGACGGCATTTTATCGCCCGATGCGCCGTGTTTTCGTTGCAGATTGTCAGTAAGTTTGGCAAGATGCACAATTGCCTTTTGTTTTTCGCGAGGAAAATATCGGTGGATAAGGTGCTCACTTTTGCGCATTCACCTTTTGAATTACACGCGCCGTATGCGCCGGCAGGCGACCAGGCTCAGGCGATTGAGGAACTCACTGAGGGGGTTCGAGAGGGCTTGACGGCTCAGACGCTTCTCGGGGTTACGGGATCCGGTAAGACCTTTACCATGGCCAATGTCATTGCCAGAATCGGCGTTCCCGCGCTGATTATGGCGCCTAATAAAACGCTTGCGGCTCAGCTTTATTCGGAAATGCGTGATTTTTTCCCGAATAATGCCGTCGAGTACTTTGTCAGCTACTACGACTACTACCAGCCTGAGGCCTATGTTCCTGCGCGTGACCTCTTTATCGAAAAGGATGCGGCTATCAACGAGCATATTGAGCAGATGCGTCTTGCGGCCTCCAAAAGCATCCTTGAGCGGCGCGACACGATTTTGGTTTCGACCGTCTCGGCCATCTACGGCATCGGAAAGCCGGAAAGTTACACGCAAATGCGCCTGATTTTGCGACAGGGTGACACTAAGGAGCGCTCGACGATTGTTTCGCAGTTGGTGAAAATGCAGTATCGGCGTAACGACATGGATTTTGTGCGAGGAACGTTCCGTGTGCGCGGTGACACGATTGACGTTTTCCCGGCTGAGCATTCGGAAGCGGCCGTCCGTATCGAACTTTTTGACGATGAGGTTGATGCCGTCAGCCTCTTTGACCCCTTAACGGGAAAGGTGCTTCAACGGGTCCCTCGCTTTGTCGTCTACCCGGCAAGCCACTACGTTACGCCGCGCGATGAAGTCGTGCGAGCCATCGGAACGATTAAGGCCGAGCTTTCCGAACGCCTGAAAGAATTGGAAGGGGCCGGTAAACTCGTTGAGGCTCAGCGGCTGAAAGAGAGAACGCTCTTTGACTTGGAAATGCTCGATCAGGTCGGCTTTTGCAAGGGTATTGAAAACTACTCACGGCACCTGACGGGATTAAATCCCGGGGAAGCTCCGCCGTGCCTGATTGATTACCTGCCGCCCGATGCCCTGATGTTTTTTGACGAAAGCCATGTTTTGATGGGGCAATTGCACGCGATGTATCGGGGCGACCGTTCACGCAAAGAAACCCTGGTTGAGTACGGATTTCGACTCCCTTCGGCTTTGGATAACCGGCCGCTTCGATTCGATGAATTCGAACGCAAGATGCGACGCAGCATTTTCGTTTCGGCGACACCTGCCGAATACGAATTAGAAAAAAGCTCACAGATTGTCGAGCAGGTCGTGCGGCCGACAGGCTTAGTCGATCCGGAATTAGAAGTTCGACCGGCGACAACGCAGGTCGATGACGTACTTGATGAGATTCGAGAACGCGTCAAAAAACATGAACGCGTTTTAATTACGACGCTGACAAAAAAGATGGCCGAGGAACTCACGCAGTACCTTGACGAACACCACGTCAAGGTTCGGTATTTGCATTCGGATGTCGATACCGTCGAGCGCGTGGAGATTATTCGCGATTTACGTGCAGGGGTTTTTGATGTGCTCGTCGGTATTAACCTCTTGCGTGAGGGACTTGACATGCCGGAGGTGTCTCTGATTGCCATTCTCGATGCCGACAAAGAAGGGTTTTTGCGTTCGACGCGTTCTTTGATTCAGACTATCGGGCGTGCGGCGCGTAATGTGCATGGAAAAGCCATTTTGTACGGCGACACCGTGACCGATTCGATGAAAGGCGCGATTGAAGAAACTGAGCGGCGTCGTAAAAAGCAAACCGATTACAACAAAGCGCACGGCATTACGCCCAAAAGTGTTGTTAAAGCTGTCCGAGACATCATCGACGGCGTTTACAAGAACCCCTCGGAAACAGAGCGCCAAAAAGGTCTGGATGAAGCACTTAACACGGACGATCCTCAGGCGGTGGCTCGAGCAATCCGAGAGACCGAAAAGAAGATGCTCGCCTGTGCTCGAGACTTGGATTTTGAGCAAGCGGCTGTTTTGCGAGACCGCTTGGAAGCATTGCGTCGTCGTGTTTTCGGCGCGGACCGGAGCGCCTAATCGGTCGCTAGGAAGTCACAAGAAGGGTGTTAATCAAATTCGGCAAGTCCGATACCCTTCGGGCCAGTGCGGTTGCTCCCCAGTTTTGAGCATCGGTTCCGTAGCCCCAAAGAGCGGCAATTGAGGACATTCGGGCAGCACAAGCCGCCGTAATGTCGCGTTGCTCGTCTCCGATATAAAGGCACTCGGTGACCGGATACGCAAGGCGCCGTGCGGCCTCTAAAAGCGAGTCCGGAGCCGGTTTCATTTTCGGGGTTGTGTCGCCTGCAATGAGCACGTCGGGCTCGGCAATCGGACCGATTAAATCCTGAACTAAGGGTCCTGCAAGGTACATGGCTTTGTTGGTGACAATGCCCCAACGTTTCCCGTCGGCCGCAAGATCTTTGAGAACGGCATCAATTCCGGCAAATGGCGCGGTGTTATCGCGCATGTGCTCGCTGTAGTCGGATAAAAAGCGAGCTCTTAATTCCGGATACTGAGGATTGTCGGGGAAAACGTCCAGTGCTTTGGCTAAAAGCCCTTTGGCGCCGGTGCCGGCAAAGGGGCGCAAGTCTTCGTACGCAATGGGCTCTAGGCCGAGCGCAATGCGCAACCGGTTAGCTGCTCCGCACAAGTCCGGCGCCGTATCGATGAGCGTCCCGTCCAAGTCAAAAAGAACAAGTCCCCGAGCCATGAAAAACCTCGTTTAGTTCGAAAGTGCCTTTTTCTTGGTGACGTGACCGACTTTGCGGGCTCGGGTTTTGCGCGGGGTAATCGGAGATTTGGCCGCAAAGCGCTTAGTCGGTTTGCGGGCCGGTTTTACCGGTTCGTCCTCCTTTTCCTCCGGAATCGGACGATATAAAACCAAAGTTTTGCCGATGGCTTGAATGCGGGCTGCCCCCAATTTGTCAGCGAGTTCCGCATAGATGCGAGCGCGTTCTTCGCGGTCGTTGCCCGGAACCTTGACTTTCACGAGACCGTGTGCCGACAGTTCGCGGTCGACTTCCTTGATGACGGCATCGGTCAATCCGGCATTTCCCAAAAGAATCGAAAAGGTGATGTGATGCGCTTGAGCACGCTGGAGCAAGCGTTCGTCGCGCTCGAGAATAAGTTCAGACATAATTCGCCTACCGAAAATTTTCCATCAGGCGCATTTTAAGGCACTGGTATGCCCAAGTCAGCAAAGAAACTGCGTTCGAATCCGGCGTGGATCGAACGCCATATCAACGATCCGTTTGTCAAGAGAAGCAAGGCCGAGGGGTATCGAGCTCGGTCTGCCTACAAGCTTTTGGAACTCAATGAGAAGGAAAAACTTTTTCGCCCCGGCATCACTGTTGTCGATTTGGGAAGTGCTCCGGGCAGTTGGACTCAAGTCGCACGGTCCAAAATGGTCAACGTAGCCGGGAAGTTTTCCGGACATCTTATTGCTATGGATATTCTCCCGATGGAACCGGTGCCGGACGCCGTTTTCCTGCAAGGAGACTTTCGCGAGCAAGAGGTTGCCGATCAATTGTCCGCGCTGTTAGCCGACGGAAAGGTCGACGTTGTCTTAAGCGATATGGCTCCGAATCTATCGGGCATTCCGGCTGTCGATGCAGCGGCCAGTCTCCTTTTAAATGAACTTGCGCTTGAGTTTGCTTTGGAGCACTTGTGCGAGAACGGCGTCCTTGTTGTCAAAGCCTTCCAAGGGTCGGGTTATTCGCAATTTATCGAAACCGTGAAACGGCACTTTAAGTCCGTGGCACAACGCAAACCCGAGGCCAGTCGCGATACGAGCCCGGAAATGTACGTTGTTGCGAAAAATCTTAAGCATGGCAAGGGAGTTTCCTAGCGTCGACTTTTGTTTTGGGGTGGCGGACGAAGGATTGTTGCCCGGTTTTTCCTTGCGTGTCTTGAGCGAGAAACCGAGCACTGCCGACTCTCGTACGTATAGTTCTTTCCAAGAAAAACCCCCGTGTAAACAGGAAAAAATGCCCTAATCCGTTCTCAAGTTTGCCCCGTACGACAACGCGAATATCCAAACACTGCATCAGGGGATTTTGCCTACGTTGACAAAACGGAATTTATTGCCGAACTTGAGGATTCTTGGTGCCTTTATCCCTTCATTGTTCGCCCTTGCCGCTTCGGAAAGAAACGGTTCACACAAATGCTACAGGCCGACTACGACATTGCGGCGGCCAAGGACTTTGAACGCAACTTCGACGGTACCTATCTCGGCGAGCACAAGACAACCCTTGCCAACACGTTTCGGGTCATCCGCTTGGATTTTTCCGGAATCGATGCCGATATATTTACGGAAGGTTTTGTGGCAAATGTTCGAGACGGACCGCTGGATTTTTCTCTTCGGAACAACTTCAAAGAGGGAACCGAACTTTTACAAGGGCATTATCGCTCTCGGGCCTTGCTGCTAATGGCTTTTCTTTTTGTTTATAAGCAGTACTTTACAGATTCGATTTATCTCGTTGTCGATGAATACGATCAGGGAGCCGATGAGGTTTTGGCGATGAATACGGATTCTTTTCGAGACTTGACGCGCTTAGGAGGGGTTCTCAAAACTTTTTACTTCAGAATTAAAGATTTCGCCGCAAAAAGCACCATTGCATGCATTTTCATCAGCGGCGTGACGACAATTCAGCTCGACTCGATGGTTTCGGGGCTTTCCATTGCGAAGAATTTCACGGCAAATGCCCAATTCACGAACTATGTTCGGTTTTACGGAGACAGATCTTTGCAACTGGATCGCTCAACTCGTTGACTTGAAGCGATACGGATAATCTCTGGACGAAGTCCTGACTCGCATGAAGGGGTGGTACAACGGATACTGCTTTTTTCCTTGCAATTCGTTGCAAATTGACGGCGTTTTGTGCTCTGAAAAGCGGTGAAAGTCGGCTAAAACAGATAGACTGTTACACAAATTCGTGCGGACGGGATGTTCGCTTACAAAGAAAGGAGTCCTAACTTTGGACAAGAGGATGATGCAACGCTTGGCGGTCTGGTGTTTGATCGCCTTTGTGCTTTTTACGGTTTTCCGGCAATTTAGCGGCGAACGTACGGTGGCTGGAAACTTAGACCAGACAAGTTATACCCAGTTCATGGACGATGCCAAAGCCGGCAAAATTCGGCGTGTGGACGTGCAGGGGCGACGCATTACTGTAACGCCTGCTGAGGGTGCGACCTATACGATTACAAGTCCGGGAGACCTGTGGATGGTCGAGGACCTGCGCAAGAACGGCGTGCAGGTTTACGGAAAGCCCGATGAGGAGCCTTCCTTTATCGAGCAACTTCTGATTAGTTGGTTCCCGATGATTCTTCTCATCGGTGTGTGGATCTTCTTCATGCGTCAGATGCAGATGGGCGGCAAAAACGGCGGTCCTTTCTCGTTCGGAAAGAGCAAGGCCCGCATGCTCGATGATTCGGCGAACAAGGTTCGTTTTTCCGATGTCGCCGGGTGCGATGAGGCCAAGGAAGATGTTCAGGAAGTTGTCGATTTCTTGAAAGACCCTTCGAAGTACCAGCGCTTGGGCGGGCACATTCCCCGCGGAATTTTGCTCGTCGGTTCGCCGGGTACCGGTAAGACGCTTTTAGCCAAGGCCATTGCCGGCGAAGCCGGAGTTCCGTTCTTTTCCATTTCGGGTTCGGACTTTGTGGAAATGTTCGTCGGTGTCGGTGCTTCCCGTGTGCGCGACATGTTCGAGACAGCCAAAAAGAACGCTCCGTGCATTATTTTTATTGATGAAATCGATGCCGTGGGGCGTCAGCGCGGAGCCGGACTCGGTGGCGGCAATGACGAACGTGAGCAGACCTTAAATCAGATGCTCGTGGAAATGGATGGTTTTGAAACCGGCACGAATGTGATTGTCGTTGCTGCGACGAACCGCCCCGATGTTCTCGATCCGGCTCTGATGCGCCCGGGGCGTTTTGACCGTCAAGTCGTCGTGCCGCTTCCCGATATTCGCGGGCGCGAACAGATTCTTGCCGTGCACATGAAAAAGATTCCCCTGGGTGCGGACGTGCAGACGGATGTCCTTGCGCGCGGAACACCGGGCTTTTCGGGTGCCGATTTGGCGAACCTAGTCAATGAAGCGGCACTTTTTGCGGCGCGCCGTAACGGGCGTGTTGTGGAAATGCACGACTTTGAATTGGCCAAAGACAAAATCATGATGGGCGCAGAACGTAAGTCTATGGTCATGACCGAAGACGAGCGGCGCAATACGGCCTATCACGAATCGGGTCACGCTTTGGTTGCCAAATTAATGCCCAAGTCCGATCCGGTTCACAAGGTGACGATTGTGCCGCGCGGACGTGCTTTGGGCTTGACGATGCAGTTGCCGGAAACGGACCGCTATGCCTACGATAAGCAGTATCTTCTGACGCGCATTGCGATTTTGTTCGGTGGTCGTATTGCCGAAGAAGTCTTTATGCACCAGATGACGACCGGGGCGAGTAACGACTTTGAGCGAGCCACGCAACTTGCGCGTGATATGGTTATGCGTTTCGGGATGAGCGACAAGATGGGCGTCATGGTCTATGCCGAAAACGAAGGTGAAGTTTTCTTGGGACGTGCCGTGACGAAGACAACGCACATTTCCGAAAAGACGATGCAGGCCGTCGATACCGAAATTCGTCGAATCCTCGAAGAGCAGTACGGAGTGGCCCGAAAGCTTATCGAAGAGCATCGCGACAAGATTGAGAAGATGGCCTCGGCCCTGTTAAAGTGGGAAACGCTCGACGCTGAGCAACTTGACGACATCATGGCCGGTAAAGACCCGCGCGAGCCCAAACCTCCGGAATCCAAGGATGCGCGTAAGCTTGCGGAGTCTCAGGACAAAGCACGGCCTCAAGCCAAAGAGGGCGATTCCGTAAAGGTTTCTTCGGAAGAAAAAGAGCCGGGAGACAAGGCGCCAAAGGAAACGGCGTCTGAGTCGGTCCCCTCCGCGCCAGCAAGTGACGAGTCAAAAGAATCGACCCCGGAGGATTCCGTTAAGAAATCGCGCAAACGCACGGTCAAAAAAGACGCATCTGCTGAGTAGCTTTTTTTTGAGACACTCGTTTTCTTCGAGGCGCCCTTAACCGGGCGCTTTCGGTCTTAGGGAGGTTTTCATGTCAGAAGTACACATCTGGCAATGCCGTGACCGTGCGGTTAACCTGGGTAAACCCGTGATTATGGGTATTGTCAATGTCACCCCTGACTCGTTTTCCGACGGGGGCAATCACGCAACCGTGAGTGAGGCTCTTGCCTTTGCGCGTCAATTAGCACATGAGGGCGCCGACATTCTGGATGTCGGAGGCGAATCGACGCGCCCTGGCTCAACACCGCTTGGACCTCGAGAAGAACAGAAACGCATTCTTCCTGTTGTCAAAGCGTTGGTGTGTGAGGGGTACACGGTGTCAGTTGACACCTATCACCCCGAAACCATGCGTGCTGTTTTAGCTCTCGGCGCCCACATCATTAATGACGTGCGAGGATTTACGCAAAAAGGAGCCGTTGAAGCGGTAAGTGCAAGCGGAGCCGGTCTTGTTGTCATGCATTACGAGGCCGTGCGCCCAGGCCGTCTTTTTCAAGACATCGAAGCATTTTTAGAACATCAAAGCCGAGCGCTTCTTGTGGCCGGAGTCCCTGCTCGGACGATTTGCTGGGATCCCGGGTTCGGGTTCGGAAAAACGATGGAAGAAAACCTGACGCTCTTGGAGCACTTTGAGGATTTTCGTTGTCCGAATTACCCGGTTCTGATCGGAGTTTCCCGCAAGCGCATGATCGGCGCGATGACGGGAATTGCCGATCCGGCCAAACGTGCGGTTGGGTCCGTAAAGGCCGCTTTAACAGCCGTCAAAAAGGGTGCGCACATCGTACGAGTTCACGATGTGGCTCAAACGCTTGCAGTGTTCAAAGAGGCGGGGTTGCGCTAAAAGGACGTGTTGTATCTTGGCATTGTCTAAAATGGCATCACAAGTTACCTAGGGGGGAGGTATGGTTCGAAAATACTTCGGAACTGACGGGGTGCGCGGAACGGTCGGAACCGATTCGATTACGCCCGATTTCGTTCTCAAATTAGGTCAATCCGCAGGTCGCGTTTTTTCTGAGAAAAAGCCGGGCTCTCGTCCGGTCGTTTTAATCGGCAAAGACACCCGTGTTTCGGGCTATATGTTAGAGGCGGCTTTGCAGGCCGGCTTTTCGTCCTCGGGCGTTGATGTTTTGCTCTGCGGACCGATTCCGACTCCGGCGGTCGCGTACCTGACGCGTGCTTTGCGCTTGGATGCCGGTGTTGTCATCAGTGCGAGCCATAACCCTTTTGACGATAACGGTATTAAGTTTTTTTCCGAAAAGGGCATGAAGTTACCCGATGCCGTCGAAGAGGCTATCGAGCAGGAAATGGACAAGGGCTTTGCGTGCCTGACAAGTGACAAACTCGGGAAGGTGCGCCGTTTGGATGATGCCGTCGGACGCTATGTGGAGTTTTGTAAGAGTACGTTCCCTTCGCACCTGGACCTAAAGGGCATGCGCCTTTATTTGGATTGTGCCAACGGGGCGTCGTACCACGTGGCGCCGGCTGTTTTCCACGAGCTCGGCGCGGACATCGTAACCGACGGGGATAAGCCCGATGGGTTTAACATCAATAGAGGCCTGGGCGCAACACACACCGAAACGCTTTCGGAGCGTACGGCCAAAGCTGGTTGCGACTTGGGTCTGGCATTTGACGGCGATGCCGATCGCTTAATCATGGCTGATGCCAAGGGGCGTGTGTATAACGGCGACGAGCTTCTTTACGTCATCGTTTCCGATCGGTCACGCCAAAAGCCTGTGGCCGGTGTGGCCGGAACCTTGATGACCAACTATGCCTTGGAAAAGAAATTGGCCGAGGATGGAATCCCTTTCGTTCGCGCTAAGGTCGGCGACCGGTACGTCATGGAAGAACTCTTGGCTCGCAATTGGCTTTACGGCGGCGAGTCGAGCGGACACATCATTGCCCTGGACCGTCAGACAACCGGGGACGGCGTTGTCAGCGCCTTGCAGGTTCTTGCCGCCATGCGCTCTCAAAAGAAATCTTTGCCAGAATTGCTGGCCGGATTAACACTGATGCCGCAGATTCTTATCAACACTCGCGTTCCCAAGGGCTATCGCTGGCAAGAGGATGCGCTTTTTGTGAAATCGGTTGAAAAAGCCCAAAAAGAAATTGCCGGTCGCGGTCGGGTGTTGATTCGACCGTCGGGGACCGAACCCTTGTTGCGTGTTATGGCTGAGGCCGATGATGCCGAGTTTGCCCGCACCTTGGCACAAACGATGTCCGAGGCGATTGCGCGGTAAAGTGCCGAGCATCGGCGCCCTGAAAAACTCGAGTCGGCGAAGATTTGTCACTGCTGAAAAACATGATTGACGTACTCCCCAGCCTGAAGACTGAGGATTCTTGGATCAAACGCCGGATGCCGACTTTCGTCGGTCTGACTCCGGCTCTCCTTGACGGACGATCGTCCCGCCCGTTACTACTCTGTCAGCAATGCGAAGCGCTTCCGCAAGAATATTGCGGGCCGCATTCACGTCACGGTCATGCACCGCACCACAGTGCGGGCATGTCCACTGACGTACCTTCAGATCTTTCGTGCCTTCAAATTTAAATCCGCAGACCGAGCAAAGCTGGCTTGAAGCGAACCATTGATCAACATGAACTACCTGAGTACCCACTTTCGATGCGACATAGCTGAGAATAGAAGAGAACTCGGAAAATCCGTAGTCACTCACCTTCCGTCCCCAAAGACGTTGCATTGCCTTAATGTTGAGTGTTTCAAGTCCGATGAACGCAAAATCCCCGACCAGCTTCCAGGCGGTTTTCCACTGCCAGGCCAGACGCTGATTGGCGATGCGTCGGTAAAGACGCGCCAAATCACGTTGCGCCCGTCGGTAGTTGGCAGAGCCTTTCTGCTTACGGGAAAGAATGCGGTGAAGTCGTTTCACGGCCTTCAGGTTCTGCTTAAAGAATTCAGGACTCTCAATGGTTGTTTCGTCAGAGCCGGTAAGGTAGGTTTTCAAACCGAAGTCCAGGCCGACTGCATTACCCAGCCGTGGAAGGACGTGATTTGCTGCCTCATCTTCAACTGCGAAACAAAGCCAAAGATCGTTCGCCGAATCACGTTTCACCGTGAGGGTCTTGATCTTTCCTTCGATCTCTCGGGACTTGAAATACTTGTATTTCTGTCCGCAGATGACAAGCTCATTGCCGTCAAGCAGTTTGTAGCCCGTCTGCTTAAGCGTAAACGACTTGTATTTACGTACTTTTTTAAAACCGGGAAGACCGCATTTTTCTCCGTTCTTCTTGGCATCAAAAAATCGCTTGTAACTGCGGTACAGTCTTTCAACCACGTCCTGAAGCGCCTGCGAACCCATTTCACACAAGTACCCATAGGGTTGACGTTTCTTGAGTTTCGTCAGATGCTTCTTGAGGACGTTTTCAGACACCGATTTTCCGTAAAACCGGTAGAACCTCCTTGTGAAAGCCACGCAATGGTTCCACGCCAATGCACCGGCATTGATCTGCCGGTGCAGTTTCTTATTGCGCTTCGCCGAAAGGAGCTTGTATTTGTAGGTTCTCATGGTTGAAATGATACAGCGGATCTTCCGTAGTTTTGAACACAACAACCTGAGCGCCTTATATCCTCCTCCTGAAGGAACAGGTTTTACGGCGCGTGTGATAAAGCGAATCGTTAGTCAAGAAATTGCGTGCAAACTTTAATAAGAGACATGCTTATTAAGGATTTCACGATGCAGTGCCGTTCAGTCCGTTCGGGGCAGCGGCGACGAAATCTTGCCGAGGACCAAGACATCCTGTATAGAGTTGCTGACAACGTGAAATAGGACATAAATCATCCGAGTGTTCGCAAGACTCTCTCGGACCATCCTCGGATAGGCGGCGCTCATGTCGCACGTGACTGAGCGAATCTGCTCGGATCGGTTCTTTTTGGTGAGCCAATCAAAGAACGTCTGAAGATTTTTCTCGGATTTGTCCATTCCGTCCCAAAGCCCGTTCTTTTCCACTCCGTCCATCACAACCGTTGCGTAACGGTGCCCTTTACGCACGGAGAACTCATCAATCATCAGAGGCTGAACGCCGGACAAATCAACTTGGTCGAACAGGAGATTTAACTGGATTGTGTCGAGATCCTTGCCGGTACTCCAAGAGAGTTGCGTGAGGCGGACGACATCGGAAATCGAAAGCCTCAAGCGCAGGAGTGCCTGCAAATAAGAAGTAGCAGCGCTTGAGTCGGAGGCTGTGCAATGGCAGCCATGGGACGACTCTTTTTAGGGAAAAATCATTTTAGGATAATCGCGCCATCTATGTTTTGTGCTGTGATTCCCGACAGAGACAAGGCCGAGGGTAGGCTGCGCCAAGAAGCCACATAACCGGTCGCAACCGAGGAAAGGCTTCTTCCTTGAGCTATTATTAATGAGAGGTCGGCATGACGCTGTCAGTTCAGTGGGCACAAAACGCCGGGAAATGCCCTTTCCCGTAAAACCGTGAGGAACCAAAAAAGACCCCGCGCCGTCTTCGGCCCGGGGAGAGATAAGATGATTTAATCGAAGGAATTCGGGATCGTTCTCAGAACGTGTGGTTGATTCCGAGACCGAATTGGTAGGCGTTAAGAGCCTCTTTTTCGGCAAAGGCCTTCTTTCCTTTCACGAGAACGGCTCCCGTGTACAGGCTCGTGCGCTTAGAAAACTCATACGTGTAAGAAACGCCGAGCGTATAGGCCTTGCCCGGCAAATCCATTTCGGAAGATTTGACGCGTGCGTACTGGCCGGCAACAGCGACTGTGCCGCCTGCTATCGGTGCCGTTGCTCCGAGGATAACGGAATCAACTCGCGCCGGTGCGTCTTGGTCATCTTCTTCAAAGAGCGAATCTAAGGCGCCGTCAGCAAAGGAACGTAAGCTCGCATTCTTAGCATGCTGGTAGATAACCATGGGCTTAATGCATTCGGCATCCCAAGATAGACCGACTGAGTAATAGCTTCCGTTGCGACCCGCCGGCGTCCCAGGAGCTCGGCGTTCCGCTTCAGCAGCCAGGATGCCGGCAAAGGGTCCGTTCTCGTAGAGCGCACCGACGCCGTAGTAGTGGTCCCGGTCAGTCCACTTGGGAATGTCCTTGTCGCCGGCCGAGGCTTGAAGTGCAATCTTAAGTCCGTCTACGGGCATCACTTCAAGCGCAATTGCCGATGTCGGGGCCATGTCTTTGGTCGCCATCAGGCCCATGCCGCTTAATCCATAGGCCGCTTCCAAGGGATCGAATCCGCCGATCAGGTCAAAGTCGCCGCCCCCGGACGTAAGAGCCCCGCCTAAGTTGCCGACGGAAACCTTGACGGTATCGTTTCCGATCCAAAGGTACGACATCGATCCGAAAAGCGTATTTTCATCGGCAAGAACTCCCGTATCGGACGCGTATTCGCTTTCAAGTGCTACGCCGGCTTTAAAGCCGTTTGCCAGGTCTTCTTCGGCTGTGATTCCCCAGACTGAGTCACCTGCCCAAGCCGATTCCATCTTAATGCCCGTGGTCGAGCGGTTGTCGTTTTCGGCAACGCCCTTGGTGTGCGAGACGATAAACCCGGTTGAGATTGACCCGTAAATGTTCACCTCGGCTGCCTGAACCGCGAAGGCAGCACCTAAAGCCGCAAGCACGGGGACGAGTTTCTTTTTCATGATGTTTTTCCTGAGATAAAGAGAAAAATGCGACCGGCATCTGTTGTGCAAGGAGTCCGAAAGGTGACAGATGCCGGTCAGACAGGACGCATTTTAAACATAAATGAGAATCATTCGCAACATGGATTATTAAAAGAGCGTTCACCGTCACATTTTTCTGTTGCACGAGTGCTCTCGGCGGTCATGCGCCGGTGAAAAAGGGAGGGCTTTCTCTCGGACTCTGCCGGGGACTGGACTAAAATTCTTATCCTCCTTTTTTTGTTTTGATTGCGAAGTCACCATGAGTACGAAACCTGCAACCTACATGACGGCTGCCCAAATTCGGACGGCGTATCTGGAGTTTTTCAAGAGTAAAGGACACACAATCGTCAAATCGAGCCCCGTGGTTCCCAAGGACGATCCGACGCTTCTTTTTACGAACGCCGGGATGAATCAGTTCAAGGCGAACTTTTTAGGTTTGGATAAATCGCTTTCACGTGCGACGACAGCCCAAAAGTGCATCCGTGCCGGCGGCAAGCATAACGACTTAGATAACGTCGGTTACACGGCGCGTCACCACACCTTCTTTGAAATGCTCGGCAATTTCAGCTTCGGTGACTACTTTAAACGCGAAGCGATTTCCTGGGCGTGGGAACTTCTGACAACTGTCTATAAGTTGCCGCCCGAGCGGCTTTGGGTAACGGTCTATCAGGAAGACGACGAAGCCTACGGAATTTGGAATCAGGAAATCGGAGTTCCTGCCGAACGCATCGTACGCATCGGGGACAACAAGGGTGCGCGCTACATGTCCGATAACTTCTGGATGATGGGCGATACGGGTCCGTGCGGTCCGTGCTCGGAAATCTTTTTCGACCGTGGTCCGTCGGTGCAGGGAGGCCCCCCGGGAAGTCCCGATGAGGACGGTGATCGGTACCTGGAAATCTGGAACCTTGTGTTTACGCAATTTAACCGAGACACAAGCGGCAAAATGAATCGGCTGCCGCGCCCGAACATCGATACGGGAATGGGCTTGGAGCGTATCGCCAGTGTCTTGCAGGATGTGCCGACCAATTACGACATCGACCTGTTCCAGAACATTATGCGGGCAGCGAAAAAAGCCGTCGAAGAAGCCGGGGCGACCGATGTCGATCCCCAGTGCCCGTCCCTGAAAGTGATTGCCGACCACATTCGTGCTTGTGCTTTCTCGGTGGCTGACGGCGTGGTTCCCGGAAACGAAGGGCGCGCTTATGTGCTACGCCGGATTGCACGACGCGCGATACGCCATGGGTACAAACTCGGGGCGCGGGATCTTTTCTTTTATAAGCTCGTCGAGCCCTTGGCACGCGAAATGGGCGATATCTATCCGGAATTACACAACCCGAGAATTGCCCAAGTGATTCGCGCCGAAGAGGAACGCTTCAGCATGACGCTTGCAACGGGAATGGCGATTTTGGAAGCGGCGATTGCCCAAACGCACGACGGCGTTTTGGACGGGGAAATTGCCTTTAAACTCCATGATACGTACGGATTCCCGGTGGATTTAACCGGTGACGTGTGTCGCGAGCGGGGACTGAAAGTCGATATCGACGCCTTTAACCTTGCGATGAATGAGCAACGGGAAAAAGCGCGTGCTTCGGCTAAGTTTAAGATTGCCGCCGGACTTGCCTATAGCGGCGAAGCGGGCCTATTCACGGGCTACACGGAACTCACGACAACGGGCGCGAAAGTTCTTGCCCTTTATAAAGACGGTGCCGAGGTCGAGTCGGCCGCAGCCGGAGACGATGTCGTTGTCGTTTTGGATAAGACGCCCTTTTACGCCGAGATGGGCGGACAGGTGGGCGATGCCGGAACGCTTTCCGATGATTCGACTCTCCTTAAAGTTTCCGATACGTTCCGCATTAAAGCCAATGTCTTCGGTCATGCCGCGCACATTGCCGAAGGCGCCCTCAAGAAGGGCGATACTCTGACGGCCTCAGTCGATACCGAGCGCCGAAACGCCATTGCCCGTAATCACTCCGTGACGCACATCATGCACAAGGCTCTTCGCGAGGTCCTAGGCATGCACGTGGCGCAAAAGGGAAGTCTTGTGAATGCAGCGATTACGCGCTTTGACTTCTCGCACGACAAACCCATGACGGCCAGTGAGATGGCTCAGGTCGAAGAGATTGTCAATAAAGAAATCCTCGCGAACACGGAAACGCTCTGCCGAGAACTTCCGATTGAAGAAGCAAAAGCCACGGGGGCGATGATGCTCTTCGGGGAAAAGTACGGCAAAACAGTCCGCGTGATGAATATCGGCACGTCATGCGAACTGTGCGGCGGAACGCACGTACATCGTACGGGCGACATCGGGCTCTTTAAGATTTTGGGCGAAGCCGGTATCAGTGCCGGTGTTCGTCGCATTGAGGCGGTTACAGGCTTTAATGCACTTGCACTTGCACAAAAAGAAACAGCGCTTTTATCCGGGGCAGCTTCTCGCTTTAAGGCCCCTGCCGAAGAGCTCCCGGAGAAAATCGATCAGGCTGTCGCTCAGATTCATGCACTGGAACGTGACCTGGCTCGTGCCAAGGAAAAACTGGCTGCCCACCAGGTTGCAGGTCTTGTGCACCAGGTCACTGAAATTAACGGCACGAAGGTTCTTGTGACGGCCTTAGAAGACTTAGATCCTAAGGCCCTTCGCGAGACCGTTGATTTTGTTAAAGATCGCATCAAGTCCATTGTCATTTTGTTTGCCGTCAAGGGCGAAGGAAAGATTCAGTTCTGTGCGGGCGTAACCAAGAACCTACTTGGCAAAGTCAAGGCCGGGGATTTGGTTAAAGTCGCCGCTGCCGTTGCCGGCGGCAAGGGGGGCGGCCGTCCCGATATTGCCATGGCCGGAGCCGCTGATGTCACAAAACTCGAAGAAGCTTTCGCCGTAGCTAAAGAGTGGCTCCGTGAAAAACTCGCCTAAATGCCGTGAAAGAAATTAACTTATGCGGCATGGTCTGTCCGATGCCCGTTTTGAAAACCAAGCGGGCATTGGCCGAGCTCGATGCCGGGCAGGACCTTTGCGTTCTTACCGATGATCCGCATGCCGTTGAGGACATCGAGCTTTTTGCCAAGCAAAGCGGGCATACGCTTGTTTCGCAAGAAACCGTTGGCGCCGCCGTGACGCGCCACGTCTTACGAAAGGCGCCGACGCACAACTACTAGTTGTTATCGAGTTTTAGGGAGTTTTAAGCCCCGTTTTCGTAACCGAAGGCGGGGTTTTAAACACTCTAATTCCACTCCAGGAAAGGGAAAAACGGAACGGCGTAAAGGCTGTTTTATGGCTTCGCAGCGAACTATGACTTCGGTGTTGCCAAGGTCTTCGGTGGATATCAGTATGCCAAGGATTCCGTTTGGGGTGGTGAGAAGTTGAATGCCGGTACGTTGGGTGTTTCTGCTCCTGTCGCCGGTGGTAAGCTTTATGCTTCCGCGGGGTACAAGGATGCCGAGCAGACAGTCAACTCAGACAACAAGCAGAAGGCCTTTAACCTCGGCCTTGGCTATACCTACAACTTCTCCAAGCGCACGATGTTCTACACGGCAGCCGGATATCAGGAAGTTAAGGACGAAGACTCTTCAGGCTCCAGCAAGACAAAGACCACAACTGTTATTACGGGTCTTGTCCACAAGTTCTAATCAGAATCTTTCCTGATTCAGTTGTAGTGTTTCGAGCCCTGCCCCCTTCATTGGAGGCAGGGTTTTTCAATATGAAAATCCCGCCTCCGATAAGGAAACGGGATT